>Ga0209169_10000645_pt1 | contig 21266 bp, 16 predicted proteins | sample HubBroMetageWRM4_FD_188346 | JGI IMG/M metagenome (GOLD analysis project Ga0209169, IMG submission 188346) | Warmed soil microbial communities from the Hubbard Brook experimental Forest, New Hampshire - Hubbard Brook CCASE Soil Metagenome WRM 4... | ecosystem: Environmental > Terrestrial > Soil...
CTATTTTTTGGATCGTCGCTGTAGGGCTCTAGTAACGCGGCAGTCTTTGAACCTAGCGAACCATCCATGAAGCCTTTTAGCATTCCCGTGTGCAGCATATGGTCGGAGGCGGGATGCGAGTTGCGCTTGTTGTTCAGCAGGTCGATCGGATCATCAAACGTCAGCCACTCCGAGATCCTGGCGGTCAGCTTTCCGTCGTGCTCGATTTCTTCATAAATCTGAAAATTTTCCCAGTCCGAATAATCCTGAGCAGAGGTGACGCCATGGCTCGCCAGATCGGCCAAAGCCAACTCGATGGCTTGACGCCGCTTTTCGTGCGTTGGCTTGGGAATTACCGACTGAACTAATTCCTGTGCCTTCTCGCGCAGAATGCCGTTCGGTGTACCGGCTTCATCGCGATCGATCTTTCCACCATCCGGATTGCGGCTGGCGACAGTGACGCTGGCCAGTTGCAGGGCGCGTGTGTTGGCCACGCCGATATGTCCGTCGACCCGTGCGAGATAGACAGGATGTTTCTCGCAGGCTTCGTCCACATCCCAGCGCGTGGGTGGAACCTGGACCGGCCACATAGTCTCATCCCAACCTTCACCGAGGACCCAATCTCCAGCCTCGGCTGTTTCGCACTTGGCATGTACGCGATCGCGGAACTCATCGAGCGTCTTGACGCCCACCAGATTCACGTTCATCTTCTCCAGGCCAGCGCTGGCCAGATGCAGGTGAGCGTCGTTGAATCCGGGCATAACGAAGTGACCATCGAGATCAATTATCTTCGTATCCGGTCCCTTCAATTTCATGATGTCGACGCGCGTGCCTACCGCGAGGATATGATCGCCCACAATGGCAATCGCTTCTGAGCGTTTCCCCGCCCCCAACGAAGCATTCGGATCGACTACTCCGGTGTAGATATTGCCATGGGTAAAGATCACATCCGCTTTCTGCTTCGGAGTGCTGGGCTGGGTTGTCGTTTGAGAAGCCGTTTGAGTCGTTGGTTGAGCAGTGGTTTGAGAATTAGGGGTTGAGGCGCCGCTCTGCGCCGACCCGCCAGACGCCGCGGCTAATAAAATAATCAGAGCAAATCGCGTCATCATTCTCCTACTCCCGATAGTGCCAGCATTGTAAGCAGAATGCGCCTTAGTCCTAGCTCCCGTCCATTGCAGTCGAACCATTCTTGCAACGTGTGCGCGCCGCCTCCAGAGCCGCCGCCACCGATGGCGATGGCCTCGCGGCCGAGCGATAGCGGGATATTGGCGTCGGTTGAGGCGCGCTGCACCTGCGCTGTATTGCCCAACTGCGCATCCACGGCTCGAATTACTTTCAACAGCCGCGCATTGGGTGAGAGTTCGCCCGCGGGACGATTTCCGATTTCGACGATTTCGCTCTGAACGGCTTGCGGGCGGCGCGTTCCCTGCTGAGCAGAGGCCTTATTTTCGGAAGCAACTGCGTGGTCGATGGCGACACGCAGCGCTCGCTCCAGCCGGTCGATCTCCGACTTCGAGGTGGAACGAAGATCGACGCGAATACTGGCGGATTCAGGAATCGAATTGACGGACGTGCCGCCTCGAATCACACCGACATTAAAGGTTGTTTTCGGCGAGGCCGGCACCTGAGTTCGACTGAATACCTCGACGGCACGGGAGAGCACAATAATCGGATTGGGTGCGCCAAAATCACTCCATGAATGGCCGCCTGGACCACGCACGATCACTTCAAAGCGACGGCTGCCCAGCGCCTCGGCAACTACGGTGTCAGCCCCGGCACCGTCGACGACCACACTATAGGCGATTGCATCACGCCAGCGTGGCGTGGCAAAAACGTGCCGCATGCCGCGGAGGTCGCCTTCGCCCTCTTCGCCGACGTTCCCGATAAACACGAACGGCAGCGCGTGCGAAATTCGCGTACTCCTCAACACGCTTGCAATGGCCAACATCGCGGCAATACCAGCACCGTTGTCGGAGACGCCCGGGCCATACAACCGGCTGCCCTGCTGCCGAATATTTAATGGCGTTGCCGCGGGAAAGACCGTATCAATATGTGCGCTGAGCGCGACAAAAAGGCTTCCATAGCCGGGGCGGATACCGAAGACGTTGCCGACTTCATCCACTTGTACGTCGTTCAGGTCGAGCTCGTGAAAACGGTCGGCCAGCCATGCGCCGCGCGCGGCCTCGCCGAATGGAGGGGCGGCCACTCGCGTCGCCTCCATCTGCCACAAAGCGAATTGTGATTCCTGGGAGCGGAATTTCTCGAAGGCGGCGCGCACTGCTGGCGAACCGGCGAGACGTGCCACTTCCTCTTGCACGGGGGGATACAAATCAGAAGCTGCCACGAGAGGAATCGTCTCCATCCTTTGCGCCTATCTTATAACGTCGAGACGGAGTCATGGGGTGAAGACGGCATCTCAATTGTCCAGCAGTCTGGTGGCTGGGCCGGGACGCCCGGCGCGCCACTGGCAACCCCCGAGTTTTGATAGACTGTGGGTCTATTCTTCCCTACCCCGTCACTAGGTATTAAATCGTAAGGAGGTATCGCCGTGAAACCCCAGACCCTCAAAATTATCGGTATTGTGGTCGCCGCGTTAATCGTGGTCGTCATTGCGCTTCCGTTTCTGGTGAACGTCAATAGTTTCCGTCCCGAGATTGAGTCGAACCTGAGCACGGCTCTGGGACGCTCCGTGAAGATCGGAGATTTAAGCCTCGCCCTATTCTCTGGCAGTGTAGCGGCAAATCAGCTCTCCATTGCGGACGATCCTAAGTTCAGCAATTCCCCTTTTATCCAGGCAAAATCGCTGAAAGTAGGCGTCGAATTGATGCCGCTTATTTTCAGCAAAAAACTCAATGTGACTGATCTGACCATCGAGGATCCTCAGATTAGTTTGCTGCGCAACCGCGACGGCGTCTGGAATTTCTCTTCGCTCGGCAACCAATCGGCGCAACCAGCCACTCCGACTGAAAAGAAATCGGCCGCACCGGCGAACGTGAGCGTGGCCAAACTCGATTTGACCGACGGAACCGTCAGCGTCGGATCCATGACCGGAGCACGCAAGCCGATTGTCTACGATAAGGTCAATATTACGATGCGCAATTTTTCGTTTACCAGCGCGTTTCCCGTGATTGCTTCTGTGGGATTGCCTGGCGGCGGCAGCTTGAAGATTGACGGAACGGCCGGTCCGATCAATTCGACCGATACCACGCTTACGCCGGTGCAAGCGAAGATCGAGATGAAGAAACTCGATCTTGCCCAGTCCGCTCTGGTTGATCCGACGCTGGGTATCACGGGCTCGGCCGATTTCGATGGCGCCGTGACTTCTGACGGCAGCATCGCGAAGGCCAATGGCACCTTGAAAGCGACTTCGTTGAAGCTGGTTCCGAAAGGATCTCCGGCGACAGTGCCCGTACAGGTTGTATTCACCGAGGAGCACGATTTAAAGCACGAGTCCGGGAAGATTGTGCAGGGCGATGTCACGATCGGTAAAGCGCTCGCGAAACTCACTGGAACCTATGATCTGAAAGGCGATGTCACGTCGATCCATACGCAACTGAATGGACAATCCATGCCGGTTGACGACCTCGAAGCGATGCTGCCCGCACTGGGGGTGGTTCTTCCAACAGGCTCGCAACTGAAGGGCGGCACGCTTGCGCTCGAGATCAATTCCAATGGTCCGCTGGACAAGCTCGTTTCCACGGGCTGGGTAAAGATGAGTAATTCTTCGCTGGCCGGTTTCAATCTCGGCTCCAAACTATCGTCGCTATCGGCCGTCACGGGGAAGCAGCCGGGGACGGGAAATGACACCGTCATCGAAAATCTGAGCTCCGATGTGCAATATGGGCCCGCGGGTGCGCGCCTGGACAAGCTGAACGTGGTGATTCCTTCACTGGGAACGGTTACGGGAGCCGGCACGGTGAGCCCCAGCAATGCGCTCGACTTCAAGGTGGTGGCGAATCTCGCAGGCATCGGCGCGGGGCTTACTAAGGTTGCAGGGGCTGGATCTGGCGGCATCCCGATAGCGATTGGGGGCACCACATCGAACCCGACCTTCACTCCAGATATGAAAGGGATGGTGAGCGGCCAGCTCAAGGGCATCGTGAATGGAGGCAAGAGCATCGGTGGGTTAGGCGGACACCTGGTGAAGAAGCCCTTTTAGGGCAGGATGGGCTTCCAGCGTTTGCATGCCTTCCAGAATTGTGGCGATTACAATCTCGTTTCCTACTACTGTGTTGATCATCAGGTGATAGAGGGAGCGCTTTGGCCAATCGGCATTGAAGTAGTGTTTGATGTAGGCCATGCGCTCCTTGTCGACGTTCTCCACCAGGTCCTCGGCCTCTTCATGGCTCTTGCCCATCTCGAGCACACGGCGGATTTTTTCGTCGTGCGGAGCATAGGTAAAAACGCGGAAAGTATCTTCACGGTCGCGCAGAAAAAATGGAGCACCACGGCCAACGATCACCGCGTTTCCTTCTTCTGCAATTGTCTGCATGATTTCTTCCACCATGGCCATCATGCGGTCGGTATCGAATGCGTGAGCCTCGGTCAGAGCCATGCCGCGTTCGTAGCTGCCACGCCAGAAGGTTTTGGCTAAGCGATAGAGGCGGCTGTCGACGCGTTCATCGCACAAGGCTACTGCCGATTCCGTCACTTGAGCGCGCTTGGCGATCTCACAGGTAAGCTGATGGTCCCAGAGCTTCCATCCCAGGTGGCGCGCTAGTTCGCAGGCGATGCCTCCGCCTCCACTGCCAAATTCCCGTTCCAAAGTAACGATGCGAATCATCGCACCCCCTTCAATGGACGGCCATCAGTGAACCATAATTGCGAAGCGGGGTCAATAATTGTTGGTCAATAATTCTCAGTCAACTATGGTTGTTCAATGCGCTACGATCTCGCCTCCGGGCTTGGTCTTCTTGATCAGGAACACGCAAGGAATTAAACAAGCGATCACAATCCCCAGCAGCCAGAAATTGTCGATGTAGGCGAGCATGGTGGCTTGCCGAATCACATTGGCCTGCACCATGGCATAAGCCTGTTGGAGCGCGGTTCCGGGGCCGGAGCCGCCGCCTGAAAAAACGCCGGTCATACCTTGCAGCCGCGACTGAAACTCCGGATTAGCGGCGTTCAGATTCTCCACGAGGCGGACCTGGTGAAATTGTGTGCGCCTCGCCAATAGAGTGGTGACTACAGAAATTCCGACACTGCCTCCAATATTGCGAGCGAGGTTCATCAATCCGGACGCGGCATTGTTCTTATCACGCGGCAGCGAAGAATACGCGGTGGTGTTGATGGGCACGAAGAGGAACGCGAGGCCCAGCGCCTGGAAAGCGCGGGCCAACGTCACTGTGCGGAAATCCGCGCCCAGATCGAAGTTCGTCATATGGAAGAGTGAAAACGAAAGCATCGATAAACCAAACATCATCAGATAGCGCGGGTTATACCGGGAGAGCAGAAACCCGACGATAGGCATGGCTATCATGATCGTGAAACCGCCAGGCATCAGCGCCAACCCAGCGCGTTCGGCGGTGTAGCCCAACAGCGTCTGCATGAAGAGAGGCAACAGCAGCGTGCTGCCGAGCAGGGCAAATCCAAGCATGAACATGAGGAAGTTCGCGGTCGCGAAGCTGCGCTCGCGAAATAAATGCAGGTCGATGATGGGGTCTTTTTGGTGCCACTCCCAGAAAATGACGAAGATCAGCGATGCCGCTGAGATCACAGTCAGCCAGATGATGAAGTGCGATTCGAACCAGTCGTCGCGTTGTCCTTTGTCCAGAATTACCTGTAGTGTTCCCAAGCCAAGCGCGACGAAACCGAGTCCAGTGTAGTCAATGTGGGTTTCTTTCAGCTTGCGGCGTTTGAAATAGGGAGGGTCTTGAATAAGCCGCGACGTCAGCAAGAGCGAGAGAATCCCAACTGGAATATTGATGAAGAAAATCCAGCGCCAGGTAAAGTTGTCGGTGATCCAGCCTCCCAGAGTCGGACCGATTGCCGGAGCCATTACCACCGCGATGCCATAAACAGCAAATGCCATGCCGCGCTTGGCGGGAGCAAAGGTATCGGCGAGGATCGCCTGTTCGCTCGGTTGCAAGCCTCCGCCGCCCACTCCCTGAAGAACGCGGAATAAGATCAGCATGGGGAGGTTGGGCGCGAATCCGCACAGGGCTGAACTGATAGTGAACACTGCGACGCAGCTCATGTAAAAACGCTTGCGTCCCATAATCGAAGACAGCCAGCCGCTGAGCGGCAGCACGATGGCGTTCGAGACAAGATACGACGTCAGTATCCATGTGCTCTCGTCCTGGCCGGCCGAAAGACTGCCCGCGATATGCGGCAGCGACACGTTGGCGATGCTGGTATCGAGCACCTCCATGAACGTGGCCAGCGTCACTGTGAGAGCAATGATCCAGGGATTAACCGCTGGCCGCCATGCGGCGGCGTCATTCATTGTGACGGAAGCGGCGCCCATTATTTATTTCGATCCATTTATTTTGTTTATGATTTGTTTGTCGATCTTATTTATCTATCTTATTTGTCAGTCTTATTTATCGACCTTACTTATCAATCCAGACCTTCGGTACGACCGACATTCCCGGCCGGAGTTCATGTCCCTTGGTCTCGCCCTTGTCGAACATAATCTTCACCGGAATGCGCTGCACCACTTTGACGTAGTTGCCGGTGGCATTCTCGGGCGGCAACAGGCTGAAGCGCGCTCCGCTGGCTCCGGCAATGGAATCGACATGCCCCTTATAAGTCTTGCCGGTCGCATCGACGGCAATGTCAGCCGGCAAACCAGGTTTCATGTTCCGAAGCTGCGTCTCCTTAAAGTTAGCTGTGACCCAAAGATCACCCTCCCCGAGCGGAATGATCTTCATCATCTCCTGGCCGGGTTGCACGTTTTGACCAACCTCGACGGTGCGATTGCTCACGGCTCCGCTGACAGGCGCAATCACTTTCGTGTATAGGAGGTTCAGTTCCGCCTGATCCAGCGCGGCCTTTTTTTGATTGGCAAAGGCTTGTGCAGATTCGGCGCGGGCACGAATGGCTCGCATGGTTTGCGGCGCCGTACCGGCATTACGAAGATCGGCATTGGCCTGCTGGAGTTTGCTCCGCGCCTGTTCGATTTGTGCCGCATAAGCGTCGGCGTTGGCGCGCGCTGCATTCAGAGTTGCGGCGGCCGCCTGAGCGCTGGCGATGGCTTGATCGTACTGCTGCTGCGAGATTTCCTGTTTGTCGATCAGCATCTTGTAGCGGACAAGATCATTCTGGGCTTTGGTATTGTTGGCATCCGCTTCGGCAATCTGTGCTTTGGCCGCGTCCAACTGCTGGCGGGCCGATGTGATTCCAGCCTGCGCCCCGCTCACACCGGCCTGAGCGCCACTTACCTGACTCGAAGTGTTCACGTTGGTGATCGGGACGTTGATACCAGCGACTGATGCCTGCGCCTCGGCATCGGCATATTCAGCGCGGGCTTGCGCCACCGCGACCTGGTAGTCGGCAGGATCGATTTCCACCAGCACAGTTCCCTTTTCCACGTACTGGTTGTCTTGCACATTAAGAGTCAGCACATGTCCGCTGACGCGCGCGCTTACCGAGTTCACATGGCCGTCAACCTGGGCGTCGTCAGTGGATTCGTAGCTTGCCAGGTAGCGCCAGAGGAAGAAGACGCCAATCAAAATCAGGAGGCTGGAGACAATGAGTCCTACCCTAGTATGCGGGTGGCTCAAGAGCGCGCCGCGCCGCTGATAGCTAGCTTCGCTGTCAGGCTGAGGCGATGAAGATTGCGACGGACGCGCGTCCGCTTGCGGTTTGGCCTCAGCTGCAACGCCGTTACTTGGTTCCATAGTTTACTTCCCTCTCAAGTATTCACGAACGCCCTCTTCAGCACGTCCAAGGGCGCGGGCAAAAGAAACTTTCGCGAGGTTGTTCAAATACAGGCTGGAGATCAGACTTTCGTGTGCCGTCGCCACTGCTTCCTGCGCTTGAACCACTTCGAGGTTATCTGTGACTCCAGCGGAAAAGCGATCTTGCGACTGAGTGAGAGCCTGGTCCGCGAGATTCACTGAACTCTGCGCGACTTCGACCTGATCGGCGGACGACTTGAGATCGAGCAGCGCATTGTGGACATCCTGATCGATCTGAGCGCGCACGTCAGCCATCTGCGCCTGCGCCTGCCGCAGGCTGGAGTCCGCCTTCAACACATCCGCGTGGACTTTGCCACCCTGAAAAATTGGAATGTTTACCGTACCGGAGACTAAATATGTTGGCAGCACGTCCCCGGGCGCCGCGCCGATTTCACCGAAGTTGGCCGCCAGGTCGAAGCTGGGAAAATATCCGGCAGTGGCCGCGCTACGCTCTAATTGTGCGGCAACCAGACGATCATGGGCTGCTTTGTAATCGGAGCGAAAAGAATAGGCGCGCTGCACGCTAGTTTCGAGATCGGGGATCGGAAAAGGCCTGTACGGAGATTTGTCAGCCAATTCGAACTCTTGGCGCGGCGCTAATCCAATCACGCGTGCCAGCGAGATTTTCTGCTTGGCGAAATCGTTCACCGCCGCGATCAACTGTTGTTGTCGTGATTGATATTCGACCTGCGCCCGGAGCGTATCGATGGCCGGCGCGACCCCGGCCTGCTGTTGCGCGACCGCCTTGTCATAGAGAGCCTTCGCGGTTTCGACTTGCGCTTGCGCAGTTTCCACGCGTGCCGCTCCGGCAATCGCTTGCAGATAGGCATTGCCGGTCGCGAGCACGACCAGATCGCGCGCATCCTTCAAGTTGTATTGGGCAACACCTTCACCGACCACCGAAGAACGGTATTTCTGAACCGACTTCCAGTCAAAGTGCTGGGTCGCCGAGACACGTGCGTCGAAGTAGGAGAAAGGCCCGATCACCGAAGGAATACCGGGAATGAGCGATCCTCTAAGTCCTAACGCCACGAGGCTTTCTTTCTCCGCGACCTCTTGTACGTCGCCGTTTACATTCGGCAGCAGAGCACTGAGCTGCTGCCACTTCTCTCCCCGAGCCTCGATGGTGTTGTACTGCGACAAAAGGCCGGCCAGGTTCTGGCGCAAAGCTCGCCCGATGGCATCACTGAAGGTCAGCGAAAGGACGCCAGGGATCGGCTTATCTTCGGGCACACTGCCGAGCACCGGGTTCTGCGCAGAAGTTTGCACCTGATTGGGAATGCCGGCCGAATTTGTAACCGGACTGGGTGGTGGCGAACTGGAGCTGGATGTACCTGAACTCGAGTTCGAACTCTGGGCGTAAAGCGCCGCTGGAAAGACAACGGTTGCAACGAGTAGGACAAAGGACAAAATGAAGGCAGGAAAGCGCAGCGATGGGCGGGGGTTACAGTCAGCCGAAAGCATGGAACCGGAATTCTCTCCTGACAAGAAAAAAATCATAAGTCTTTTGGACTCCTTTGTATGATATCCGATGCAAATTGTTGAGCCGATTTACGATGCGATCTCCCACGGGTCTGGTTTGCGTGTGGACAAACTCCTGAGACAGTGACCTTGGTCATCTTGTGTAACCTCCCCCCTCAGTTCAATCTATGAGGGCGAGTGAAGCTGCTTTCCTGCGAGCCGCAGCGTGCGCCAGGAAAGCCCTGCGTACGAGTGAAAACGAAGTCCTAAAGAATGAGCGAAGCCACGAAACTGTCGCCCAAGGGATCGGACTGGACCCGCCTACTCACAGATCCCGATCTGGTCAGCCACCTGGGGAAACTCCTCCAGACCTATCGTGAGGTCCCTGCGGAACGACGTGAGGCTGCACTATTGCTTGCGATGCGCGAGATTAAAGACGCTGCCGTCAAAGCGCGCGCGGCGCACACTAATGTAACTACTGCCGCCGTTCCGGCGCCGCCTGCCGAACTTCATCATCCTGAACCAGTGGATCAAACACCGCCCTTCGAACCGGATCTATTCACTCCGCAAGAGTCCGATCGCCGCCGTTTTCAGCGGATCAAGTGCTATGTGGCTGTCGAAATTCACATCGAGGGAGTAGAACAACCGGTCTGGGGCAATCTGGCCAACGTGAGCCGAGGAGGGTGCCTGGTTGAAACTGCCAGCGCCGTGCCTCCGGGCAAGGCACTGGAAATCGGATTGTGGGTGGCTAGCGGCAAGATCTGGGTGAAAGGCGTCATCATCAGCGGAATCGCGACCCGCAGCACGCCATCGTTTGGCGTTCGCGTGAAATTCTCCGAAGCTGAGCTATCGGCAAAAGAACACCTGCGTGAATTTCTTAAGTTCGTCGAGAGCACCGCCCGCAAGTCGCAGAACGGCAAAGCCTACGTAGCGCAATTAAAGAACTAAGCGAAAATGAGCAAGGTTCGGCTGGGATTTAGCATTTTCGTTCTTGCGATATTTTCGGTGTACGCATTTCACACACAGAATCGGCGTTCGCTTCAGTCCGATCCGGCGGTTACGCTTGCGCTTACCTCAGCTCCGACGGAGGCACAGCCTCTTATCGGTGCGCTGGAACAGTATCACCTCGCGCGTGGAGTGTATCCAAGGTCGGTCAAGGAGCTGCCAAAGAATCATCTCTGGGGAAAGTATCTATACCAAATCACGCCGCTCAATGCCGTATATAAGTCTTTAGATTGCCAGCAGAGGGTGCGGGATCTGATGGGCTGGCAAACTGCGGAAAAGAGACAGCAAACGCAAGAAGTTCAGGACGAATGCCTGCTGGGGTATTCACAGTTTGTCTTAGAGACGCAAGTGCAGCCTTCGGATCGGCAGATGTTTGTTTTTGTCGAGTTCGCATCGGCGAATCCCCAATGGGATATCGATTGGTGCTCTAGTGGCAGCCGTGGACCAAGCCACTGTTATGAAGACTTAATGAAGTTACGAGACGAGAACAGGCAATAAAAGTCCTCGTCATGGCTGAAATAAGGGGAACTTAACGGGGCTCTCACGTTTGCCGCCAGCAACTTTTTCCCCGGTTGGGGGTTAATTTCCAATGAGGCCACTCCGGATGGAAATGCCTGGGCGCGGACCCCGTTTGCTGGTAGCAGCCACTTTGCTGGTGGCTGCCAGCCTAACCACGCAGTTTGCCCTGGGCCGAAAGAAAGATACGCCCCCCGCGGCAATGCCTATGGACGCGCAGAAGCGCGCCGTCCACGCCCTGAACCGGCTGACATTCGGTCCGCGACCCGGTGACGTGGAACGTGTTGCCCAGATCGGCGTGGATAAGTGGATCGACCTTCAACTTCATCCCGATAAAATTGACGACTCGGCGCTTGACGCCAGACTGGCTCCGTTCCGTACGCTGAATATGGGAACGAAAGAAATCGTCGAAAATTTTCCTCCCGAACAAGTAATCCGGCAGATTGCCGACGGCAAAGCATCGATGCCTCGCGATCCCACCAAGCGCGCCGTGTATGAGGCGCAACTCCAGCGCTATGAAGACAAGAAGGAGCGCAAACAGGATGCGGCGAAAGGCAACGCCGCAACCGCCGCTGGGCAGGACGCTTCGGCGGCGGGGAATGACTCCAATAACAATGCCGATGGCAGCAAAGACGATGGTGGCAAGCCAGACGATCCAGATCAAATGCAACGCCGCGAGAAACGCAGGATTGCGAATCTCAAGGCTCAGGAACTGCTTGATCTGCCCGCCGATGAGCGCATGAAACAAATTCTGCAAATGTCGCCTGAAGAGCAGCGGGCTCTAGCCTCCACCAGGGGCGCGAAGGGCGACGCGCTGACGGATGGTATGTCCCCGAAGCAAAAAGAAACGGTAATGGCGCTCAACAATCCTCAGCAGGTTGTGGTCAATGAGTTGATGCAGGCCAAGCTGCTACGCGCGATTTATAGCGAACGGCAACTCGATGAAGTGATGACCGACTTCTGGTTCAACCACTTCAACGTGTTCATCAACAAAGGCGCCGACCGTTATCTACTGACCAGCTATGAACGCGATGCGATCCGTCCGCATGTGCTCGGAAAATTCGAAGACTTGCTGGTGGCAACCGCGAAGAGTCCCGCAATGATGTTTTATCTCGATAACTGGTTGAGCGTCGGCCCGAACTCGGAAATCGCGCTCGGCATCACAACGCATCGATATGGCTACGGTCCGCAGAATCGTCCGCGAAAAGGCAAGCAGGCCAGCGGCCTGAATGAAAACTATGGCCGCGAGTTGATGGAGTTGCACACCCTCAGCGTAAATGGCGGCTACTCGCAAAAAGACGTGACCGAAGTTGCGAAGGTATTTACCGGATGGACGCTGGAGCAGCCGAAAAAAGGCGGTGACTTTCACTTCGAACCGCGCATGCATGAGCCCGGAGACAAAATCGTCCTCGGACATCGCATCAAATCAAACGGCGAGCAGGAAGGACTGGAAGTACTGCACCTGCTGGCGCACAATCCAAGGACGGCACATTTCATCTCGCAAAAATTGGCCGTGCGTTTTGTCAGCGACAATCCACCGCACGCGCTGGTTGATCGCATGACAGAAACTTTCTTAAAAAAGGATGGCGACATTCGAGAAGTCTTGCGCGCCATGTTCAAGTCGCCTGAGTTTTGGTCTCCGGACACCTATCGCGCCAAAGTAAAAACGCCGCTCGAGTTCGTAATCTCTTCTGTACGCGCCAGTGGTGCGGAGGTCGATGACGGGCGCGCGCTGGTCGCGACGCTCAACAATATGGGCATGCCCCTGTATGGAATGATGCCGCCGACGGGCTACTCGATGAAAGCCGATACCTGGGTGAACTCTTCGGCGCTCCTAGGACGCATGAATTTCGCTCTCGGCCTGGCAAGTGGAAAAGTAAAAGGAGTCAAAGTCGATTCCGCGATTCTCGATATGAGAACTGCGGCCGGTACCACGGTCGGAACGATGGATCCGCTGCAAGCGCTCGCGACCCTGGAAAATTCATTATTGGCGGGCGAAATTTCGAAGCAAACGCACGACACCATCAGCAAGCAATTGGACGACCCGACGATCAGCCAGCGAAAGTTGGATGACCCAAAGCGTCCACCAAACATAGCCGCGATCACAGGATTAATTCTGGGATCGCCAGAGTTTCAGAGAAGGTAGCTATCAGCCCAGTCGTTATCTTGAATCGTAGCTCGCGCTCGATTTGAGCTGAGTGACTGATGGCTGATGGCTGAAAGCTGATTCTAATGTCCATCACTCGACGCATTTTTCTTCGCAACGGCGCGCTGGCTGTTGTTGGCACGACCGCTCTTCCGAGTTTCCTGACGCGCGCGGCTTTTGGAGCAGTCGACCCCGGCATTCGCAATAAGCGCCTAGTCGTGATCTTTCAGCGCGGCGCGGCCGACGGCCTCAACATCGTTGTGCCGCACGGAGAGCCGAGTTACTACGCCATGCGGCCGACAATCAACATCCCGAAGAAATCCGTGCTCGACCTTGACGGCTTTTTTGGATTGCATCCGGCGATGGCATCATTTCAGCCGCTGTGGAACCAGAAGCATCTGGCTATCGTTCATGCCGCTGGATCGCCCGATCCTACGCGCTCGCACTTCGATGCCCAGGATTTCATGGAATCCGGTACGCCCGGCATAAAGGTCACCGACGACGGCTGGCTGAACCGCGCGCTGCGAGACTTTCCACCCGACAAGTCGGCATTTCGTGCCATTGCACTGGGACCCTCGCTGCCGCGTATTCTCTCCGGCAAGGAACCTGCGGTCGCGGTCAATAATCTCAACGATTTTTCTGTTGGCGGAAAAAATCCGAACGCAGCCCCGATGTCGAACACCTTCGAAGCCATGTACGACCACTCGGTCGACACCGTATTGCATGGCACTGGACAGGAAACGTTCGACGCGGTCAAGACACTCAAGGCCGCCGATCCCGCGCACTACACGCCCGCAGCCAACGCAAATTATCCCAAGGGACGTTTCGGCGACAGCCTAAAGCAGCTAGCGCAACTGATCAAAGCCAACCTTGGAGTGCAAGTGGCGTTTGCCGATATCGGCGGCTGGGATCATCACGTCAACGAAGGCAGCACTCAGGGACAGATCGCCAACGTGCTCGGCGATTTCTCGCAATCGATCTCCGCGTTCTGGACCGACCTCGGCGATCTCGGAGAAGACACGGTAGTAGTGACCATGTCCGAATTCGGACGGACGGCTCGTGAAAATGGAAATCGCGGCACCGACCACGGCCATGCCAACGTAATGTTCGTCCTCGGTGGACCAGTAAGAGGTGGCAACGTCTACGGTCGCTGGCCGGGGCTCGATCAGTCGCAACTCTACGAAGGACGCGATCTGGCGATCACGACAGACTTCAGAACGGTGCTTAGCGAAGTCGTGTCGCAGTATCTGGGGAACAAAGATTTGAGGACGGTGTTTCCGGGATTTGAAGGGCAACCGGGGCAGTTCGTGAAATTCCTGGGCTAGAAAGTTTGCTGAGAAACTCTGGTCTCGTATCAGGGTATCGCCTTAGCGATACCGTAACTTCCTTGAAATCGGAAGCCCGTTTTTAGGGGCTGCGTAGCGTAAATCCATCTTTTCAGCCAGATGTAAAGCCGCTGAAATCCTTACCGCTTGCGGTTTCCCCGAGCAGAGCATCCCATGGGTATCGCTTCACGTCAATCAATCGACCGGAGGGGGACAACAGGTGAAACGTTTTCAGAGGTTATTGGATGTTCGCAACAATTTCCGCAATCTCAACAAAGAAGCCGCCATCGACTCCATGCGAAACGTCCTGGCTGTACTGGGATTGGGTTTAATTATCGGGGATTTTGCCACCATGCGTCTGCCGTACGTGATTCCCGGCATCGCTCTGTTAATCGCAGTCTGGTACGCCGACTATCTGCGTCATGACCTGCCCGCTGCGCCCGTCGTCAATGTTCCAGAAAGCGCTGTCCCGGAGAAAAAGGAACAGAGTTTAAGCGAATCGCGCTTAATCGATCCGAGCTCGATCGACCCACTCGATCAGCTTGGTAGAGCCTCGTAAGGATCATGGAAAACGAGCGACAATCTCTACGGCCGCTGCCCCGGCCTGGGCCGACTGCAGATCTACGAAGGCCGCGGCCTGGCCGTCGCCACGTTTTCCGAGGTCTGTTGCCCATGTACTTCGAGACTACCTCGCTTAGCACCATTCGGAAGTCGTTGGCAGAAGTCCTTAAGGGATTTCGATCAGCACATCCCCGCCCTCAATCTTCACCGGATACACCGCAATCTTCGCGCCGGGCCCGGCTCCGCCTGTTTTTGGATCCCATGCCCAGCCGTGCCAAGGGCAGATCACCTTGCCGCCTTCGATTACACCCTGGCCGAGCGGGCCTCCGCGATGGAGACAGATGTTATCCAAGGCGCTGATCTCGCCGCTAACGTTCGCGACGCAGATGGTCTTGTCGCCGCAGGGGAATTCTTTGGCCTCATTGTTGGCGGGCAGGTCGGATTCAGAACCTAGTCTCACGAACATAACATTCAGTATCCGGCATGGGCGCCAAACTCGCTAGTAGCATCGGTGCGCCGCACACTTCCCTCGTAATCCTCATCTTCCTTGCCGCGAACTAACCAAAGCTGAACTGTCGCGTCTAACCCGCCACGGAGGCAGTTATGAAGCAGGAACGAGGACAAGGACGCAGGCAACAACGAAGAGCGCCAATCTCGCAGGCCATGATGTTGGCAGCAATGTCAGCGTTTTTCTTGATCTCCAACGCCGCTCTGGGCTCCGATCAGAACGGCAAGCTGACCGAGGAGTTTCACCAAGCCTATCCATTTTCTGCGCAGGGCCGCATTCAAATTGAGAATATTAACGGCGCTGTCCATATTAGTGGTTGGGATCGGAATGAAATCAAAGTGGACGCGGTGAAGAGTGCTTGGTCGAAGGAGCGTCTCGACGAAGCAAAAATCGAAGTTCACGCCGACCAGAACGACTTCGCGATTCGCACGGATTATCCCGATCACGATCGCACCTTTAATTTCGGAAGTGACGACGAGCGTCACAATCCGGCGAGCGTGGAATACACGATCACTGTGCCTCGACAGGCGCGGCTCGATGAAATCAAGCTGGTCAACGGACGGCTCGATGTGAAGGATGTATCCGGTGAGGTCAATGCTTCTTGCGTAAATGGTCGAATTCAAATCAGCAATCTGCAAGGCCCTGCGAAGCTCGATACTGTGAATGGTGAGCTCGATGCCACCGTCGATCAGCTGCCGTCTTCGGAGTTGAAATTGTCGTCGGTGAACGGCAAGTTGCGCGTCACCCTGCCCTCGGACGCAAAGGCCGAACTCAAAGCCAGCACTGTCTCGGGAAACATCTCAGACGATTTCGGGTTGCCGGTCACACGCCACCAATATGTAGGCCGAAGTTTGCACGGCCAGTTGGCAGGAGGTGGAACGCTGGTGAAGCTCTCGAATGTGAACGGCGCAATTGAGATTCGTCATGCTAGTGACAATCGTCCGCTGAGCCCGGTACAAAATCTCGAACGCGAGCGCAGCCGCGACGGTGACAACGACAAGGACGACGACGAGATCTAACACAGCCTTCTGGCGTTATCTAGTTGGTTGGGGATTCTGAACGGCTTCGTCGCCATCAGCAGCAATGCGCCTATGCGTTTGAAAGATTTCAGGTCGTCGAGCGAATGGAATGAAGTCGTTTGGTAATTATCCGGCGTGGGTGTGTCGTCGGGGACAAGTGCGTACTCCGCGTTTTCAAAGCCGTGTTTCGTTAACAGGCTGACATACTCCGCCGCTGAACGAATATGCACCGGCACTTTCAACTTCGGCACCCATTGCAGCGAATACGGATTATCTTTGTAGAGGTTGATCAGGATAAACAACCGTCCCTGTGGCGCCATGACGCGAAAAAGCTCGTCCAACGCTTGATCTTGATCGGGATAGTAGTAAAACGATTCCACCGAAAGCACTTTGTCAAAGAAATTTTCTTCCGACGGAATCTGCGAAGCAGATCCAACGACGAACGTGACATTGTCGAACTCTTTGGAACTGACTCGCGCTTGCCGGATCATCTCATCGGAAATATCGACGCCAACCACCTCGCTTGAGTTCTGCGGATCTTTGCCAGCCCTGCGCGCCAGCAGGCGCGTCGCCCAACCTGATCCACAGCCTAGATCGAGAATGTGATCATCGGAATGCAGATCCATGCGGCGAATCGTTTTTTCGGTGATGTCGAGGTGATGGCCTTCCATCTTTTCGCCTTCGCCGTTATCGGCCCAGCGATTGAACTCCTGCTGGAGGAGAACTTCGGAAGATAGCTCTTTGTCGACGCTCATGATATTTCTCCAACCGCCCTGGCAGCTCATTCCGCGATCTTGCGCAACTCCTCGAAGAATGTCGGATACGATACCCCCGCGGCATCTGCACCGTAAATAATTGTCTCGCCTTCGGCTCGGAGCGCGGCCACGGCGAAAGCCATGGCTATACGGTGATCGCCGAATGAATCCAGTTCTGCGCCATGCAGATGCTGGGCGCCGGGAATCCGCATTCCATCCGGACGCTCTTCGACCTCTGCGCCCATTTTCCGAAGATTGGTGGCGACGGCCGCGATCCGGTCCGACTCTTTCACCCGTAATTCTTTGGCATCGCGCACTTCTAATCCGCCTTCGGAATAAGGCGCGACCGCTGCCAACACCGGGATCTCGTCGATCAATGCGGCCGTATCGGCGCCAGTGATTACGGTTCCCTTCCACGCTGCTCCCCGCGCCTCTATCGTTCCTACCAGTTCGCCTTGATGTTCTTCCAGATGCGCAACCGAGACTTTCAATCCCATCTGCAGCAGGATATCGAGCAGCCGTGCTCGTGTCGGATTCATCAGAATTCCCGGCAAAGTGATCTGCGATCCCGGAAATAACGCCGCTGCACAAAGAAAGAATGCGGCGCTCGAAAGATCGCCGGGCACATGCGCCTCAATCGCGCGCAGCCGCTGTCCGCCTAGAATCCGCGATGCGTTGCCTTTGCGCTCGACCTCCGCTCCAAAAGCTCGAAGTGCGATTTCGCCGTGATCTCGCGTGCGAATCGGCTCTTCGACTATCGTCTCACCGTCGGCAAAGAGTCCTGCGAATAACACGCACGATTTCACCTGTGCGCTCGCCACTTCCGGCTTGTAGTGAATCGGCTTTAGAGGGCCTCCGTGAATTTTGAGCGGAGGCCGTCCACTATGCGTGGCCTCGATCTTCGCGCCCATTTCGAGAAGTGGCTTGATGATGCGGGCCATCGGTCGCCGCGAGAGCGATTCATCTCCGAACAACTGGCTGGTAAAAGGCTGGCCGGCGAGAATGCCGCTCAACATGCGCATGGTCGAGCCGGAGTTTCCGCAATCGAGCGCCTCCGTCGGAGCCTTCAACTGCGAGCCTATTCCGCGGACTTCAACCGCTCCGCCGCCTATCGTTCCATCGCCAATCTCCCCATCACCGTCTTCGCTTTGCAGTGGCTTCCACTCGCTGCCGAGTTTTGCCACGCAATCGAGGGTGCTGGCGCAGTCGCGCGCCGCGGAAAAATTCTGGAAACGGCTCGTGCCCTCGGCAATCGCCGCCAGCATGGCGTACCGATGCGAGATGGATTTGTCTCCGGGAATGCGAATGACGCCGCGCACCTCGCGGGCGGGACGAACGATGACATTCGAACCGTCCTGCTGTGAATCAGCCTTGGAATCATGAGGCATGAATTTAATATAGCGAAGATTTCGGATGCGGGGAGACGTAGAGAAAGAGATCGCCGTGAAAAGGGGCGTCAATGGCCGATCGCAAAGTTCGATCGCCAAGGGTCGAGCGTCTCCGGCGAAACGGTTACCGCCTTATTCTTTGACATCTACTGGCTCAGGCGCGGTCAGGCAACTTCAGTAAAAACGTATTCGTGCTGCCCATCACGGATTACCAGCACACGCTTGCCAGCGCGATTACCCACCACGAATTCGAATCCGTCATTGGTGGGATCGATAGTGATAAACGAGATTGTGCCATCGTCATTTTTTCGCGATGCTACCGTACTTTTCCACTCGCCGAAATCGAACGTGGTAACTCCATTTTGGCTTGATACAGCAAGTTCACCCAGTTCCTTGCTGGAATAGCGCTTGGCCAAACCAGATACCAGCGATGGATCGGCAGGCACTACAAGGCGCTCCCGTTCTTTCGCGAGGGCTGCTTTATAGCGTGCTGCGCTGGCCGCAACGTCGGCGACGGCTTCGGGTTTCCCGTCAAAAACGACTTCCTGCAAACGGCGGCGGAAAGGCCCCAGAAGCATGCCGCCGTTATCCGAATTGGTGAGCAGCACGGCGCCGATGCCGGAGTCCGGAAGAAAATAAATGTCAGTCTTAAATCCAGCCATACTGCCGCCGTGATGCACGATGGGAACGCCATAGGTTTTGTCCACTATCAGACCCATGCCATATGTCTGATCTTCGCCGACGGCAACTTGCGGCGCACGGCGCATCAGGAGATTTTCTGACGAAACCAGCTGCTTGCCGTTGGGCAATTTACCTTGCGCCAGCTCAAGTTGCACATAGCGGATGAGATCGCCCGACGAAGTCCAAACGCCACCAGCGGGACGCGCCGAAACGATCGAGTAATTGAATGCCATGTCGGCCACGGCAGGTTTGCCATCTATATCGTCACCGTGCGGGCTGGCATGATTGCCGGCGAGGGCACGCGCATAATCGAAGGTCGTCGACTTCATTCCCAGCGGATCGAAGATCTTTTTCTGCATCGCCTCGTCATAAGCAGCGCCGAGTTCCTTGTCCGGATACACCAAATGTGCGCCGATGTATCCCGCAGCCGCTGCCATCAAGTTGCTGTACTGGAAAACTTCGCCAAACTTGCTGGTCGGTTGCATGGTTCCGAGCAAAGCGAGCGTCGATTCCGGCGTCGCATTTTTGAACTCGAATATCCATTCCAGATCCTGCCGAGGAAGCCCGGTACAGGCGCAGATCAGATTCTTGACGAGAACTTTTTTCGTGGTATCGGCATCGCCAAGTTTGAAGCTCGGGTAAACGTCAGTCACCGGTTCATCCCATTTCAACTTTTTCTCGTCGACAAGCTCTGACAAAAGTAAGGTTGTCATTCCTTTTGTGTTCGACGCCGCCATGAACAGCGTATTCTCATCCACTTTCTCAGGCTTGCCGAGCTCGCGCACGCCGAATCCACCCTCATACACGACCTTGCCGCCGTCGACGAGCGCCATCGAGACGCCGGGGATGCCGAGTTCTTGCATGGAGGTTTCGACAAACGATTGGAGCTGCGCGATATGCGCGGCATCCAGGGGCTGCGCCTTGCGTCCGGCAAAAGATTCGCGCGCGTAGCCCTTTGGACGCAGGCTTTGAATGATCAGTGAAATGGGTGCGTCCCGTTTTTCGAGCGTCGGTTCGCTTGCGTCCAGAATAAGGACGGTCCACGCGCTGCCCGCGCGATAGGCGACTGCCTGAATAGCAACGCGCTCGTTCGGAGAGGTCTCGTAGTCGAATACTTGACGTTCTTCCCATCCGTTGCGCGCGGGACGGGGCGTGACCAGCTTTTGCGGCCACTTCTTATCAGGCTTGTAAGCCGCCCAAGCGGCGGCGACCGCAGCGCTGGCATCGGCAGCCTGTGAGTCGAAAATCACGACGTGCGCATCTGGTTCGGGAGGAGCAAGGATGACCATGTTCTTGCCCGTAGCGATCGACCATCCGGCAGGCACCGTGAACGTCGCTCCGCCTGGAGTTTCGCGCGGCGTGTCCGCTGCTACCCGCTGCTCACCTGCGGAATTTGATGCTGCCGCCTGCGGCGATGGCGACGCATTGAAGGCAGAAGGATGGGCGGCAGACGATGCTCTCTGCTCAAAGACCGTGAATGCCAGGAGTAACAATAGAGCGGTTCGACGCGTTGACATGTAATTCACCCCACTCGGGAAGATACGGACAATTGCGGAAACTAAAGATACACGCAGCTTGACTCGGCTGTAAAACGTTCACGAGAAAGACAACGGAGCTACCGACGATCCTTTCGGGCGGAATGCGCTAATTAGCATAGGCGTAAAATCGATCGGCCAGATGATTCACTCGAACGAGTGATGATGAAAAAGGCTGCGCTCGGAATTTTCCTGGGAGCGATTTTATCGATACACTGCGCTGTGGCTCAGCCTCCCAGAAACTCACCGATGGTCCCCTCGCCGAGCGCTGCTCCGCCGGTCGTTGTCCCGCCAATCGTTGTCCCGCCAATCGTTGTTCCACCCGATTCCGAAATACGCCAGATTCTCATTGATCGGATCGATAAGGAGTGGCAGAGTGTCGGCATTGTTGTCGGCGTCATCGAGTCTGCGGCCTATTTCAGCGCTACGTCGTCCAGAAACTGGCGAAGAATTGTGCCGACTGCTTCCGGTTGCTCCCAGGGTGCG
>Ga0209169_10000647_pt1 | contig 21237 bp, 17 predicted proteins | sample HubBroMetageWRM4_FD_188346 | JGI IMG/M metagenome (GOLD analysis project Ga0209169, IMG submission 188346) | Warmed soil microbial communities from the Hubbard Brook experimental Forest, New Hampshire - Hubbard Brook CCASE Soil Metagenome WRM 4... | ecosystem: Environmental > Terrestrial > Soil...
CCAACTGAGAGTTGGTCCCGCTCAGACTCGAAAGTCTAAGCTACATGCGCTGCGCGCACTTTAAGAGCTTCACAGACTGACAGTCTATGTTACAGCTCGCTGCGCGCGCCTAAGGCACACCGCGCTGAGAGCGCGGTGCAGACAGGCTGAGAGCCTGTCCCACTGCGGATATTGGCACGCTATGCGACGCCGACAGGGGGTTGCGCCCTGCCGGACGGGCTACTCGTAGCGGAGGGCCACCATGGGGTCGAGTTGCATGGCGCGGCGGGCGGGGGCGTAGCAGGCCCAGAAGCCTACGGCGGCCAGGGCTAGAGTGGCTAGCGAGTAGGTAATGAGGTCGGTGGGGCTGACGCCCATTAGCATTGCGCCCATCGTGCGCGTTAACGCCCAAGAGAGAAGCAAGCCCGAGAAAACTCCTACCACGATCAGCACCAAACCTTGACGGAGAACTAAACGCAGAATGTCGCGCTTTTCGGCGCCTAGCGCCATGCGGATTCCGATTTCGTGGGTGCGCTGGCTGGCGGCGAAGGAAACGACTCCATAGACGCCGACGACGGCGAGGGTGAGGCCGAGAATTCCCATCGCTGCGGCGAGAATCGCACCGACACGGAAGACGAAATATCCGTTTGGACCAGCGAGCGATTGGCGCATGGACTGCACGTCGGAAACTGGCATGTTGGGATCGAGCGAGTGGATGACGCTCTCAACTTGTGGGATGAGAGTTTCCGGCGGCACCGATGTGCGGAGCTGCAGCGTCTGGAACGGCATGAAATCCTGCGCAAGCGGAACATAGAAGTACAGCTCGTGATCCCAACCCATGAAAATGTACTTTCCATTGCCGGCGACGCCGACGATTTCAAGGAAGGGTCCGCTGGCGCCGCTGATGCTGAAGCGTTTCCCGATAGCGTCTTCGCCCGGCCAGAATTTATCCGCGAAAATTTGATTCACGATGGCGACGTGCGGCGCTTTGTCGTCGTCGGCATCGGTGAAAGCGCGGCCGCGCAGCAACGGGACGCGCATCGTATCGAAATACTGCGTGTCGACGCGATTGAACGTGACGACGGGAGCTTGTTCGTTCGGCGGGAGCGTGCGCCCTTCAACGAAAATTTGCGAACCGCTGCTGTTCATGCCCATCGGGACGCTGAAGGCGAGACTTGCCGACTGGACACCGGGTAGCGCGCGGCTGCGCGACTCGAGTTCATGGAAAAAAGTTTTGGTGCGTGTTTCGTCGTATCCCGCGGTCTTGGGATCGAGATTCACGTTGAGCACGTTATCAGGATTGAATCCTAGGTAGGTGTGCTGAGCGCTCATCAGGCTGCGAACGAAGAGGCCGGCGACGATCAACAGCACGAGCGATCCGCAGACCTGCGCGACGACGAGAACGCTGCGGACGCGGTGACGTTCACCGCCCGCCGAATCGCTGCGACCGCCGGCTTGGAGGGCTGAATTGACGTCTGCCCTGCCCGCGCGCCACGCCGGCCAGAAACCGACGACCACACCGGTGAGGAGTGCAGCCGCGAGAGCGTAAGCGAAAACGCGCCAATCCATGCTGAAGTCCAGGTGTATCGGAAATGAAGTGAGCGGAAGAAGCGACGCGACGGAATGGATGGCCCACATTCCCAAGACGATGCCGCCGACCGCACCGAAAAATGCGAGCACCACGCTTTCGGTAAGCATCTGGCGAATCAGCCGGGTGCGGCTGGCACCTAAGGCGGCGCGAATGGCCATCTCGCGCTGGCGCATGGTTGCGCGGACGAGAAGAATGTTTGCGACGTTCATGCAGGCGAGCAAAAGCACGAGCGCGGCCAGCACGAGAAAAACGCCGGCGATGACGGGAAGCATTTTCTCGGCGCCGGGTTGTGGCCTGGACATTCTTTCCGGCAGTACGCGAATCGATACGCCTTTATCTGAACCGGAGTATTGCGCGGCGAGGCGTTGGGTGATCACGTTGACGGAGCTTTGCGCCTGAGCCACGGTGACGCCGGGTTTCAAGCGCGCGAGGACGGTCCAACTGCGAGCGGTGCGATCGGTGAACATCTTCGCGGCCTGATCCGCGGGCAACATGTTTGCGGGAACGTAGCCGTCGAAATCGATCGCGAATTGAGTTCCTTGAAAACCTTTCGGGGCAACGCCGATGATGGTGACCTGCTGGCCATCGAGCAGCGCCTGCTTTCCAATCATCGAAAGGTCGCCGCCATATTTTTTCTGCCAGTAGGAATAGCCGAGAACGGCGTTGGGGCTGTGGCCGCCCGGCTCGCCTTCGGAGGAAAGAAAGAGACGCCCTGCGGCGGGTTGGATGCCGAGACCCGAAAAATAATTGCTACTCACGTAGGCGTAGAAAAATTGATTGGCCTTTCCGGAGTAGCTCAAGCCGCCCAGATCATTGCTGAATGCGAAAACGTCGGAGAAGGCATCGGCTTGATTGCGCAGATCCTGAAATTGCGGGTAAGAGACGGTGTAAATTCCCAGCGTGTCTCCCTCGACTTTGGCGGCGAGAACCATGATTTGTTCGGGGGACGGTGCGGGAAGCGGGCGCAGGATGATGCCGTTGATGATGCCGAAGATGGCGGTGTTGGCGCCGATGCCGAGAGCGAGCGTGAGGATGACGATGGCCGTGAGAGTGGGAGCTTTGGCGAGCATTCGGAGGGCGTAGCGAACGTCTTGCCAGAGGGTGGACATGTTGGTTCTCCTGACAGTTCTACGTAGAAATGGCGCGGATAGTTTCGCTCGTTTGAGAGGTTTGGTCGCTGCCTGGAGCTTTGGCGGGAACGACGGGCGTGGCGCGGCACGTGGAGCGGGTTGGGCGAAGATGGGGTGGCGGTGGCGAGCGAGGCGACGCGGTGCTGAGGTGAGAGGGCGTGGCGGGGCGGTGGTCCCCGTAGCGACGGGGAGCCACCGCAGTCCGGGAAACCCGTTGGCGTCGTGAGCGTCTGGTAAAGAGACGACTTGGGCGGCGGGCTATCGCGCGTTGACCGGGTGAGAGGAGGGCCGCTATAATTGGGGCTTCTGCGCAGTGAGTTCGCCGCTTTGTGGGCTTAGAGCCCGCGCGTTGTGGCAGACCGAAACCCCCATCCGGGGATCAACAGCGCACAATTTTCAGGAGTCATTGAAATGATCAAGGCGACACTGTTGCGTCCGGGCATGATTATCAAGCACGAGAACGATTTGGCCGTGATCTACAGCGTGGATCACCGCACGCCGGGCAATAAGCGCGGCTCGATGCAGACCAAGATGCGCAACCTGCGCACGGGCAACATGATGGACCACCGGTTCCGCGCGGAAGAAACGGTGGAGAAGGTGGTGGTGGACGAATTGCCGTTTGAATATTTGTACAGCGACGGCGACACGCACCACTTCATGAACACGGAAAATTACGAGCAGCTGGAGCTGGGCAGCGACATCGTGGGCGATTCGAAGGACTACCTGATTCCGAACCTCGGCGTGAAGATCGAGTATTACGACGACAAGCCGATCGGCGTGCTGGTGCCGGATACGGTTGACCTGCTGGTGGTGGAAACCGAGCAGACGATTCAGAAGGCGACGGCGAGCGCGGTGATGAAGCCGGCGAAGCTCGAGACTGGATTGATCGTGAACGTGCCACCGTTTGTGGGTGAAGGCGACAAGATCAAGGTGGATACGTCGGAAGCGCGCTACATTCAGCGCATACAGTAACTTTTAAGATTGAGTCGGGTTTGATTTTGGCGGCGCTGCTCTTTGTGAGCGGCGCCGCTTTTTGTTTATAGGGGCGAATTATATTTCGAATGTGAAGTTCCTTCCGTTGGTGCGTTCCGTACATGGATATAATTCGGGCTTCCTGGGTGGACAGATGAAGAGGATCGGACCGTCGTTGGCGGGGTTGGTGATGGTGGCGGGGATGATGGCGATTCCCTGCCCGGCGCAGAATGCGCAGAAGATCGTGGATGAGTATGTGCGAGCGATTGGCGGCGAGAAGGCTGTGGCGGCGCAGCGGACGCAGAGTATTTCGGGAAGCGTGAGGGTGAAAGGCACGGGCGACGACGAGGATTCGTCGGAGTCGTTGGGAACTTATTCGCTGGTGGTAAAGGCGCCGAATAAATTTTATTCGGAGTTTGGAGTGGGCGCGGCGCGGGACGTGGTGGCGTTCAACGGAAAATCGGCGTGGGAGAAAAACGGAGGAGCCGCGGCGGTGACGCTGACCGGACCGAGCGCGTTCGAGGCGGAAGCGGAGGCGCGGTATTTGAATGGACGGCTTGTCCATTTGAAGCGCGACAAGGTGGGCGTGCACCTCGTTGGGAACGCGGATGTGCATTCGCAGACGGCGTATCAGGTGGAGCTGGCGTTTTCGCCTGAGGTGAAGCGGGAATTATTCTTCGATACGGGGACGCATCTGCTGGTGCGTGAGATTCGGCCGGCGATTGGCGCGGCGACGGGCGAGGGTGCGGCCAGCGGCACAGGCTCGGTGCAGACGGACTACTTCGACTATCGCGCGGTGAAGGGAGTGATGGAGCCGCAGTCGATGGAAGTGACCCGCGACGGAAAGACCTACACGATTTCGGTGACGCACATCGATCTGAATAGTGATGTGAGCGACGCGATTTTTAATTTTCCGTCGAACGACAAGCGGCCGCTGCCAGATATTCCACAACTGCTGCGCGATTTGAATGCGAATCAGCGGGCGATCGAGGAAATTCAGAAGCACTACACGTGCCACTTGACGGTGGAAGAGCTGAAGGTGGATTCGAAGGGCGATGTGACGTCAAAGAGTATGAAGGAATACGACTCCTATTTCATCGGCGAGGACGAAGTGCGGCGGCTGATCGCAAAAGACGGCAAGCCGCTCGAGGGCGACGAGAAGAACAAGGAAGAGGAGAGGTTCAGCAAACAGTTCGATGAGCTGAAGAAGAAGCAGGCGGAACTCGAGAACGATCCGAAGAAGCAGGAGAAACAGCAGGAGCGCGACGACGAGCAGATTTCGGATTTCTTGCGCGCTGAGACGTTTACAAATCCGCGGCGTGAGATTTTCCGCGGGCACGAGGTGATCGTGTTTGATTTCGCGGCGAATCCGGATTACAGACCACGGAACCTTAACGAATCGATCGCGCAGAAACTGGGCGGCGTGGTGTGGGTGGATGAAGAGGCGCGCGACGTGGCGCGGCTGGAAGCGCGGTTCATGGATTCAGCAAAAATCGGCGGCGGCCTGGTGGGCGCGATTTCAAAGGGCACGAACCTGGTGATCGAGCAGGCCAAGGTAAACGATGAGGTGTGGCTGCCGACGTACGCCGAAGTTCACGCTTCGGCGCGGCTGGCGTTTGTGCATTTCAAGGCGAATGAGATTGATCGATACACGGACTACCGGAAATTTGGATCGGAAGTAAAGTTGGGCGGAGCAGTGCCGCTGGATGCGCCGCCTGCGAATGCTCCTTCGACTGCACCGCCGCCTTCGACGCCTCCTCAAAACACAACTCCGGAAAAACCACAGTGATCGAGCGCTACTTCCAGCTCGCCGAACATGGAACGACGGTGCGACGCGAGCTGCTGGGCGGGCTGACGACGTTCATGACGATGGCGTACGTCGTCGTTGTGAATCCGCAGATTCTGGCGCATACGGGGATGCCGCAGGCCGGCGTGCTGTTTGCGACGTGTGTAGCAACGGCGGTGGCGACGCTGGTGATGGGGCTGTACGCGAATTATCCGATCGCGGTGGCGCCGGGAATGTCGTTGAACGCGTACTTCACGTACTCGGTGTGCATCGACATGCATATCCCCTGGCAGACGGCGCTGGGCGTGGTGTTTTTGAGTGGCGCGCTATTTTTCGTGCTGACTGTGACGCGCGTGCGCGAGCAAATCGTGAACGGAATCCCCGAGAGCTTGAAGCATTCGACGGCGGCCGGGATTGGATTGTTCATTGCGTTTGTGGGATTGAAAAACGCGGGGATTGTGGCGGCGAGCCCGGAAACGCTGGTAACGATTGGCCGCTTTAGCGATCGTGGATTGCAGCTGGCGTGTTTTGGCCTGGTGGTGACGGCGGTGCTGATGGCGCGGCGCGTGAATGGCGCGATTCTGATTGGGATTGCGGCGACGACGCTACTAGGCATGGTTTGTGGCGTAACGCATTTGCCTGGGGCGATCGTGTCGATGCCCGATCCATCGGGAACGTGGATGAAGCTGGATGTGCGGGCGGCGCTGCATCTGGGGCTGATTGAAATTATTTTTGCGTTTTTGTTCGTGGATCTTTTCGACAACGTCGGGACGCTGGTGGGCGTGTGCGAGCAGGCGGGGCTTGTTCGCGACGGAAAGATTCCGCGTGTGGGGCGAGCGTTAATTGCGGATGCGACGGGAACGATGCTGGGCGCGGTGACCGGAACGTCCACGGTGACGAGTTACATCGAGAGTGCGGCGGGAGTGGCGGCGGGAGCGAGGACGGGGCTTTCGAGCGTGTTTGTGTCGGTGCTGTTTTTGGGGGCGATGTTTTTCTCGCCGCTTGCAGCGGCGATTCCGGAGTATGCGACGGCGCCGGCGTTGATTTTGATTGGAGTGCTGATCGCGCAGTCGATGGGGAAAGTGGAGTGGGGTGATTTTACGGAGGCGCTGCCGGCGTTTCTGACGATGATTGCGATGCCGCTCACTTTCTCGATTGCTACGGGGCTGAGTTTTGGGTTGATTTCGTACACAGTGATTAAGATTGCGACTGGGCGGGCGCGGGATGTGAATGCGTTTGTGTGGATTACTACTGTGGTGTTTTTGGCTAGGTATGTGTATCTCGCGCAACACTGAGAGCGCGTATTGGACGCTGTGCCGCGTACCCTTTTGAGAGGAAAAGGGTGCGCGGCACCCGGAAAGGCGCAAGGCACACAGACGATGTCTATGCCACACAAGGCACTGTAACGATTGGCTGGCGCGAAGTGACGACGCGGTGGGTTTGTGGAAATGGTTCAACCCGGGACCAACTGAGAGTTGGTCCCGCTCAGACTCGAAAGTCTAAGCTACATCGCGCTGCGCGCGACTTAGGCGGAGTTGAGGGCCGGCTAGGATTTGGGTGGAGTGGTGGTGCCGAAGACGCGTTGGAAGATGGCATCTACGGCGCGGAGCTGGCGCTTCAGGTCGAAGGTGTGTTCGAGAGCTTTCGCGTCTAGGAATTTTGCGATGTTGGGGTCGGTTGCGATGCGGTCGCGGAAGCTGGATTCGCTTTCCCATGCGGCCATGGCGTGGCCTTGCACCCATTTGTAGGAATCTTCGCGCGGTGCGCCGTGTTCGACTAAGTCCTGCAACACCTGCCCTGAAAAAACCAGGCCGTGCGTCGCATCGAGGTTGCGCTTCATGCGCTCGGGGAAAACTTTCATACCCGAAACGATTTCAGTGGTGCGGTAGAGCATGTAGTCAGTGAGGATCGTCGAGTCTGGGAGGATGACGCGCTCGACTGAACTGTGCGAGATGTCGCGTTCGTGCCAGAGCGCGATGTCTTCCATGGCGGCCTGGGCGTTGGAGCGAACCACGCGAGCGAGGCCGCAGATTTGTTCGCTTGAGACGGGATTGCGCTTGTGGGGCATGGCGGAACTGCCGCGCTGCTCGCCGCCGAAGGGTTCTTCGAGTTCGCGAACTTCGGTGCGCTGGAGGTGGCGAACTTCGAGCGCGATGCGTTCAAGAGATGCGGCGAGAATGCCGAGCGTCGCGAGATATTCAGCGTGGCGGTCGCGTTCGATTACTTGCGAAGTGATGGGAGCGACGGCGAGGCCGAGTCGCGCGCAGATTTTTTCTTCAATTTCGGGGCCAAGGTGAGTGCAAGTGCCGACAGCGCCGGAAATTTTCCCGACGGCAATCTGGCGCGCGGCGGCTTCAAAGCGGACGGCGTCGCGGCGATTTTCGGCGTACCAGTTGGCGACCTTTAGGCCGAAGGTGATGGGCTCGGCGTGAACGCCGTGGGTGCGGCCGATATCCGGCGTGTCTTTAAATTCCCAGGCGCGCTTCGCGAGAACTTCTCCGAAGGCATCGAGTTTTTTCTGTATGAGCTGCGACGCTTCGCGGATCAGGAGCGCTTGCGCGGTATCGACAACGTCATTGGACGTCATGCCGTAATGCAGCCAGCGCGCGGCTTCGGGATCGGCGACGGATTCCTGAACGGCGATGGTAAAGGCGATCACGTCGTGGCGGACTTTAGCTTCGAGTTCGTTGATGCGAGCGACATCGACGCGTGCGCGTTCGCGCAATTTTTCAGCGGCGGCGCGCGGAACTATGCCGGCTTCGGCGAGAGTTTCAGTAGCTGCGAGTTCCACTTCCAGCCATTTTTGAAAGCGGTTTTGTTCGCTCCAGACGTGGCCCATTTCTGGGCGGGTGTAGCGCGGAATCAAATCGATGCTCCCGTCGAGACAAATTCGTTACAGATAATGATAACTGAAGTGCAGTGGAGAGATGAAATGCCGGGGCGGTGGTGCGCGCCGGCGCGCAGCCACCGCACTCCGGGAGAACCGTGGGCGCGGCAATTCTGGCGAAGTGCGACGCGAGCGTGAGAGTGCGAGTTTCTTAAAGGTCGAAGGGGCCTAGGGGGATGTGCTGGGAGGCGACGTGGAGCTGGCCGCGGAAGGCGAATTCGGTGGCGCGGCGGTTGAGGGCTTCTTCGGCAGAAATGCGTGCGAGGTCGGGAGTATTGTTCTGTTCGGAAACGTGCGCGAGAACGAGATGGTGCGCGCGGCCGTCGAAGATTTCAGGATCGGCAAGGAATTCACTCACGACGGCGTTCGATAAATGGCCGGTGCGGCTCATTACGCGCTGCTTGATGTACCAGGGGTACGGACCGACTTTCAGCATTTCGAGATCGTGATTCGATTCGAGTATCAGGAAATCGGCTTCGCGGAGATGGAATTTCACGACTTCGGGCATGTAGCCGAGGTCGGTGACGATGGCAACTTTTTTGCCGTTGGCGCGGAAAGCGTATCCGACGGGATCGGCAGCATCGTGCGGAATGGAGAACGCAGTGATTTCGATATCGCCGATGACGAATTTGATGCCGGGGCGGATGTATTCGAAGCGATGGAGGCGCGCTTTCGGGCCATCTTCGTACATCTTGCGAATTTCGCGGTGCGCCGGCTCGGTGAGATAGGCGGCGCAATGCCAATCGCGAGTGAGCTGCGCGAGGCCCGTCGAGTGGTCGCTGTGTTCGTGAGTGAGGAGCACGCCGTCGAGATGTTCAGGGCAAGCGCGACCGAGAGTTTCGAAGCGGCGGAGAAGTTCTTTTTTTCCGAGGCCGGCGTCAACGAGGATAGTGGTGCACCCGGATTCGAGCAATGTGCAATTGCCCGTGCTGCCAGAGGCCAGGATGGAAACGCGAAACGAGATGCGAATCTCCGATGTGTCGCCGCCGGTAGTTGCCCGATGACGAAACGCTAAATGGATAATCGCAAAGCGCGGAGCGGGCGTCAACATGAAGGAGCGAAAACAGAAACGTTGGGTGGCAGGCTCTGGTGCTGGGCGCCGGTGTGAAGTTAGATGGCGAGATGCTTCTGGGTCAGTTTGAAACCATTGAGATTGCCGACGACGGAAGCAGCCATGTGACTGGACTTGAAAAATTCGCGCGCGAGCTGCTGGACGTCTTCGATGGTGACGCTTTCGAGCAGCTTGATCAGGTCCTGCGCGGTGAAATGTCGGTTGAAGTACATGTGGTAGCGGGCAAGGCTGTTCATGCGCTGACCGCTGCCTTCAAGAGCGAGAAGAGTGGCGCCTTTGAGGTGATCCTTCGCGCGGCGAAGTTCTTCGGTGGAGAGCGGCTCGTCGCGGAGGCGGCGGAATTCTTCGAGCACGGAGCTGACGAGTTGCGAAGCGGTGTCGAGCGAGGTGCCGGCGTACACGGAAAGCGTGCCGGTATCGCGATAGGAGCTGAGTTCGCTGAAGATCGAGTACGCGAGGCCCTGCCGCTCGCGAATGTTTTGGAAGAGACGCGAGGACATGCCGCCACCGAGGACGTTATTGAGGACGGCGACGGCGAAGCGACGCTGATCCGTCATCGGAAGCGCAGGAACGCCGAGGCAGATGTGAACCTGCTCGAGTTCGCTTTTGGTGCGAAGTGTGACGTGCGATGCGGGTTGCGGCTTGGGATCGATGATCGAAGCCTTCGAGGGTTTGCGATTGGCCCAGCGCGGCTCGACGAGATCGAGGAGCTGCTGATGGGTGAGATGGCCGGCGGCGGTGATGACCATGTTGTCCGGCGCGTACCAATCGTCAAACCAATCGCCGAGCGCTTCGCGGGAGAAAGATGACACGGTTTCGGGCGTGCCGAGAATGGGCTTGCCGAGCGCGTGGGGCGCCCAGAAATTTTGAGTGAAGAGTTCGTGGACGAGATCCTCGGGATTGTCCTGCGTCATGCGAATTTCTTCGAGGATTACGGATTTTTCGCGCTCGATTTCGTCTTCGGCAAATTTCGGATCGAGGACCATGTCGCTGAGCACGTCGAAAGCTTTCGGGAGATGCTCGTCGAGAACGCGGGTATTGAAGCAGACCATTTCTTTGGAGGTGAAAGCGTCGAGCATGCCGCCAACGCTATCGACTTCGCGCGCTATGTCTTCGGCGGAGCGGCGCGTGGTGCCTTTGAAGACCATGTGCTCGATGAAGTGGGAAATGCCGTTGAGATTGGCGGGTTCACGACGGGAACCGGAACGCAGCCAGATGCCGACCGAGACGGAGTGAACGTGCTCCATCGGCTCGGTGATGACGACGAGGCCATTGGGAAGAACGGCCTGCTGGATGTTTCCGTTCGCGGCGGTCATGTGTCTTTCCATTGTGTCACGGTGGGAAGGAAAAAGTCATGGGAGGGGGAGAAAGTTTCGTGCGGATTGCTTAGCGGGCGTGTGCGGGAGGCCGTGCGTTTGTTGACGGCTGGCGGCACGTCTTAGCCGAGTTTTTCTTCGGGGTCGAGCTTGCCGTACTCGCTGGAATAGTGGAGAGGCACGTCAGCGTAGGCGCCTTTATCGAGAGAGTACACTTCACAGCTTTGATAAGGGTAGGAGTAGATGTGAACGCTGGTGGACTGCTGATTGAATTCGGGAAGATTCAGGACCTGGTGGACGGGTTCGTCGGGCTGAACGAAGGCGGGGTGAGTGGGGTCCATATCGTAGGCGTCGGTGGGCGTGATTTTACATTCGCCAGTGGCGGGATCCTGCGATTCGACCCGGAAATTCTGGACGCGAAGGCGGCCGATGGGAGTGACCATCCAGCAATTCTGGTCTTTGTGATTGTGGATGCGGCTGACCTGGCCGACGTTCCAGCAGATGGCAAGAATTTCGAAGAGATCGCATTTGTAGATGAGATTGCGGGTGTAGTGGCTCTGCGCGTAGAAGATGTAGGGCTTGAGAGTTTCGGCCTGGATGCCGTAGCGGGCGGTGAAATCACCGATGCGATCGATTGTGAAATCTTTTTCGGAGATGGCGCAGAGTTTTTTCACCCAGTCGTCGATGGTGAGCTGCTGCATCGAGGATGCGGGGGATGATTTACCGACTTCGAGTGAAGAACTCATGGCGCGCCTCCGGGGCCGTGGTGCGTAAATCCGGCTTATACACATTATAACGCTGGGCGCGGGCTGGTGGTAGGCAGTAGGCGGTGCGAAATTCGCGCGGGTGAGCGCGTGATAGGATGGCGTTGGAAATGGCGGACTCTGTTGCGAATTCGAGCGTGAATCTGGTGGGCATGTCTCAGGAAGAGCTGCGTACGCTGGTGGTGCGCCTCGGCGAGCCGGCGTATCGCGGCGCGCAGATTTATCACGCGCTGTATGCGGAGCGGCAGCTGGACGTGGCGGCGATGAGCAATTTGCCGTTGGCGCTGAGGGAGCGGCTTGCGAGCGAGGCTTCGGTGCGGCTGCCGAAGATTGTGCGGACGTACCGGTCGGGCGACGGGACGGTGAGGTATGTGCTGGGGCTTGAGGGCGGCACGGCTGCTCCTGCGAGTGACGTGGGTGAGGCGCTTGTTGCGCGGCCTGTGAAGCCGGCGACGGTGGAGACGGTGTTCATGCCGGAGGCGAACCGGCAGACGATTTGCATTTCGACGCAGGCGGGCTGCGCGGTGGATTGTCACTTTTGCCTGACGGCGACGCTGGGGCTGATTCGGAATTTGACGGCGGGTGAAATTGTGGGGCAAGTGCTGATCGCGCTCGGCGAGAATCGCGAGCGGCTGAAGCCGCAGACGAACGTGGTGCTGATGGGCCAGGGCGAGCCACTTTTAAATTTCGATGCAGTGGTTAGCGCGTTGCGGATTTTGCTCGATCCGAAGGGCCTCGCGATTACGCCGAAGCACACAACGCTATCGACGAGCGGAATTCTGCCGGGGATCGAGAGGCTGGCGCTTGAAACGGTGCGGCCGAAGCTGGCGATTTCGCTAAACGCTTCGTCGAACGAGCAGCGCGACCAGATCATGCCGATCAACAAAAAATATCCGATTGAGGCGGTGCTCGAAGTGTGCGCACGGTACCCGCTGCGGCCGTGGGAGCATTTGACGTTCGAATATGTGCTGCTGGGCGGATTTAACGATTCGCCAGAGGATGCGCGGCGCGTGGCGAAGCTGCTCGCGAATTTGCGCGTGAAAGTGAACTTGATTCCGTGGAATCCGGGCGATCTGCCGTATGACGAGCCGGACCAGCGGCGGATCGATGAGTTTCAGCGGATATTGACGTTGAAGGACGTGCCGGCGTTTGTGCGGTACTCGCGTGGGCAGGATGTGATGGCGGCGTGCGGGCAGTTGGCGCTGCTCGAATCAAGCGGCGCGACGAGTGGTGCTGGCGGCGGCCTGACGCAAATCTCTTCTACTTGACGATGCCGATGGCGGCCATCATCCGGCCGGTGGTTTTTTCCTTTCGATAACTGAAAAAAAGATCGGGGCGGCATCCGGTGCAGAGATCGGATGACGAGATATTTTTTTGCGCGACGCCGGCCGCGACGAGAATCGCGCGATTGGCTGCGAGGAGATCGAGAAACGCCGTAGGCGAAGGCGGCGCGTGGCCCGGCGGGCGCATGGTGAGCCACGGAAGCCAGTTCGGATCGGCGTCGGAATCGGTGAGCGCGTCGAACGGGCCAGTAAACCAATTGTTGGCGTCGGGAAATTTTGTGGCGAATTCCTGGACGACTTCGTGGCCGACTTCGTAGCAACAGGAGCCGATGCCGGGCCCGATCGCGGCGATGACGTGCTCGGGGCGCGTGCCAAATTCCATGCGCATGCGGCCGAGAGTTTTTTCAGAGATGCGCTGCACGGTGCCGCGCCAGCCGGAATGAATGGCGGCGACGGCGCGATTTTTTGTGTCGGCGAGAAGGATGGGAATGCAGTCGGCGGTTTGGACGGTGAGCAGGACGTTTTTTTCTCGCGTGGTGAGGGCGTCGCCTTTGAGGGCGTGCTCACCCTCGGGCAAAGCGTCGCGTCCGACGAGGTGCACGACGTCAGAGTGGATTTGTTTGAGCGTGGCGGGACGCATTTTTGAAGCGGCTACGGCGGAATAGAATTTTTTGCGATTGGCGAGGACGGCGTCCCGCGAGTCCCATTCGGTGAAGCCGAGGTTGAGGACGCTTTCGGGTGTGGCGGATTTTTTGCCGTCGCGGGTGCGTTCGAGCGCGCTTACGCCGCCGGATACGGTGCTGAAACCGTGAACGAGCCAGGTGAGGCGGCTGAGGCTCGGCACTTTTAGAATTTGTGCGCTTGCGGAGCGGCGCATCGGCCAAGCTGCTGCTCGCGTGGCGGATTTTGCTGCGGCGCGGGGCGATTTGGCGGCGGATGCGCGTCGTGCGGGTTTGTGTTTCGATTTTGTGTTTGTAGTTGGCATGGTAGCGATTGCCTGGCGCGTCGAGTGAAACGCGGCGGCCATTAATTATAGATATAATCGCGTCGCGTCGCAGCGCAGATGGAAATGCGACGCAAATTGCGGGCGTTAGCGCCGAGGCGGGTGAATGATCGTCGGGATCGGGCTGGATTTGGCGGAGATCGACCGGATCGAGCAGGCGATCGAGCGGCACGGCGACGCGTTCAAGAGGCGCGTTTATACGGAAGCGGAGCGCGCGTACTGCGAGAGCCATCGGCGAAGCGGCGAGCGGTATGCGGCGCGATTTGCGGCGAAAGAGGCCGGAATGAAGGCTCTGGGAACGGGATGGCGCGGCGGGATTACGTGGCACGATTTTGAGGTGGTGCGGCAGCGCGGCGGGAAGCCGACGTTGCGCTTGCGTGGAGTGGCGCAGACGCTTGCGGAGAAATTGGGCGTGAAGAATATTGTGATGACGATCACGCACAGCGGGAATTTGGCGGTGGCGCAGGTGATTTTCGAGGGTTGAGCGCGACAAACGGCAAAGTCAAAAGCGAGAACATTTCACAGAGAAAACCGAGAAAGGCGGAGAACACGGAGACGTTGAGGTAGGACTGGCGCGTTTAGACGAATTGTTGCGCTGTGTTGAGTACGGTTGCGATGGTTGATTCTTCGGCGGGAACTTCTGTTTCGAACCACTGGTTCGCGGGCCAGTCGCCTGCGATTCGTACCTTCAAATAATTGCCGGTGAGGGCTTCGGTGTAGCCGGGGCCGCAGCGCGCGAGTGTGAGTGCGCGGACGGGACGTGCGGCCTGCGCTGCGCGAAACTCGGCAGCTTTGCCACGGCCGAGCGCACGGAGGATGCGGGCGCGTTCGTGGATCGTGTTTTCGTTCACTTTTGCGGCGTGCGATTCGGCGGCTGTGCCGGGGCGCGCGGAGAACGAGAAGACGTGGAGGTAGGTGAACGGAAGCGATTCGATGAGCGCGCGCGTGGCTTCGAAGTCAGCTTCGGTTTCACCGGGAAACCCGGCGATCACATCGGCACCGATGGCGGCGTGCGGAATCAGGCGGCGGATGAGGTGAATGCGTTCGGCGTAATGATTGGCGCGATACCAGCGGTGCATGGATTTCAGAACGTTATCCGAGCCGGATTGGAGCGGAACGTGAAAATGCGGCGCGATTCGCGGCGACGAAGCGGCGAGAGCGACGAAATCTTCGGTAACGTCCTGCGGTTCGATCGAGCTGAAACGCAGCTGATCGACCGAGGTCTCGTCGAGGATGCGGCGAACGACCGCGGCGAGTTCGACGCGCGGAGAGAAGTCGCGGCCGTAGGCGCCGAGGTTGATACCGCTGAGGACGATTTCTTTTGCACCGGCGGCGACAAGCTTGTGAACTTCGGCGACGACTTGATCGGGCGCAAGGCTGCGGCTCTTGCCGCGGACGAACGGGATGACGCAGTAGGAACAGCGATTGTTGCAGCCGTCCTGAACTTTCAGGATCGGGCGCGTACGTTCGGCGTCGCGTTCACCGAGTGGTGCGATTTGAACGGCGGACTGCTCGAAGATGTCGCCAGTAAGGATTTTGGCGGCGCCGCGTGCGAGGGACATCGGTTCGGTATCGAGCGAGCCGAGCGACACAAAATTCTCGGCCGTGCTGCGGGCACTGTTTGCGAAGAGGGAGGCGATGGCGGATTGGTGCGAATTCCCGACGACGTAAGCAACGCCGTCGAGCGCGGCGAGTTCTTCGGGAGCGCGCTGAGCGTAACAGCCGGTGACGACGATTTTCGCGGCGGGATTGGCGCGATGAACTTTGCGAATCGCGTCACGCGCTTGCGTATCGGCCGACGTGGTGACGGTGCAAGTGTTCAGCACCACTACGTCGGCGGTGGCCTGGTCGTGAACGAGCGTCAATCCAGCAGCCGCGAGATCGGCGCGGAGCGCGGCAGCGTCAGCGTCCGTGGCGCGACAGCCAAAGTTTTGGATTGAAAAGGTGGCCATAGACAGACACACGCTCCCGGTGGGGAGCGCGAGTCTTCAAATTATAGCAAGGAAGAACGGCTGGGTAGGGGGACGGTGGATCTGAACGACGGTTAGTTCCCTGCTCCACGACGTTGGTAGCAAAGAAGTATCAAATCGGCACGGCGGCGAACACCGAACTTCGCGAGCAAATTGGAAACGTGGAATTTCACGGTGCGCTCGGAAATATGGAGGCGGTCCGCGACTTCCTTGTTTGCGAGATTTTCGAGCAAGCCGGAGAGAACTTCCTGCTCGCGGCGGCTCAATTCGGCCGGCGAATCGGTGCGCAGACGGCGACCCTGGGTGGAAGTGAGAATCGAATCGACGAAACGCGAAAGCACGTTGCGAGCGACCCAGAAACCACCGGAGGCGACGAGCGGCAGCGCACGGGGCAGCTGTTCGCGGGCTTCCTTGTAATTCAGGATGCCCTTCACGCCCTGGCGGAGCAGGGTGTAACTGTCTGTTTCTTTAAGGTTATCGCCCACGACGAGAAGGCGGGCGGCGGCGTTGTGATCGAGAATGTTGCCAAGCAGCGCGCCGGTGGCTTGGCGCGCGGCATGAGCATCGATGACGTAAACGGAGGCTCGCGGGACTTCCAAATTGCGCAAGTCGGGCGCGAGCATGGAATCCAGCTGGCGCGAAACGATCTGAAACCCCGACTCATCCAGCAGACGGCGAAACTCGTCCAGCACCATCGGATGCGGAGAGAGGAGGCAGACCTTCAGTTTAGGCTGCGGAGTAGCTTTAGCCATCGCAACTAAGGCTAGCGAAATCTGTGGGTAGGGGCAATGTTGGATGGCCCTTACGTTTCATAACTGACACTGGTGTTTAGGCTACAGCGAATACCGGCCACTAAGACGAGGTTGGAGGCAACCGGGTGCCCGTTGCGAAGCGATGGGGCCGTTTCTCCTCACTGTTTTACGTAGTGATGCGCGACTGAGCCTGACTCGAAGGTTTTGGACCAAACCAATTTCAGGCGCAATTTCTCCTGGAGGGTCACGCCCTGGAGCAAGCGCCTTCCTTCGCCTGCAATGACGGGGTGAATGACAAAGCGGTATTCGTCCACCAGGCCGAGTGCGATGAGTTGCGAAGGAATGTCCACACCGCCGACCGAGATGTCGCGGCCGGTCTGTTGTTTGAGGCGGAGTATCTCGTCGCGAAGATCGGTGCGGATGATTTTGGTAGTTTCGTCGTCAGCACTCTTGAGTGCCCGCGAAAAGACGACTTTTTGTTTCGAGACAAAGGCCTGGGCGAATGTGCGATCCGTTTCTGACTCCGTGGGATCCTTTGCGACATCCGGCCAGTACGGGACCATCAGCTCGTAGGTCTTGCGCCCGAAAACGAGGACGTCAACGCTTTGCATGAAGTGGAGGTGGTATCCGTACTCTTCTTCACTGGGGACCATCTTGGTATGGTCGCAGCATCCGTCCGCGGTGATATTGATCTGGTAGATCAGTTTTCTCATTTGAGTCTCCAATTTGGTGGTGTCGCGTTTGAACGCACAAGCAATTAGGTGTTGCGGGCGTTGTGGCGCTTGGGGATTTCCGGAGCGCTATTCGAAGTCGATGAATTCGCGGACTTCGATTTCGGTGTCTTCGCCCGTGCTCGTTGGCATTACGGGAAGGCTCTTGGCCCAGTCGATGGCTTCCGCGAGTGACTTCACGTTGATGAGCCAGTAGCCGGCGACGACTTCTTTGGCCTCGGCAAATGGACCGTCGATCACGGTCTTCTTACCAGCCTTGGAAAACCGGACTCGTGCGCCTTTGGACGTGGGCCAGAGGCCCGCCGCGTCGAGCAGGACTCCTGCCTTGGCCTGGTCCTGGTTGAACTTAACCATCGAGTTGATCGATTCCTCGCTGGGGAACTTGCCGGCTTCGGAGTCTGTGGTGGCTTTGAGAATCAGCATGAATTTCATGGTTATTTCTCCTAATTAGGGGTCCGCGGCTGGGTCATCGATTTCCAGCCTCAATACCACGTCGAACCGGGTAAACCGAAATCGACATACTCGGGTGAATTCTCCCACAAACCCACCCGGCGCGACGGGTGCCCACGGGTCGGGCGGGGTCTTGGCACCAGGGGCAGGATGGAGCGCGACACGGGATGCGAGGGATCCGGGCGCGCGGCGGGCCACTCATTGCCCAACCGTTCCCTCTGGAGGCGGAGTGGTGGGTTCCTGTTGCTTTCCAAAAGGAGGGGTGGGATGATTCCTTTTGGAAACCAACACGTCTGACCCGAGCGAGCCGATGAAACCAAAAAAAGATGTGATGCAGGGAACGCTGGCGCTGATGATCCTGAAAACTCTCGATGTGCTGGGGCCGCAGCACGGCTACGGCATCGCGCGGCGGATCGAGCAGATCAGCCGGGACGTGCTCGCGGTGAATCAGGGGACGCTTTATCCCGTGCTGCTGAAGCTGGAGCAGGAGGGGTCGATCGAGAGTGAGTGGAAAGCGTCGGAGAACAATCGCAGAGCGCGTTTCTACCGGCTGACAAAGGACGGGCGCAAGCAATTGCGCGCCGAAACGCGCGAGTGGAAGCAGACGGCGGCGATCATCGGACGGTTCTTCGAGGTGAAGGCGGAGGATCTGTGATGGGTCCCGTGAAACGGTTTTTCGCGCGGGTAAAGAATTTTGTGGGCGGCCGGCGAAATGATGGCGGGCTCGACGAGCGAATGAACGAAGAGATTGACGAGCACATCGCTTTGCAGGCGGCGGAAAATCTTCGCGCGGGGATGGCGCCGGAAGAGGCGCGGCGGCAGGCGGCGCTGAAATTCGGCGGAGCTGCGGGGATTAAGGAAGAGTATCGGGACGAACGCGGGCTGCCGTTTATCGACAATTTAATGCAGGACTTGCGGTACGGGATGCGCATGCTGCGCAAATCGCCTGGGTTCACAACGATTGCTGTGCTGACGCTCGCGCTGGGAATCGGCGCGAACACCGCGATTTTTTCGTTTGTGTACGGGGTGCTGCTGGCGCCGCTTCCCTACCGCGACGCGTCGAGCTTGGTGGTGGTGAACGAAACCACTCCGCGGGTGGGCATAGTCAGCGCGTCGTATCCGAATTTTCTGGATTGGCGCGCGCAGAGCCACGCGTTCAGTGAAATGGCTTATTACCAGCAGATCAATTTCAACCTCGCCGGGGCGAACGTAAGCCGCCCGGAAAATATTCAGGGCGACGCGGTGCCGTCGAATTTCCTTTCGATGATGGGCATTCGCCCATATCTGGGCCGCGATTTCCTGCCGGCGGAAGACAAGGCGGGGACGCAGCGCGTGTTGCTGCTGGGATACCAACTCTGGCAATCGCATTTCGGCGCGGACCCGAACGTGGTGGGACGCTCGATCGCGCTCGATGGAAATGATTTCGTGATCGTGGGAGTGCTGCCTGCGAATTACCGTTCGCTCGACAAGGTCGATGTGATGCTGCCGATTGGAGTGTGGCTCACGAACAATCAAGACGCGATGGATCGAGGCGACCGCGGCGACAGCATGGTGATTGGGCGGCTCGCGGCGGGCGCGACGCTCGAGCAGGCTCGCGCAGAGATGGAAGGAATCGCGGCGAACCTGGCGAAGGAATATCCGGAGCAAAACGACCAGTTCGGCGTGCAGCTGCGAACGATGCGCGACGCGTTTGCGGGCGAGATGCGCGTGCAAATTCTGGCGCTGTTTGCGGCGGTGGTGTTCGTGCTGCTGATCGCGAGCGCGAACGTGGCGAATTTGTTTTTGGTTCGCGGGGCGGCGCGGACGAAGGAAATCGCGCTGCGCATGGCGTTTGGAGCCAGCCGTGGGCGAATCATCCGGCAGCTGCTGACGGAAAGTTTCGTGCTGGCTATTGCGGGAGGGGCGATCGGGCTCGCAATCGCGTTTGCAGGAATTCGCCTGATCGCGTTGCTGATTCCTCAGGATGCGCTAATGGGCGCGACGATTGGATTGAACGGCGCGGTGCTGCTGTTCACCGCATGCGTGGTGGTGCTCGCTGCGTTGGTATTTGGCATGGCGCCGGCGATGCAGTGGGCGAAGCGCGACGTGCAGGAAGACTTGAAGGAAGGCGGCAGAACGGCGAGCGTGGGCTCCGCGCACAATCGGCTGCGAGGGATTTTGGCTGTGGCGGAAATTGCGCTGGCACTGGTGCTGCTGGCCGGAACGGGACTGATGTTGAAGAGTCTCTACAAGCTGATCAACGTGAATCCGGGATTCCAGCCCGATCGCGTGCTGACGATGGAGATGTATTTGAGTTCGGAGCGCTACGCAAAACAGCCGGCCGTGGAGAATTTTTGGAAGCAGGTGCTGGATGGCGTGCGCGCGCTGCCCGGTGTGGAATCCGCGGCGCTGGGAAATCACATTCCGCTCACCGACGCGCATGGGCGCACGGACATCACGATCGAGGGGATGGCGTTGCCGAAGCCGGGAAGCTTTCCGCATCCGGATGTACATGCGGTGACGCCTGCTTACATTCGCACGCTCGGCGTTGTGCTGGAGCGCGGCAGAGATTTCACAGAGGCCGATATCGCAACTGCTCCGGAGGTGGCGCTGGTGAACGAGAAACTCGCGCGGCAGTATTGGCCGAATGAAGATCCCGTCGGGAAACGATTTTTGTGGGGACGCTTCAATCCCGCGGCGAACAAGCCGCCCTCGTGGGTGACGGTGGTGGGCGTGGTGGGCGACACAAAAATGTACGGGCTCGCGAATCCGGCACGGTTCGAAGTTTATATCCCTGTGCTGCAGAGCGCCCCAAACGACATGACGCTACTGGTGAAATCGCGGATCGATCCGACGGCCTTGACTTCGGAAATTCGCGGCGTGGTGGCGGGAGTGGATAAAGATCAGCCGATCTTCGCGATTGCGACGATGGATAAGGTGGTGAGCAACGGCGTAGCAGGGCCGCGGCTGACACTGGTGCTCCTCGGACTATTCAGTGGGCTGGCGTTGATTCTGGCGGCGATTGGAATTTATGGCGTGATTTCGTATTCGGTGGCGCAGCGGACGCATGAAATCGGAGTGCGCATGACGCTCGGCGCGCACCGTGGAGACATTCTGCGCATGGTGCTGGGACAGGGCGGACGAATCGCGGTGGTGGGCATCGCGATTGGGATGGTGGCGGCGTTCGCGTTGACGCGATTGATGGCGGGGCTACTTTTCTCGGTGCGCGCGGGGGATCCGGCGACGTTTGCGGTGGTAGCCACGCTGCTCGCTGTGGTTGCGCTCGTTGCGTGCTACATGCCGGCGCGGCGCGCGCTGCGCGTGGACCCGATGATCGCGCTGCGATACGAGTAACTTATTCGGGCTGGAGCGAATCGAGACTGGGCTCGGCGGACTGGCCGCGGCGATTCGGGCGCTTTGAGGGCAGGCCGGCCTGGCGAACTTTGTAGAGCAGGGCGCGGTAGCTGATTTTCAGAACTTCAGCGGCCTTGCGGCGATTCCACTGATTGGCCTGGAGGACTTTCAAAATGACGTCGCGCTCCATCCGGCGAGTGACTTGCTGCGCGATGCGC
>Ga0209169_10000649_pt1 | contig 21220 bp, 28 predicted proteins | sample HubBroMetageWRM4_FD_188346 | JGI IMG/M metagenome (GOLD analysis project Ga0209169, IMG submission 188346) | Warmed soil microbial communities from the Hubbard Brook experimental Forest, New Hampshire - Hubbard Brook CCASE Soil Metagenome WRM 4... | ecosystem: Environmental > Terrestrial > Soil...
AATCCAATCTTCTTCACTTCACTCCCCCACGAAATCTATTGCACAGTCCACGTCAGCAATTCCCATTGCAACGTGCCGTCCCACGTTCTCCATGTAGTCACGGCTCGTCGCCCATCGTGGACCGGGCCGCTGTTGTGCGTGGCCTATGTCCGGCGCTGCCACATAACCGTTCTTGCAGAACTCAAACATTTCTTCCCGCGTCATGCACCCGATGCTGTCGTGCATTGACATGAGCACGTCGACTCCATCACCGCCCACAATCCGGTGATACTCTGTGTATCTGGAGCGGAACACTGACCACGCCCTTGTCTCGGTTGGGTGGCGGGCAATCAGAGCTTCCAGTTGATGCAACCATTCCGGGTTGTAGATATAGTCGTCTACCAAACAACAGATGTGTGTGACATCGGGATGGTCGTTCAGCAACCGCAATGCCGATGCGGTCACGATGTAGTGCATCCTATCCGGCTTTCTGATGTCTGGCGGATCAGGCAACGTCCGCGCTTCAAACTTCTGCGACAACGCGCCCATATACGGCTCGTACGAAAACGCCGATACTCCGTGCGTGATATCCAGCACAGGGCGTTCCAAACCTTCGACGTTTGTCTTGGCCAAAGATCGCAGAGTCCAGTCTATGATCTTTACCCGTTCATCATCGTAAGCAAAGCTCGGCAATGCCAGTCCGAATCTCATTATTCCCCCACGAAGTCTATTGCTTGGTCCTGCCCTTCCAATCCCTTATGCACGCCGAGGTTCTGCCAGTAGTCACGGCTCGTCGCCCATCGTGGACCGGGCCGGAACTCAGCATGGTGAATGTCGATCGTGTTCCCGTCGCTGCAAGGAAACTCGCCATTCTGCTTTGATGCACCGTATTCCTTCCACTCTTCGATGGTCATACAGCCAAGGCCATCGTGCATAGACATCAACACGTCGCCGCTGATATCGTCTCTGGCTACAATCTTGTGATGACGTTCATAAGCCGATCTGTACACCGACCACGCCTTGGCGTCGGGATGGCGTTGAACCAAGCCGCTCAACTGTTGTAACCATTCCACATTGACCACAAGATCGTCATACCCAAATACAATGTGCGTCACTTCTGGATGATTCTCTACAATCCTGTCCCCGGCACGCGCTACGATGGAGCTTATACCACCATGAATATTGTTGTCTTCCTCCAACACCACATCCCAATTGGCCTGTAACTCGGCAACATACTGAGCATAACTGAAATCGGAGTGCCCTACGACCAAGCGCATCGTAGGCCGCTCCAACTCAGCGATGTTGGTTCGTGCATAGCTCCGCAACACCCGGTCGGCCACACTTGCCCGTTCCGGATTGCTCACTTTAGATACCAGCACGACTCCGAATTTCATAGCAACCTCGTCAGCAACGTGACTCCATTCATCCATTTGATCGTGGCACAGTCGTACACACCACCCATTGCAAATGCTTCGCACACACCGCGCAACTCAGGAATCCATGAAGTATCGTCCACGAATATACACTCGGCCTGCAATCGTGCCAGACTCTCTATGTCATTTCTGCACCCTTCGACTGTGTGGTCTCCGTCCACGATACCGAAGATCATCTTACCCCGAGCCAATTGTTCCCAACTCTCTTTACCGAACACATCTTCACTGCGTTCTTTGATAAAAAGAAATGACTCTCCATACCACTGCTTGAGAAGTTCTATCCCTGCATCACTGTGCTCTACATGGTATGGTTCCGGGTCTATGCTCATCAACACACCGTTGGTTCTCTTGGGCGCATTGCTATCTACGAATTCGTCAAACTTTTTGTCCCCCGTTTGGGCTGCACATCCGTAGATAGATACCCCGTAGTGTATGTCCTGCAATGCGTCCAACACAACCAACGCTGACTTGCCCCACAAATGACCAGTTTGAATCACAAGTTCCGGTCTGTACAAATGGATTAGCGAGTGCAGGAAGAATGCAACTTCATCTCTCATCCATCCGCAGTGCTTAGATGCACCAGTCGCGGCTTTAAGAGTCTCCATTCTCATCTGCACCCGCTCAATCATTTCAATCGCCCCACAGCATTCGTTGTTGTTCAGAGCGGGATACGCGCGGTTTGAACGCATTCTCCAGTTCTGATGTTGCCTGCCGAAGCCTCTCAGCGTCGTCAGGGTTTACATATCCGTGGGCCAGATGCTCACCAACGACTTGTGCGGTGCAAGTCATCAGCTCCACAGCTTTTCTCGGCACTGTGATTGTTTCTTCCATTACCCCTACTACTCCTTATGCGGATTTGATTCTATGCGAAAATCTTCTCTACAACGTTGAGTCCAAAAAGCTGGTTGATTCTCCCGACAAGTTCAGCGCGTTTATTGTTCTGTTCAATCGTGCCGTACAAAACTTCGGCCGCGGTCCTGTCATTCGCCGAACATCTCTCCAAAGACTTGGCCCTCTCCAGCAACACTTGACCCCGGTCAGTGAGCTTCCAAATTTCGGCGTTCACTTCGGTAAGCTCTTCCAACAGACGGTCGTACTCGGCATCGGCGCCGATACGTGACTCCAGAGATGGGAACCACTCGCGCTCCAGATACACCTGAATCATTTCGTGCTCGTCGACGAAAGGCTGGATGTTGGCTTTCCCACTGACGAACTTCTGCCGCGCAATCGTCTTGGCAAGTCCACCATCGTTAATCACTTTTCTGATTTGCTTCGGTGGCTCGGCCTTCTCAGCTTCCGATTTGATTGTTAGGTCCGCCGTATCTACGGGAACCTCTTCGCCGCCGTACTTCATTTTCAATTCGAGAATGGTCTGACGGTCAGCACATTCTCCCGGTGCAGGCTTTAACAGTCTCATTGAATTGTCTCCTGTTCCTTTGGTTGTTCGTGCCACATCGCTAGAGTACGACATGCCAGCTCCGCAGCCTGCTCTGGCGACATCCCGAGAGTCTGCGTCTCTTCCTTGTCATACGGACATCCAAACACTGATCCAAATTGCCCGGAGGCGTGACGCGATGCTTCCGGCTCGTAAATGAAAATGTTCTTCTGACCCACTCCGTGGGCAATGACGTTGTTCGATGATCGACTGCCCACGAAACACATCGCCGTTTTGATGAGTGCAGCCGAAACCAACCACTCTTCTTTGGATACATCAACCCATGCGATATGGCTGCCTGCCATGTGAATCATGATGTCCATGAAGCGTAGCTTCTCTTCAGTCGCTCCGGTACTGAACGCATAGGCCACATGACAGGTTATTTCTGGATTTCCCGGCGTGAGGTATGTACTCTTCGGCACTTCGATGAAGGGAATCGGATCACGCAACACAAACCCTTGTTGGTGTGCAGTGAAGTCGATCAACGGCATAGCCGGACAATGAATTCCGGGATGGCCTTTGTATCCCAGATGAAAGCTCCGCTCATAGTCCTTCTCCACATCCCGCGGCGGCTGCCAAGGCTGATCGCCGTACGGTGATCCTGTGCATTCCCAGTTCTCGATCACAAATGCTTTGCCGATGTAGGATTGAAAATTCAGGAATGGCAACAGGCTTCGGTAGGCTGGCATGATTCCAAAGTCCACCTTCTCGCCAGCCAAGCATTGACTAATCACACGGACAGTCGGCAACGCCCACAGGATGTCGCCAAACCGCCCCGGAAATGTACATAGAACTTTACTTGTCACGAATCGCCCCAGCCTCCACAGCCAATCTATGAAATTCTTGGTACCAGTCCAACCCACCCAACATATCGAATACAGTTTGCCTCGGCCTGCGACACAATTCCATGTTGAAGCAACACTGCAACATGGCCTGCAATACATCACGCTTCTCAGTCGTCATCGTCTTCTTTGATTCCGTGGAACCGTATTCCGGCATGGTAGAACTCAAGCTCCCGTTCGGGGTGTGCTCCCAGATGCTTCTGGAGAAACGCTACACGCTCCTTTGCCATGTCTTCTATCAACATCTGGCTTCGCATCTTGAGCCAATCCCTCATACTCTCGACAGTGACGAAAGGATTGTTGCCGCGCACCAAATCCAACCGCACTTGACGGTAGTCTTTCTCGAATTGGTCCAGTGCCTTGCTCATTACCAGTCTTCCCCACCCAACCAGATTCCTGTATGACGCTTGATAAAGTAGGCAAACTTATACCAGCGCGTCATCAGGAATCTTTGAATCTTCCACTTCACTGTGTCAGGTTCGCCATGCGTGCGGCCAGCTTCTTGCTTCCGAAGCTAGGTGCGCCGAGTGCTTTGGCCCTTTCGTTGATATGGCGGATCGTGGCAGTTCTGTTCTTGGCCCGACCAATGGCCTGTTTGGCGTTGGTCAAATCTTCCCGGTTCACAATCGGGAATCCGCCTCCCGGCATCGCGGCGCCTGTCTTGGCCAGCTTCTTCCGCCGTCCGGTGGAGAATTCACGCGCTTTCACAACAGCTCTTTCCCAGAGCTCGCCGAAAGAAGGTTTCTTGTCGCCCCATTCCTTCTTGTTTGGTCCACCTTCCGGCCGTCTTCCGCTCCCCGGACCACCCGCATCCAGATATCCGGCTGAGTCGTTGTGGCCGTAAGTTCCACCTTGACCGGGATTGCGTTTCATGTAGTCGACCAATGCTTTCCGCTGATCGTCCGTCATGACACTAACGTTGCTACCCAATTCAGACGCTTGCTTGCGTTGCCGTGACTCCCAAGACTTCTGCACTCCTTCACTCGTCCCCACGGCTGCCAAAGGCTGGTCACGCATGTCTTTGTGTGTGCCCTTGTGCATCCCAAAGGCTTTCATGCCGGAGCACGCCTTCACTCCGGCAGCATGAACTTTTCCGCACTTCGGACACGGCTTTGCCGAACTCTTCACTGATCCACTAGCCAGTCTGTCGCGAGTCAGTGATTTAATATGCTGACCATACGTTTTGTAATACTCCCCTTTATCCATACCCAATTCTTTACGAATTGCAGTATGGCTAATCCCTTGATCCATTCTCTTTTGAACGTAATTATCGCGCTTCGCAGCCGCCGCGCCCGCGTCGGCAGGCGTGCCTCGTCTAGATTCCCATTCTTTCCGTACGCCATCGGAAGTTCCGTAACTGCGAAGTTTGTCAGATGCCGCCGCGGATGCAACTTTTGACATTGCAGGCGTCGTCATCATATTGTCGGCATGGACTTCAACGTGAATCGGCCGTCCTGATCCACTGTTGCCCTGTGCCTTCTTCGTCCGGTTGGCCACTTTCGGATCACCCGGACCTTTGGCACCCGGCAGACTGCGGTTGCCTTGCGGTGGCTTTGCCGCGGGCGCATACTGCCCCGGTTGGTTTCCAGTCCCTCCACTTCCCGGCTTCGTCCAACCCGCAGGCATGTTCCCGGGGTTTGGGTTTCCGGCAACCGTTGACTGTTTTGCTTGCCCCGGTTGTGGCGTTCCCATCTTTCCCGGCCGTACAGATTCAGCCGGACCCGGTGACACTCCCGGTTGGAATCCGGACAGTGACGGACGGTTCATGTTCATCTTGGCGCCGGGAGACTGCTCCATGTTCTGTGGCACTCCGGTGCTCTCGTCAATCTGTGAGCCTGCCGATGCAGGCGCATTGATTCCGCCTTGCGGTGCAGTCATCTGACCCAGATTCGGCTGGCCCATGACCATTCCATTCTGGTCCAACATCTGTGGCGGCTGGTTGGCTGGATTGTTCGGACTCATATCCAACGGACTTCCGTCTCCCGGTCCGTCAAGTTGATGCATGTTCTTGATACCTTGAACAACAGCTTCCACCGGAGCAAGCTGTGTCCGCATGTTGTTCTTCTGCACTTCGTATTCCATGCGGGCTTTGTTCAAGTCATCCACGCCGTCCTTCGTCGCACCGAACGGGTCTTGCACATGATTGGCAACATGCTTCGCGGCGGGAGAAGCAGCCTTCACCGTCTCCAACGTTCTCCCGTCGACCATCTGTCGTAGTGTAGGCATTTGTATGCTCTCCCTTATGGTACGGAATTCCGACGCGCTTAACTCTTCTTCTTTTTCTTTTTATCGGTCACAATCTTCTTCACTCGAATCGGCCCTGCCAGCAACTTTCGCCGCATTGCATTCTCAGAATTTTTCGCTCCAACAGACGGCCGTACTCGTGGGCCGGAGCCTGCTCCCGGTGCTTGCCAGTTCGGATCACCGTCCATCGGTTCGTCACGCTTGGCAAATTGATTCTTGTCAGATGGGTCAAGCAGCTGACCACGATCAGAAGGATCGGGTTTACGATCACGGTCGCCTTGTGCGGCGTCTCCATAAATCCCCTTACGTTCAGGATTCATGCCGGACACACCACCTCCCGGCCCGCCGCCTGCACTCGCTCCACCCGTTCCTGCTCCCGCACTGCCAGCTCCGTTCCCCTTCATCCCCACGGCGCTGTGCGGGCTTCCCACAGGACGTGATCCACCATCCCCTGTATCTTGCCGTGCTGGCGATAGTGGACTTCCGCCGCCCGGACCCATGAGCGCAGCGGCAATGTCAATCTTTGACATGAAGCGCGGTGTTACGTTGGCCGCAGATGCTTCCACCACAAAGTTCTTCTTGGCGGCTGCACGAGACCGCAACGCTTCCAACGCCCGTTCTCCAACCCACGCGGAGATACGATCACGTCCGGCCAGCACCTGTGCTCGATGACGATGCTTTCCGTCGACCACAATCAGTGACGGAATGTAGCCAGTTCCCGTCTTGCCGATTCCCTGCAAGTTGAAGTCTACGATGATTGGCGGAATGGAATCGGCCGCGGCCTGCATCGTAGCCAGCACTTTTGTCCGGCTGATCTTGTTGACGTACGGCACGGCCACTTGCCGTGGATCAAGTTCCACCAAGACGAAATTCTTCGACGCGAGCCAACGCTTCGCCCACGCTTCGGGCACCGCATCCTGATACGGTTCTCCAGCGGCAGCCGACAAGTCGAATACAATCTCGGCAATCTGCGTAGCCGTTTTGGTATCACGGCCACTCAGTGAAGCAACATTGTGCTGCTTCTGAAATTTGTTCATTGCTACCGCTTGTTCGATATTCACGTTAAACCTCCGCTCACGCATTGAGCCTTCGCACCCAGCTCAGATAAATCTGTGGTGTGTACTCGGCCGGATTCTTCTTCGTCAACAACTGGTAGAACATGATTGCCTGCGCCTTTACGGCATCCAGCATGGTAAGCGCATCTTGGTTTATGTAAGCGTTCAATCCGTTCAAAGTTTTCGATCCCATCATACCATCGACTGCCAATTCTCCTCCACGCTGATTTACAGCGCGTTGGATTATCATTACAGACTCGTCTCCGCTCACGTAAGACAAATCAGCAAATTGGTTGGCCACTCGCTGATCTGAAATGCTGTCCCCGTAAATCGGATTCCAGTATTTGATGACGAACAGATTGTGTGCATACTCCACCGCTTCATCCTTCGGCATCTGGTAGAAACCATCGGTCACGGCTTGAGGGTTCGCAATGCTGTTCACACCAAAGCGAACCTCTCCGCCGTTGTTGTCTTTCGTGACGACGCCACTCATCGTCGAGTCTTCGTGGCCCATCACAAACAAAAATGCTTCTTTAGAGTTTGCCATAGCGCACAAGTCCTGACTCGCTTAAAGAGAAATCGTGGCACCAGTCTTCCGCCATCTTCGGCGCATTTTTGATAATGCACATGCCCCGCTTGTAGAAGATGCACTTGCCGCAGCAATCCACGGCCTTATAGGTTTTTGGTTCGTTCAAGGAGACGAGCAATGTCCTCACTGTTTGTCTGCACGTCCCCACGAACACGATTGAATTCCTCATCCAGTTCCTTGCGACTGTTGCTCTGGTCCTGATTGTGGTCACGTATCGCACGGTCCAATGCCTCATTGAACTCTTTTCTAAGGGCATCAAGTTCAGTTTTGAATGAATCTTGACGATTGTCCAAAGCAGCGATAGCCCGCTTACTAAGCCAGAAAGCAACAACAGCAATCCCAGTGAGTATCCAACGTAGCCACTCAGCATCCAATGGAGCCATTTCATTTGGTCCTCTCCGTTCCGGGTACTCAGCTTTGCCGAGGTTCTATCTTTGCGACCAACTCCAGATGAATAGTATTTCCAGCACCGTCCGTTCCGTCCACAACTAGCGTGTAACCAGAACCAACTTGGGGAGTGAAGTTCTCGTCGCCGAAAACCGCCATCCAATTTCCGTTCGTGCCGGACTGGTATTCCATTGCGATTGCATCGCATTCTGGAACCGGGTTCCCGTCCTGATCGAACAAAGTCACTGTCAACTCGGCACCGCTGAAACTACCCACGTTAACGTTGATGTAACCTTGGCTGATGGCATCCTGCCACCCAATCACTTGAATGCCCTGCGTACTCGACGGACTCAGGACAATCTCGATTGGCATAGCCAAGCCAGATACTTGCCCATTTACCACCGACACCTGTGAGATGACCAACACTCGCTGCGTCACTTAGTTACTCCAGCTTTTGATTATCGTACTTGCACTACGAACACATCCGCTCTCTTGTTCAACAGAGATTGATTCCAGTCGGATGTAAATGCAATGAACTTATTTCGCTGGTCCACTGATCCGATTGCATTGTCGGCGTAGAAACCCGCAGGCAGCTTGTCAGCCTGTGACTTTCCAGAAGTAAACGTGTGGCAAAAGCGATACACTTTCCCGTTGCCACTCAGATCAAAGCCAAGGACTTCATCCCACCATGCCCCTGTCGCTGGGGATTTTCCCATCGAGGTTGTGGTCGTTGCCATCATAGAACTCGGCGGGCCGTTAAAGCTCGGATGATCGTCGAGTCCCACTTGCGTAGCTGGATCAGGGCTGGGGTTGGCCAGTCGCGTCGCATCTGCCAATGATGCGAATAGCCGTTGTACGTGCGCGCCGAATGGAATCGTCGGCGAGCTATCGTTGTTGAAGAACCTGCCATATCCGCCGCACCAGTGTCCGCCCCATGCCACATCGCCGAGGTTTTCAACTCTCAGCGTATCGTGATTCCAGAAGTAAAGCGGCGGTCCACCTTCCGGCCGGGTAGTCGTGGCCACACACATCCATTGCCCCGGCGCTTTGTTGGATTTCACGTTGTGAATGAATACGCGGTCGGGGCAGGTCACCTGACCAAATGTTCCCCACGTTCCGGTGACTGCTCCGGTTTGCGTGTTCCATGTGCGATAACCTTTGCCAACAGTGAACACACAAACGTAAACTCCAGTCCCCTGTTGACCGTCCGTGGAAAACGCGGCGGAGAATATCGTGTCCGAGTCTTCCACACCTCCAACCGTCTTCCACGTTGCCGCGGCGGGCAGCTGTGCTGAGAAATCACACACAACGGTTGGCGGCGGTGGCTCGTCCAACGTCCGGTTGCTCAGATCGTATTGACTCCAGCGCGTACCGGAGAACACGAACGCCACATCGGCCCACACTTTGCTGAACACCAGTGCATTCGGTCGCCACTTCGGAAACAACCGCGTCACGGCCAGCGTAGTTGGGTCAAAGCCAAGAATGCCTCCAGCTCCGCCGGAGTCTTCCACGTACAACATGGTGCTGTCTGTGTTCCACACGTTCACATCGGCAGACCCACCAATCCCGGCCGCGCAGAACTGGCTTGGCTTGGCTCCGCCCAACTGCAAGGTGTTCTCGTCGGTCATCCTGACGATCTTGTTGCCAAACACGGGATCGACAACTATTGATCCGGCTGGCCCCATCGTGGGGATGATACCGACAGGTGCGATATCCAAATCCGTTCTTGATAGTAAATTCATCTTGTCCTCTTTTAGTTCACTGCTTTGACTACGTTGCTTGGCCCGGTCGTTACTGCTTTCGTGCCTACGAGGTCCATTGCTTTGACTTCGTAGTAGCACGTCCCCTTACAAGTTGGATCGGTGTAGCTTGGCACCAGTGTGCGTGCAATCTGCCCCGGTGCAGGCAACGTGGGCTTCACTCCGCGCCACACGGTATATGCCTCAACTGCTACTCCGGCTTGTGACTTCGGTGCCGTCCACTTCAACTGCACCTTCTTGGCCACGATCGTTCCCACCGTCAGACCTGTTGGTGGATTAGGAATCGGGTTTGACGGAATCACAGCCGTCACTTCATTAGAAAATGCGCTCTCACACGTTTGACCCGATGGACAGGTCACAGTGTTGACTCCAGTCGCAACGTAGAAATACGTCGCACCGAACACAACCGTCGTGTCGCTGTAAGCGCACGCAGTAGCCGACCCTACCAGTGTGTACGGGCCTCCAGAGGTCGCACTGCGGTAAAAGTTATAGCTGTTCGGCACACGGCCACTCGACGGCTGCGTACAACTCAGAGCTACCGATGGCCCAGCCGCCACTTTGGTTTTCGCTGTCAGTTCTCCGAAAGAGAACGTCGCCAACATCATCATGCTCAACACAACCAACACTTTCCTCATAGTTCTCTCCTTTAGATAATTCCGTCTGGCCAATAGTTATCGGCGAAGTTTACAGTGGCCGGAGCCAACACCGGAGGTGTGATTCCACCAGCCTGTTCCAACATCACGGGCATGTTAGTGATCGCCATTGCAGTTGACGCCGCTACAGGCGTCGTCCCACCGTTCAAATCTCTGAACTGTGTGTAGCCTCCGGGCACGGTGTAGGTTTGTCCCGCCGACTCACTGGTCGTCCACACCCACTGCGCCGTCGTTCCGTTTGACTCATGGAAGTTACACGTCCAAGTCGTACCGCTGGAAATCGCACAAGCGGATGTGAAGTTTCCACCCGTCAACAACTGCTCCATTTGATAGTAAGCAGTGCTGTAGGAAGTGTTTTGTCCAATCGTCCAATTGCCGTAATACCACCACGCTCCAGCCGCTCCATTTGAATCGTGCAGCAACTGGATACGCGGAATCATGCTGGCACAGTCGGCCGGAGAATACGTCGTCGGCGGACTCGATGGCGTTGCTGATGGACAGGAGTATTGCAACGTTGCCGACCCGTTGAAGTTCATCTCCGTATCCATAAACGGCGACACTGCAAATCCAGTCACAGCCGCTTGTGCGGCCAGCAAGTTCCCGGCTCCAGAGACTACATTCGCCCACTGCACTTCCGGTGTGACAATCGTCGTGTTTGTGTTGGTCAGGTAGTAGTGCCAGTTCACGATGTCCGACAACCGTCCTTGCGAATTCTCATAGTTGAGATAATTCGTCAGTGCAGTTCCGTATCCTGATCCAAATGGCGTCACACTCGGAGCTATGATGACTGCATTCGGCACGTTGGCTCTGATGATCGCCACAGCCGGAGCAATCATCTGGTAAAGTTGTTGATACGTTCCCGTCCAGTGAACACTCAGGTTCCACTCATTCCACATATCGTAGCCTTTGATGTAAGTGGCCACACAGTGGTTATTCGAGTTGCAGTGCTGCACGTAGGTTGTAATGAAATTATTGAACGTCGTGCTGCCGCTCGTCGTCAGATCAGTCGGAATGTAATTCGTTCCCGCGGGATAGTTGTTGATGACTCCACATCCCACATATCCAGTCGCAGCGTGCGTCTCAGCAACCTGCGTTGTCGCGGCTACGGTAATCGTTCCGCTTGCTCCTCCAGAGATGGCAGCGGTCGTGATACTCAGATTGTTTCCCGCGTTGCTGAATCCACTGATCTTGACAAGCGTTCCAGAAGACGATGGCATTGTCTGTCCGACAAAGCTGGAGTAGGCATAGACTGCATTGCCTCCAGAGATCGTCACTCCAGTCAACACAAACTGCGGGCCATCCCAACAGGGCACGGACGTATTGGTTAACACTCCAGTCGCACCGTGCGCTGCCAGCAAGTCCAAGTAAGCGTCGAGGTTGGTCCACGTATAGCTGCTGCCATTGCTAGGCTGCACACTGCTCCACACACTGGCGGTTGACGAGTCATGCAGGCGCAGCAACTTCGGCATCGCTATAGATGTCGGCCACACAGCCGGAGGTGGAGGATTCGGGTTCTGACAGTTCTTCAATTGTCCGGTGCCACACTGCCAAGCGAAGTTTGATGACAGAATGGTCTGTGTTCCAACGCTCTGTGTATATGTCGTCACAGTGCTGTCAGTTTCTCCAGCCACTCCGGCAATCAAGTTGATCGTTTCGGATGTGTTGAAGTTAAAGTAGGAAGTTGCACCCTGCAACGTGAATCCAGTGGTGCATCCGGTACCCGATCCGTTCGTTGCCGGAGTCGTCGCGCCGTAGCCTACACAGACCACGGTCGTACCGCTATTTGGATTGGACACCGTGGCTTCTTCCCCGCCAAACGTACCCGCGGCGAATGTCGCGGTCGGTGGAGAAGCCGAAGAAGACGATGCAAAGTTCAACGCTCCACGGCTGGGGTGCGATACGTTCATCACATTCCCCAACATATCGGTTGAGTTTCCCGGCAACAAAGAACTCGTATTGAATCCTGCATTGGTAGGATCACTCCCGCCCGCCAATGAGAAGTTATTGGCATTCGCCACGGTGTAGTTCACGTTGACAAAAGGATTCGACGCCGTTATCTGAACGTTGGCTCCAGTGTCATTCGTTTCCTGTGGCATGTCGAAATATGAGTTGTAGTCTTCGTGATACGTGGTACACGTTCCCGGACATCCCGGAGGATTGACGTTCTGCTTGCAGTTGTAATACACGTTATTGTAGAACAACATCGTTGCAATCGTCTGTCCGGTTTGACTTCCCCAATCGTGGTCACAGGCTGCACCCGGCTGGTCAATGCTGGAAATCGTGTTGTTGAACACGTACAGATAGCCAGTCCATGTTGTGAAATTCCACAAGCTCAACCATCCGTCCCCGTTGCCGCAGGTCGTCGGCGTCCCAGCGCAGGAGTAGGACGGATTGGTTTCCGCACTGTTGTACAAAATGATGTTCCGGTAAATCGCTATGTTGCTCGGAGTGATCGTCGCACCCGGCGATGCAAATATAGCCGTGCCGTTTGAATTCTCGGCAATGTTGTAGCGTATGTTGATGTTGCTGGATGCTCCACCATTCCACGCCCGTATGCCGAATACTTCGGCGTGCAGTGATCCAGTCGATTCGTTGTTCTGAGCATAGTTGTATTCGACGTTGTAGCTGCTGGTACTGTCTCCAGTAATTCCGATCGACGCGCCCCAGTCATGCACGTAGTTGAAGCCAGCGTAATCCCCGGTGCTTGCTCCTCCGGTAAACTGAATTCCCATGTCTTGATACAGACCCAAGTGATCGTCTGATCCGAATACTTCGGTGTATTCGATCTGCACACCGTTCTGCGGTTGGTTGTTTCCCGGTATGCCGACTTGGATGGCAGCCTGTGCGTTGGTCGGAACTCCAGTGCCAACGTTGTTGACTATCTTAAATCCGTAGCCTGCTCTCCAGTCAATCCACGGATTGCCAGTGCCCGAACCTCGGTACACTCCGTTGAACGTCCAATAGTCAGACTGGAATTGCAATGGACCGAACTCAGTTTGTGCCACGTCGGCTATAGTGAAACCGGGCAGCGTACTGCAAATGTTGGTTGCAGTCGGAGCTAAGAATGTAATCGGCGTCGTTCCACTGTCCGCTTGGTTCAGCACGGTTGTTGTGCCCAACCCGAAGAATCCCACCGGGCAATACGTGTCGCCACGCACGTAGCTGATCGCCAGTGTGTTGTACGGACCTGCCGCTCCAGAAGACGCTGCACACGGAGAGTAAGCCGTCCCATTGCCGTTGTTGGCACAGTTGCTCACCATTGCGTGGACGCCAGCATTGGCCACAAGTACCGAGAGACACATCACGACCGCTAACACCGCGGCTAATTGAAGTAACAAAATCTTCTTCATGCTCGCCCTCTTAGTCGATATGTAGTTGCACGAGAACCAAGGTCGTACTCATTGCCGTTGTGGCGGTTGTGTTCGCTGACATCTGCGTCACGTTACCGGAATCGGCGATGACAGTTCCAACACTCGTTCCCACAGCACAAACTGTTCCGCCGTTATCGTGAGCCAGTCCGGCAGTCGTCGTCGGTCCACAGATGTGATCACCCAATGCAGTGATTGCTCCATCTGTTTTGACAAGCGCAGTTCCATAGGACACAACTCCAACCGGAGTAGTCGTGATCGTAGCAATGCCAATGATGTTCGTCGCCGAGGTTGGACAATCGGTAACGGTAAATGCCACGGTTGTTCCGCACAGCACATCCCCAACGTTGGCGATTGCCGATCCTTTCAAATAACCTTCACCCACCTGTACCACGCCTTCAATCGCGGCCGCGTTCGGTGCGGCATTCGTCAACATACCGCCACGGAAGATGGCAGGCCCAGCTTTTACTCCGGCGCCGTTGTTTGAGTTGTCGTTCCCTAAGATGAACGGTCCACCCACGGCAGCGTTGCTGGCCTGTGAACAGGTGATCGAACTTCCACCGCAAATCTGCATCACACCCGTGGTCACAGTCCCTGTAATGACTCCAGCAACCTGCAAGTCTCCAGCCGTATCAACACCGAACTCAGCCGTCGTGCCCGCCGTTCCACCTGTAAACACGATGAACGATGAAGTCGCCGCCGAGGACGTATTGGTGACGGCAGCCTTAAACACACTGCCCGTAAGACCGCTGTTGTTCCAAGTAGCCGCTATGTTTATGGCGGGTATTGTTGTGGTTCCGGTCACAGCCGCTTGTTGAATTGTAAGCGGTGTTGCAGTCGATCCGCTCAGTGTTTGGATATTGAGAATTTGGTTTGCCGAACCACTGGATGCAGACGCCTCACCGAGAGACATTGCAACCAAGCTCGGTGTCGTCAACGCCCACTGCCATATCTGCGGAAAGTTGCCGTTGGCCAGTGTGTTTGTCGCAAGTGCGTTTCCGAGTTGACTTACATACGTTTCACCGTTGACATCGGCACTCCAGTTCGTTGCATTGTTCGGGTCTACATAGAACCATGCTTGTTGATTGGGTTCAATCAGCAACGTGGCATTCCCGTTTACTGTCCATGTCGTCGGTGTGACAGTGACAACTCCTGTTCCTATGTTTGCGAGTTTGAACACACACTTGGGAACGGCAAGTGTAGTTGCAGTTGGCAATGCAACCGCAGTTGCTGCGGAACCTGTGTACTCAATTCGGTTTGGCGAGCAATCGGTGGCAACGATCGTATCGGTGGTTGTGCTGACTGATCTTCCGGCAATTCCCGGCAATGCCCATGCCGCGGCCGTTGCCGCACTTCCCGATGATGGTGTCGAGGTAAATACCTGCGGCACGCTTGGCGGAGTCGTCGGTGCGGCTATCCCAGCAAATCCAGTCGCCGTTGAATTCATGGCCTGCACGGCGAATGCTAAACCAGCCGGACCTAACCCAGATACTGCGTTGGCAACAAAGGCATCGGTCGCTACCAGTGTTGAACTATCTCCTGACGTTCCGGTTACGGCTACAGCTCCACTGGCCAAGCTGCCCACAGTTCCGAATGAACTGCCATCGGGCATCGTCACCGTTCCTGTGAATGTAGGACTGGCTAACGGTGCAGCTCCAATTGTGTTGTAGCTCACGGTCACGGCAGACAGGCAGTTGTAGGACGTACCCGATGCCGACCCTGATCCGCTGTTGTTCAGGGTCAAAGCTCCGGTGCAACTCGCTCCGCCGGAACTCGTTGTCTTGAGATTACCGCTGGCATCGACTAGCAGGAAATGCCATATCCCAAGGCTGTCTTGAGCCACAGGCGCGTATGGTGTCACGAATCCGGGAATATATGCCAGTACTCCGGCACTTGATCCTGTGACGTTAAGGTTGCCGCTCCCATCAACCGTTAACTTGGCATACGCGCCGTTCGGCCCCGTACCAGCCATTGAGAAAGGCGTCACAAATCCAGTAGGAGGAATTTGCCCCTGTCCCCAGCCCATTGCGACCATCAGGCATAGCAGCGTCATAAGTCTGAACAATGATTTCATAGTGTCTCCATGACCACTTGATCCATCGTTCGAGCCATTACGTCGTTGCCGTTTCAAACCCAAGTTCTACCGCTTGGGTGGAGGTGCGTTACTCGGCGGCTGTGTGGGCGGCTGCACGATAACGTTCGGCGTCGTATTCGCCGGAGGCTTCTGGATAAACTTCATCTTGTCGGCATCCCACGTATATCCCTGTGGCACAGTCGCGTTCAATCGCTGTGTCATGCCTGTGATCAAATCCACTTCGTTTTGGAACTCGATCACTTCTTTGCTTTGATGCCGCTTGTCAAGATCAGCCTTCAACGACTCCCATTCTTTGTAGTCGTAATAGAACTGATCACCCGGGCAAATCTCCCCGGCGTAAGCCACACACTTGGCTTTCGTGTCTCTGTCTGTTATGACATGGCTGATGAAGTACATAATCAGTCCAATCGTCACGATGATTGCCACCACACCAGCAACTTTCTTTGTTGTCTCACCCATTCCATCCTCCTCGTCAAATTGATAGATCGCCGTATTCAAAGTTCGTGTCCAGCTCCCAGAAGTCCAACAGCGCTTCCGGGATATAGCGACTACGGTGATGATTCCGTGCCCAAACTTTCAGTTTTTCCGATTGCATCATGTCGGATAACTCAACCAAGCCAAGCTCCCGACACAACAACTCGAAGCAGGTTGGGTGTGAAGTAGCTATAACCTTCACACCCGTCTTGCCCCAGTTCGGGTTTCCCGGTGGTCGATGTTTCCGTACTATTCTGACTCTCGGCACTATGCCCATTGTGCGCCCCTGTCGACTATGCTTCGGTTGGGATGTCCGACAGCTCGCCGACCTTGTTGACGATTTCGTTCTTGTCGTCGTTGTCCTGTGCTACTTTGACTGCGCGTTCCCGCATACTGACCGCGCCAGCCGTGACTCCAGCTTGGAAGATTTGGAAGTTGTCCATGTCTTCTGTGGCTTTCTCGCTATACCACTTCGTGAGCGTATCCATGTTCGTCTTCTCCTATCAGTTTGATTTTCCAGCAAATACTTAGTTGGCGACTTGTTTCAGATCAGCCTGCAACAGATTCCACATCTCCGGGAACTTCGGCCCGGTCTGTTCCAGCCATGCTTCAAACAACAGCGCATGAGCTTCGTCGCAGTACTCGAGGAAGAACGCCAACGTCATCTCCTGCAACGTTCCCCATGTGATACAAGTCAGGATTTTGCTTGTGGCGTCGTACTTCGGAATACCGACGCAATGTCCGCCCCAGCTTCCCGGCAGTGAATTCGCATCTGTCTTCGGATCACCGACAACGTCCCACACGCCGCCAACCTGTCCCTGTGCTGAGATTGGCAACTGCAATCCAATTCCCAATAAGCCAAAGACTTCAATAGACTGCATGACGTGCTTCAGGTTGTTCGGGTTGACATCCGCGTATCCCAGCAACGGAAAACGCCGGCGATGGTGCAACTCGCCTTTCTTGCCCAAACCTTTCTGTTTGACCCAATCCAGCACGTCAATGATCACACTGCCATTGTCGGTGTTCGGATCAGCCGGATTGTAACCTGTCGTCTCTTCGTAGAGATTCAGGATCAATTCGTCGACAGGCGTCAGCTCGCCGCCGGGTGAATTCAAGGTCACGATCTGATCACCGTGGCCAATGCAGGCTTCCACGCAATCGCCGATTCCAGCCTCCGGCACTCCTTCACCGAAGGTGTTGGGTCCGTTCAGCATCATGCCGAACTCAGTCACGCCTTTGGTGTGGTCGACTTGTTCAGGTGGAGCTGGCAGTGATTCCACGTTCAGGTATCTTTCAGCCCGTAATGCTTTTGGGTCTACCCGCGGTGCTTTCTTACCGAGCCTTAAAGTTTTTGGATCGAGCGCCATTTCTATTCTCCTTTGATTTAGCAGGAACCTAATGCTTGGTTCCGGTTCCGTTCTCTGGTGACGTAAGCCACGGGATAGGGGACATTGGGTACGTCCATTCTCAGGAACGTACACAATTCATCCCATCCCGCTCCGTTTGACATGTCCATAATCAACAGGTCATCGGGCCTGTGTTTGAAATATTCCCTTACTTCCGCGTTGTGCTGACGATAACGTTGCAGGAACAACATGGCATCGAACTCAGTCGTTCCGTACAAAGCCTGATGAATTGTATTGCTGAACGGGTACACTTCCCACATCCAGCGAGTTGGGTTGTAGTCGTAACTCCACAACCGACTCACGGACCGCAGCCATTCCACTTCGTCTCTCACAGTCAGGATAAACTTCGATCCCGGATAGGCGGCATCCAGCTTCTTGAACAAAACTGGTATTGGCAGGTCACACAGTGCGTACCAACGTTCCAGTGTCTTCGACGTGCAAATCTCGTCTTGACTCTTGTTCATCTCCTGCCACATCAAAGGCGCTTCCCCAACGCCCCAATGAAAACTGTCCAAACCGAGCAACTGAAATGCCCGGTGTAATGAATTCGTGGCCGTCTTGTGCATTCCAATGCCAAAGATTCTCGTCGGGATTGGTTCAAGCTCTACTGGCATCGTGCCGAAATTCCGATACACCGTGCCACAACCAAATCGTCCATTATTGACGACTGTAGTGTTTTCGTGGCCTTTCAGCTTCCATGCACCGTCACGATCGTACTGCTTGGCTTCTGGGTATTCCCGGAATCTCATTTCCGCGCCGTGCGGAATCGTCTTCAGATATGAGTTGTCGATATAACCGTTCCGGTACCCCAGCCGACCCATTCTGGCATTGAGGTCAATGTCTTCTCCACGCCATGTGTCGTACTGCTCGTTATATCCGCCAGCCTTGATAAAGTCCTGTGCCCGTATTGCCAGCCTGCCAGCAAATCCCCGGTTTGGCCGTAAGGGTCCGTGGGGCAGACTGCGGATGTGCTCGTAGTTTGGTGTCAGGAAAAGATTGCCTTCCCGGAACCTGTCCTCGATAAACACATCGAAATTCTCTCCGGTGTAATTATCGGCGTCCAATGTGACAAGAATGTCGGCTCCATTCCGGCAGGCCAGCCGCGCAGCCATGTTTTTGGCATGAGATACGTGGAAGCGTCCGATAGCCGGATGGCTGTACACCGTCAATTTGCCGCTTTGGATTTCCGTCATCATGTTTTCTTGCAACCACTCAACCAGTCCGTCCTGAGAGTTGTAATCCAACAACAGGAATCTTGCCCGTTGGTTGTTGCGGATGTTTTCGGGCAACGTCAGCTTGATATGTTCTACCCGCCCCTTACATGTCGTGCAAAATACGATCACGTTCCAGCTCCGTATTTAGGTTCGTTTCCTCTTTGGTTCCGGCTTCTCGTTCATTGCCGCTAATTGCAACAGAATGTCGTAGAGCAACAGGTCGGTTTGAGTTGGTAGTTGGGCCTTCAAAACCTCCTGCACATATTCCTGCTGGGTTTCCATCTTTCCGTATTTGATTCTCAGCTCTTCCGTGGTTGCTGGCATTTTGATTCTTCTTTCTTTTATGGAGTGGGTGGAGTGTGGTTGAATTCTCCGTTCTGGTTAAAGTATTCCACCGTGGCTTCAATCAGCTTGTCCACGTAATTGATATGAGCTTTATCGGCCACGGCTATTCCACCAATTCCAGTCAGCATGGCCAGAATTCCAGCCATTGCCGCATCTTTCTTCTGCTTGCCGTTTCCCCCATGACCGAACAACTTTTCGATTCCCATTACGATATGAGGGATGGCGGGCAGTAGTCCTATGATGAGTGGAAACATTTTGACTCCTCATTCAGTGAGTATTTGCTGTATCCGACTGTGTTTCCGTTCGCGTCGGTCAGCTTCCATGTAAATCCCAACCCCACCAACAAAGCCTCGACTTCCCGCAGTTCTCTTGATTCTTTGCCCGCCTTCGCCAGTGCGAGCTGAGTCTGCACGGTCTGGACGTTCACCTTTGGGTTATAGAACTGTGGCACAGGTTGTTGCATCATGTCTCTCAAAATGTTTTCCCTTCCAGTTTGTTCCACGGTTCCGGTGGATATTCTGGATGCCAGCCACAGTGTTTACACGGCGTTGAAGTGTTTGTGCCGATTGCTTTCCTGTCCAATATCTCTTTTGCGTTGAACATGATTACCGAGTCACAACCCACTCCTTGACATTTGATATAAACGTCAGGGTTCGAGTGGTTCGTCGATACCCAAGTCGATAGTGTCATGGCTGCATCTCGATTTCGCCTTTGTTGATACAGAAGTGAGCTTCACAGCCTCCCACCACCCGTACGGAGTGAACTAATGTCATTGTGTCGAAGGGCTGTGTTAAGTCTCCCCATGTTGAGTTGACTCCAACCCTGTGTGCCTGCTCGGGGAGGCTGCATTTCGGACACCAGAAATGAAGGTAGTCTCCGTTGTTAAACTTCGGCTCTAGGTCCGTCAGCTTCATTGTTCCGGGTGCCACAGTTTCTGGACTTCGGTTTCCGATTCCTGTACATGCAGGATCGTCGGGTTAGGTCCAAAGTTCCCGAGTGTGATACTGCTGCCCGTTGTCTCGTATGGCTCTATGCCAGTGATCGAATCACAGTCAACGGGTACTTCCTTGCTTGGTTCATCAAAATCATGCAGTGTGATTGTTCTCATATCCATGCTCCTTCAACGCTTGGTCCATCGCTTCCTTTTCCATCTGTTCCCATGTCTTGCCGTGCAGTGAATCAATCTCGGCGTCGGTTGCTTCCCTGACGATATACAGTGGAAACTGACGTTGTAATTCTTGGCGCTCGTCCTCATTCGCCAAGAAGAACTTCTTGCCACATTCTGTACTGGACGGTGGCGTTTCCACTATTGAGACCTGTCGCAGCATTTAACTGTTGAAGCCTCGACCTGTAATAGCTTTGGCTTGCGCCTGCAACAATCTCCCGGAGCCGACGACCGCGTTCAGCTCGGCTGCACAAGAACCGATTTTGCTCAACACGCTGCTTAGTTCTGAGAGCTTAGACTCGATATTGCCGCTCGAGGGTATTGACGCTTCAGCTTCACTACCATCTCCACAAGGACGTAGCGCATCAAGTGCATCGTCCAAGGTTTTTAGATGTTGATAGCTTTCCCTCAACATATTGTCCACTCTTTCATGCATTGTAAGCTGTACTGCTTTTTCCAGAGTTGGCATTACATTCTCTCCTGTCTCCGTTGTATTTGACTCCGAATCCACTCATACGTCTTTTTGATTCCGTGTTCCAGCTTAATCTGTGGCTCCCACTGCAAGGCCGCACGCATATTCGTATTGTCGCTGTTACGGCCGCGCACACCCTGTGGTTTGCTGAGGTCGTGTTTGATCTTTATTTCCTTACCCGCGGCTATGGCCGTCTGTGCTACCAACTGGTCTAATGTAACCAGTTCTTCGGTACCAATGTTCATTGGGTACGGGTGGTTTGACTCCATCAGCTTCCTGATGCCTGTAATGCAATCGTCGATAT
>Ga0209169_10000650_pt1 | contig 21209 bp, 8 predicted proteins | sample HubBroMetageWRM4_FD_188346 | JGI IMG/M metagenome (GOLD analysis project Ga0209169, IMG submission 188346) | Warmed soil microbial communities from the Hubbard Brook experimental Forest, New Hampshire - Hubbard Brook CCASE Soil Metagenome WRM 4... | ecosystem: Environmental > Terrestrial > Soil...
GTGTCCGGCCATCGCGACGAGCGTTGCCAGCGTGGATCCGCCCGGGCCGCCACCCGCGACGATGACATCCGCTTGTTCATCCATGCGCCGACCGTCCTGGATTACCAGCGCCATTCGTGCTGGCCGAGGAGGTGGTCTGATTTGACGCCGTGGTCGGCGCACCAGGTCATGAATTCGGCGACTTGCTTGAGCTGGTAGGAGTCTTCGTTGTAGGTGGTGGCCATGACGTGGCCGAGCCAGCTTTCTTCGCCCATGGCGTAGACGTAGGCTTCGGCGGCGTTCAGTTCGGTCATGATGCCGGCGGCTTGTTCGGCGTTGGAGCCGGACAGGGTGCGTGAGTCGCTCATTTTCTTGGTGACGGGTTTGGTGAACAGTCCCTGGTAGAGCCAGGTCAGGGGTGCGCCGGCGCATTCCATGCCGAGGAAGGCCATGTCGACGGGGCCGAGGTGGCTGCGCATGTGGCGGTACAGGCCGGGGTCGATGCCGGAGGAGTCGCCGCCGATGAAGATGTTGCGTCCGGCGAAGCGGGCGCAGTAGGTGGATTTGGCGCGGATGTCGAGGTCGGCGTGTTCGCCGAGGAAGGGGGTGGCGGTGACGGTGCCGCCGGGGAAGGGCACTTCGTCGAAGTCGTCGACTTCGGTGACGGGCAGGCCCAGGTGGGTCAGGTACAGGGCGAGGGAGGGGTCGGCGGTGTTGCCGCGTGAGGAGCGGGGGACCACGATCGTGCCGATGCGGCCGCGCAGAGCGAGCAGGGTTTCGGGGACGACATGGTCTTGGTGGCCGTGGGTGATCAGGGCGAGGTCGAGGTGGTCGGGCAGGTCGCGGTAGGTGTAACGGCCGGTGGCGGTGGTGTCGGCGCTGACCCATGGGTCGGTGATGATGGATGCCTGAGGGGTCTGCAGGACCAGGCAGGCGTGGTTGAAGTAGCGGATCCGGGCGCCGGCGTCGATGTGGCGGTCGGCCGCAAGGCCGGGTTCGGTGGCCAGCAGCGGCCGCAGCGCGGCTGCCTGGCCCTCGTCCAGGCCGAGCTGGTCGCGCAGCCGGGTCATGGTGGTGGGGTGGATGCGGGAGCCGAACAGTTCTGCCAGGCCGGGGTGGTTGAAGGGGATGGGCAGGTCGAGGGCGTCTGGTGAGCTCAGCCGTGGTGTGCTCAGCACGAACGGGCGCTCGATCCCGGTTTCGCGGGACAGCTGGACCGACTGGCGGTCCTCGGTGTAGATGCTGCTGTGGTAGACCAATGGCTCGATGAACCGGATGGCGGGCTGGTTGCTGGTGTCGTAGGCGATCTCCACCAGCCCCGACAGCGCGGCCGGGAGTTTGGGGTAGAGCCCGGTCAAGTCGAAACCGGTCGCGGTGGCCCGCACCAGGTCCTCGGCCTCGGCCACGGCCGCGGCGAAGGCCAGCATCTCGGCCCGGTCCCGCTTGATCGCGGCGACCAGATCCGCGACCTCGCCGCTTTTGTCTTCCTCGATCCCGACGAAGAACCCGCCCCGCAGCGCCGGGTTATGGCTGGCGTTGATATGGACCATCGGGGACTGCAGATACGACTCGAGCAACGGGACATGCGCGAACGCCAGGTTCATCGCCGCCTGCACCGGCGCCACCATGTGCAGCCACGCATAGAACCTGTCCACCAGCGGCTCGACAATCGTGTCGGGCCGAAGAAAGATCGCCTCGTCACCCATAATCTGCTCCTCGATCCTGCACAGCCTGCCAAATTCCCAGAATTCGCCCACAACACTGTCACATGCAGGAAGTAAGAAAATCAATGCACGATGGTTCGTCGTTCAACTGCTGAATCACGCTGGTCGAACGGTATCGTGGCCGTCCACCCGCACCGTCCTGGCCTTCAGCCGAAATGCAGTCCGCATCCAGGGGCCTAGTGCCGCTACGGACGTCCCGTCGGCCGGAGCGTGAAGAATCTTTCCTGCCACAAGCTGTAAAGCTCGCGCCTGACCTCGGCGTTTAGGCCACCCGTTGGTTCTGCGAGCGAGTCCAGGCATCGCACTTCGTCCGCGGCCTCCAGCAACGCAAAGGAGGCAGCCGATATCGCAGTGTGCGGCCCCTTCGGATAATCCAAATATATTTCGTATACGACCTCCTGTGTTCCGGCCGGTGTCATTCTGTTGCGTTTGGCGAGCCGGGTGAATGGCCGGAATCTGACGATCAGGCTGCCGAACGCCAGTGAATGGTCCTGACGCCGACGGGCGAGGAAATCCTCGATCACCAGGACGTCGAGCTCGGTAGTGAGGAAGCAGGTCAACGCGTCATGCACGCTCTGCACGATCGGCTCCGCGTTGTTGTTGAATGAGGTATTCAGCAACACCGGTACGCCCGTAAGCTCACCAAACCGCCGGACGAGCCGATAGAACCGCTGGTTTGCGGTGGGGTCAATAACTTGCAGGCGGGCGCTCCCATCGACGTGGGTGACCGCGCCGAGCTCCGCTCTGCGGTCCTCACGCACATTGACCACGAATGACATGAAGTCGTAGTTCGCGCGGGTTTTAGGAAGATCGAAGTACGCTTCCGCGGCCTCCGGGATCACCACCGGCGCGAATGGCCGGTAGCTTTCCCTCTTTTTAACCATCGAATTAATCTTCTGCTTATTACCGCTCGGGCGCGCGTCAGCAAGAATGCTGCGGTTCCCTAGCGCCCTGGGTCCGTACTCGGACCGGCCATGCACCCAGCCAAGGACGGAGCCGTCCGCCAGCAGTTCCGCGGCCGATTCCACAATGTCGTCGGGCCGTTCATATTCAATGAACTCGTTCCAGCAAGCGAGCTCTTTCTCAATCTCGGCGGCGGTGCCGAGGCCGGGCCCCAGGCTGGCGCTGCGGAGCCGCGACTGGCGCAGCGGGAGCGCGCCCAGCTGATGGGCGGCGGCGAGTGCAGCGCCCTCAGCCGTGCCCGCGTCGTGCGAAGCGGGATGAATGAAAACTTCCCGGAACAGTTCTGACCGAAGTATCAAGCCGTTGAGGCTGCTGTTATGTGCTACACCACCAACGAAACACAGGTTCGCCAGCCCAGAGTTTTGCGCCCAGTATGTCAGTACGTGCATCGCGATATTGTCAAGTGTACGCTGAAGGCCCGCAGCAAAATCAATGTGCTCCTGGCTAAATTCCTGCCCTTTCAGCCGGGGTGCGAATCCGTGGTCAAGGAAGTCTTGCACGGGATGGCCGAGCGTATAGTCGCCCCGGCCGGCAAGTCTGTACATGCGGTCGAAGATGCCGCGATATACCTCCGGGTCCCCATACGGAGCAAGGCCCATAACCTTGTACTCGTCACCGAGCCCGTAGCCGAGCAGGGAAATCGCCTCGAGATAAAAGAGCCCGAGTGATTTCCCAATATTGTAAGCAGCAAGGCTTTCCAGCCGACCATATCTGCCCCGGAACACTGTCGTGGAGTGCTGTTCACCCGCGCCGTCCATGACTATCACGAGAGCTTCGTCCATCCCGGATCGGGTGAAGCATGATGCGGCGTGCGTGACGTGGTGCTGCGCATACAGCAAGCGGTCGTGCGGCAAGTCCAGACCGAAATTATCGTTGAGGCGGTCCATCATCAGCTGCCGGGCTGAGCGTATCGGCTGGCTATTTTCTATATACAGTTTATTCAGCAGGTAGTTTACGGCGCCTTCCTGATAGTTATAGCCAACGGCGTCGATCTTGGACGGCGAGAGGCCCGCTATATCCAGACAAGCCTGAATGGCATTAATCGGAAACTTGTCTGTCTTTTTGATCCGGTTAAATCTCTCTTCTTCGATGGCTGCCAAGGGCACGCCATCACTTATCAGGCAGGCGGCGGAGTCATGGACGTATCCGTACGGCACCAAGTTTGACTCTTCAGGCAGCAAGTTGCCGCTCAGGCCGAGTACAATCATAGTTTTGTTTGAACCGCCCCGAAGTTCCGACGTTTATCATCGGGAATGAATAGCGGATGCTGGCGCAGCGACTCGTATTCCAGCTCCAGGAACGGTGCTTCCTTTTCATGAGAAGCCCAATAATCGTACTTGGTCGCGGCTGAATCGCCACTGGCTAGCCCAAACCTGCTCAGTTCAATGGTGTTGCCAAGTGGATGCTTGTCCCAGCCAATGCGGCGCTGGCTTGCGTGGATCTTCGTAAGGTCACGCCGCATCAGAACAACGAAAATGTCAGGCGGGGGATTATCTACGACTTGCTTGAACATGGATGGCGACTGTACGACAACTTTTTCGACTTGGAGCAGGTCACGCCAGCGCTGTTCGTCGTATATACCAAATGCGCGTTCGTCGACGAAAGCGTGGCCGGTGTCTTCCGCAATCATCTTCGCTGCTATCCGCGTTCCGGATCTCTGCGGGCCAGTAACCACAATTCGCGGATGAACTGCTAAATCTTCGAACAACGCCACAGCCTCCTATCGGGCGAGCCCATCACGCAGGGGTCTGCAACTCGGGTGCGACATGCTCGAACGCCTCCCAGGTGCGCCTGGCAAGCTCGCAAAGGCCGCAAGAATCGCACGAGCAAAGAATATTCGCGACGATGTCATCCGCCAATGGAGACCGCGCTCCACGTCGCATGACGGTGTTTGACTGTGGCTTGTGTGCGGTTGAACAGGCGGGTGCCGGCCGTTACCATCCGGGGCGCGGGGGAAGTCCTTCATGGTGCGCCCGAGCTCGTTGCGCCGCCGGCGCGGCAGCACGTCCAGGTACTTCTTTTAGCCTCGCGATTGCGGACTGATAAACGGTCGAAATGCGGTCCGCCATTGTGTCAATTGAATATTGTGCCTGGTGCCTTCCGACTACTAGATCGGGATTGAAATGGCCGGACGTGACATCCGTGAGCATGGAATCTATCGCGTCGGCAAGTGCTGTGATCGAATCAACCGGCACGATCCGCCCGTAGCGCTGATCCGGCAGCATCTCGGCAACTTCACCCACTTCGCAGGAGACTGTCGCCATCCCGCGACTCATCGCTTCGAGAACGGTCAATGGTCCCGTTTCCGCGCGCGAGGGCACGATCAGTACATCTGAACGGCGGGATCTATCCCAGACGTCCATTTGGACTCCATGGAACTTCACCACGTCTTCCAGGTGCAGTATCTTGGCCATCTCAATCAGGTACCCGCCTTGCGGGCCTTCGCCGTAGATATTGAGGGAGGGGCAGTCTGACCCGTGCCTCTGACGCAATTCGGTCATGGCAAGTATGGCGACATCAATCCCCTTCCTATGCTCCAGGCTGCCTACCGTCATTAGGCTCGGTACGCGGGGTGTGCACTGGTCCTGGCGGTATGCGGCGGACGGGGTCCCGTTGGGCACATAATGAACGTTGATATCCGCCGTGCCTGTTTTCCGTGCGGTTTCGAATTCGTTCTTGGACACGGCTATTACTGTTAGTTTGAGCTTCTGCGCGGCGGCCTGGTGAAGTGCCTGATAAGCATCGGGCGTATGCAAGGTCAGCACGCATGGAATCCGGATTATTTCGGCCGCCGTCACTAGCACCTGAGCGAAGTGCAAGTTGTGGCAGTGAATTATCTCGGGACTCAATTCTGTGAGCTTGGCAACTACCTGTTCCATGGCGGCAATGCCTTGCATTGGCGCTCTTGCCGCGCGGGCAGTTCCCTCACTCGCAGGCGAGCTATCTGGCGTATCCGCGATCAAGTCATCCGCAACGAATACCGGTATGCCGTCCTTTTGGCACAAATCGAAAAACAATCCATGTTGAGTAGTTACGACGACTGCATTCATCCCGTGCCGTCGCTGTGCCTTCGCGAGGTAAAGTACGTGCCTATGATCGCCGCGTATCTTCACCGGATCTGAATTTCCTACAAAATGAACTATTTTCATTCTGAAATATCACCTTACCTGGAAGCTGTATATGCTATTAAGCAAAAACCTTCCCGGAATGGCTTCGGTGCACCCGCCCAGCCGCTGGCCGGCGGCACTCCGGGTGTTGGCCCTGCTACCCCGCACGCGGTACGAGCCTCACCGGCAGGTGCTCAGGCCCGTTCACGACTATGGAGCTGAGCATGACCGGCGTGCCGTCGAGTTCAATCCGCTCGGTATTGCTCAGCAACTCCTGATAGACAAGCCCCAGCTCGGCCCGGCCCAGCGTGCCACCGAGGCAGAAGTGCTCGCCGGTACCCAGTGCGAGGTGCCGGTTCGGCTTCCGGTCTATGGTGAAGCAGTCTGGGTCGTCAAACACACTCTCGTCCCTATTCACCGACGGGTTCCACAGGGTGACCCGCTCGCCCGCCTCGATCCGCCGGTCGCGCAGGGTCACCGACCGGGTGGCCGTGCGCATGATGTGGGTAGCCGTTGAGGTCCAGCGAAGCACCTCCTCGACCGCGGAGGGCAGGAGCCTCGGCTCTGTCGACAGCGCTTGCCACTGATCCGGGTGCTGAAGAAACGCCAGCATCCCGCCGGAAGCCGCGATGCGGGTGTTCTCCGTACCCCCGACGAGCAGGTTGTCGCAATTCAGGATTATCTCGTCCAAGGTCAGCTTCCGGCCATCGATCTGGGCCGTGGCGAGCACGCTGACGATGTCGTCAGCTGGGCATTTTGTGCGTACATTCACGAGGCTCTCGAAATATTGAAGAATCTCCAGGTGAGCGAGCCGTCGTTCCGGGGCGTCGCCCGCGCCAAACGCCTCGTTCGTAAGCGTGAAGAGCCGCTCCCATTCGCTTCTGGGCACGCCCATCATCTTGCAGATGACGTAAAGCGGGATGCGCGCGGCAATGTCGGTGACGAAATCGCACCTTTCACGATCCAGAGCCTGGATGATCACATCGCGAGCGACGTCCCGCATCTCGACCTCGAGGGCGCGGACCGACCGCGGCGAGAACCAGTCGTCGACGACTGCCCGGAGCTGGCGATGATGCGGCGGATCCGTCAGGGCCAGGGTAGAGCCGCCGCCCGGATCGTCACCGTAGTTCTCGGGCCGCAGGAGGATTCCGCCTGCCGAACTGAACGTAGCAGGATCACGGTACACGGCACGGGCATCATCGTACTTTGTCAGGGCCCAGAATCCTGGCAATTCCGCAGCGGGGTGCCAGTACACCGGCTCATGTTCCCGGAGCCATCGCCACTGAGCGTAAGGATCACCGTGGGAGTACAGATTCGGGTCGGTCAAGTTTATCTTGACGGGAGGCTCGATTGCATCCTCGCTCACGAGGCACCTCATAGCTACTGGAGGAATAAATGACATCCGCGGCTCAAGGGCCGTTATCTAGTTCTGTGACGCTGGAGGCGGTAATGGGCTCGCTCATAGCCACGACAATCTCGCGCGGAGGGGTGAAAGGCTCACGTCCATGTGCCGTGAGCATATTGTCCACCACGAGTACGTCGCCTTCGCGATAGTCGAAACGCGCAGCGCAATCTCGGTAGCAGGCTCGGATGTGTTCCATGACATCGTCGGGAATTACCTCGCCATCGCCGAAATATGTATTATTCGGCAAGTCTTCTTCTGTGTACAACTCCCGCAGCCCCTCCTGTGCGTATGACGGGAGCGTGGACAGATGGAAAAATGCGGCGTGGTTGAACCAGACTTCATCTCTCGTCTCCGGGTGACGGCAGATGACATTACGGGCAGCGGTCGTCCGTAGGCGATTATTGTCCTTCCATTCCGCGTCGATGCCGTTGGCGGAGCAGTATCGCATGACCTCGCCGCGGTCCTGGGTATTAAAAACCTCCTGCCAGGGCAATCCGAATTCCGCATCGAAGTTGCGCACTAGCATCCACCCCCGGCGGCTGAACTCTTCCCGTACCGACGAGTCGATTCTCTTCAAGACCTGCCTGATGTCCGACAGCGGAGTGGCGCCGCGGTTCTGCGGCGGCTGGATACAGTAGAAGAACAAGGTCATCGGCCACGATGTTTGGTAGGAGTTCTCGTTGTGGAAGAAGATCTCCTCGGCCGCCGGGTAACTGGTCGACGTGTAGATGTGACCCTTTACGCTAGTACGTGGCGAGGAGCGTTCAGTGTACGGAAGCGGTTCGCCCGACAGGGCTCGGACAGCAGCCGCGAAACCGTCTAGCCCGCCCACATCGAAGCCTCTCAAAAGGACGGCGCCAGAATCATGCAGCCTGTCCAGTATGTGGTCGCGGCCGATCGCGATCTGATCGAGAAGGCGGTCGTTGGCGCCAGCGCCAGAGATGAAGTAAGGAAATTCCACTTGCCTTCTCCTGCTCATTTTCAGCTCATGAGCCAGTTAGCCTTGCTGCCAGGACGCGGCGGTTACGGGGACGCGGATGGGTCTCCGGTGCGGTGGGCCAAGTCGTTCCAGAGCGTCGTGATCGTTGGCGCCGTGGCCATTTCAGCAGCAATCGCCCGAGCGGTTTGCCGGTAGGAAGCGGCGGCCAGCACTGTCTCGATGGCCTCGCGGATCCGGGGTGAGTCTTCCCGGCTTACGAGGATCCGATCTCCGTGGCTATCTTGGCCGGTCGTGATCTCTATGCCGGCTCCGGCACCGGCCACTGTCGTGGCGTTGGCCATATTGTCGCCCCATATCGGCATGACGACGAGGGGCACACCGGCGGCCAGGGCACCATAGACCGTGCCGGACCCGCTGTGGCAGACGACCACGTCGGCCTCGCCCAAGATGCTGGCCTGGTCTATCCAGGCTTCCACGTGCACGTTGCCGGGTATGTCGCGCAGCTTGGACATGTCGAAGCCGCGGCCGACGGTCATCAGCACCCGGGCATCCAGCCCAGCGGCGGCTTCGAGCACCGCGGGATAAACCTGATCGGAGGCTGGTACGCCGCCTACGACGGTGCCGAAGGTCATGTACACCAAGGGCGCGCCACTGCTGGCCCAGCACGTCGGCAGCGTCCCGCGCTGGGCGGCCGCAGGCTCACGGTACCTTTGGGTGGCAGGGAACGGCGAGGGATCCAGCGACGGTGGCAATCGCGTCACAAAAGGCGCGGCGCGCAGCTCATCTACCAGCCCCTCTCGCAGAATTTTCAGCTGGAGCGCGACGTCCTCGAACGCTTCCCAGGTGTGCCTGGCAAGGCTGGTTGCCACCTGTACGGCGGGAATGCCGCGCCGCGCGGCGACCTCAGCCGAACTATATTCAGCCGGGTCACGCAAGATCACGTCAGGCGCCCATTCCCGCACCGCTTGGTCCATCACCGCCAGCAGTTCGAATCCGGATGGGCCCATGAACCTTCCGTTGGTCGGCCCCAGCGATGCCTCATCTGGCAGTGACCTATTCGGCGGCGGGGGCGCCAGCGGCTTCCTGGCGCGCGGCAAACCGGTTTTCGGCGGCTCACTGGACCCGAAAAGGGTATGACCGGTCATCCTAACCGCGCTTCCGAGAAAATAGGGGCCGACCACCAGCGTCTCCCACCCTCGCTGCCGCGCCTCGTTCAGAAGCGGCACCATAGGCAGGAAATGTCCAGACCCCCTCGCGAAGGCCGCAAGAATCCGCACATATTAAAGAATATTCGCGATGATGTTATCCGCCAATGGCGAGACGGCGTGCCAGGCCGCACGATGGTGTTTGACTGTGGCTTGTGTGCGGTTGAACAGGAAACGAGTTACTCCCGACGCACAATAGGTGCCCATCGTTCATGATCTGTAGCTTTACTATGACCAGGTGGCTTGCGCAGCCGGACGGCGTTCAAGTGATGCATGTGAATGGTTGAACACTGGTTGCAGAGGAGTGATCTTCCTACATGAATGCCGAGATGGTACGGTGGTCGGTGGCATCCGGTCTTGCGGGGAAGCTGGCATCCTCTGCCAATGGCGTGGGCCAGCAGATTGGGCCGCGTCTGCATGCCTGAATCCCGGAAATATCGTGAACTCATGGCCGGGCAGCTCGCTATCTGGTATTCCCAGCAACTCAGCGGCGATAATGCAATATATAACATCGGTGAGTATCTTGACATCCGCGGCGACCTCGACGTCGCTATCTTTGAGAGAGCTTTCCTCTATGTCGTCGGCGAGATTGATGCCTGCCGCCTGCGCATCGCTGAAATAGATAATTCACCGCGGCAATGGGTTGAGGATTCGGATGACTCGCCGCTCCGTTTCTTTGATGTCAGCTCTGCCCCGGATCCGGAGACTGCAGCCGCAGAGTGGATGCGGGCAGATATCCGCCATCCGGCGAATCTGGCGGAAGGGCCCGTGCTCACCGGGGCGTTGTTCAAGATCACCGAACGCCGGTTCTTCTGGTATCTCCGGGCCAATCACATCGTATGTGATGCGGTCGTCGGCGCCATTCTGACTACCAGGCTGGGCCAAGTTTACACGGCTATGACGGCAGGCGCCGTGCCTGATGGCGGGGAATTTGATCCCCTTTTCAGCCTGATAGATGAGGAAGTGGCGTACCGGTTGTCCGCTGACTTCCACCGGGACCGGGAATTCTGGCTCAACGAGCTTGCTGATCTTCCGGAAAATGCCGGTGCCACCGGGCAGAAGATCCCGCGAGCGTCCCGCATGGCCATACGGTGCCGTCGGGACGTCGACGCCGATCGCGCGCGTGCTCTCAGGGGCGCGGCGCGGCGCCTGGGGACGAGTTTCGCTGGACTGCTGATCGCCGCGGCGGCCGCGTATGTGCACGCCAGCAGCGTGGAGGCCGACGTCGTGCTTGGTATGCCCGTCGTCGGCAGGACGGGCAAGCAGCAGCGCAGGATCCCTGGCACGACCGCCAACATGCTGCCGATCCGGTTGCGAGTCCGCGCGGATATGACCGCGGGCGAGCTGGTACGGCAGGTGTCCCGAACTGTCCGCGAGGCACTCGAGCATCAGCGCTACCGGTATGAGGACATGGTGAGGGACCTGCACCTTGTCAATAGCGGTGCTCTGTTCGGCCTGAATATCAATGTCATGTCGTTTGACTACAGGACCCTCTTCGGCGGCTGCGCGGCGGTCGCTCATAACGTTTCCAACGGGCCGGTCAATGACCTGATGATCGCGGTGCATGACAGGCTTGACGATCGTGATGTCGAGTTTATTTTCAATGCGAACCCCGACCTTTACGACGATGCCGGGAATGAGGATATAGCCCGTCGTTTCCTGATGGCTCTCGACTGGCTGGCGAAGGTTACTCCCGATGACCGTATCGGCGACGTGGAGATCATGTCGCCGGCCGAACGGCATCAGGTGCTCGACGGGTGGAATGAAACCGTAACGCCGGTGGCGCCGGCGGGCGGGGTGCATGAGCTCGTGGCGGCGCGAGCCGCGGCCGATCCGGTGGCAGTGGCCGCGGTGTGCGGCAACGCCAGCCTTAGTTTCGGAGAGCTGGAGGACCGCTCGAGCCGATTGGCGCGATACCTGAGGGACGCGGGTGTAGGGCCGGAGTCAGTGGTCGGCTTGTGCCTGCCCCGCGGCCTGGACCTGCTGCCGGCGCTGTTGGCAGTGTGGCAGGCGGGAGCGGCGTACCTGTTCCTTGATCCCGGGTACCCGGCGGACCGGCTGGCATTCATGCTCGCCGACTGCAGCGTCACGATCGTGGTTGGGACACAGGAGGCCCTGGAGGACCTGCCCGCCGGACGCGCCCGGCTGATCATGCTCGACGAGCCGGCGGTTGCCGCGGCCGTAGCTGCATCACCGGCTGAGCTGCTCCCGGTACCTGTGGCGCCGGGACAGCTGGCATATGTGATCTACACATCCGGGTCGACGGGCCAGCCAAAGGGAGTGCAGATCACTCACGGCGGCCTCGTCAACTACGTGTCGTGGGCTGCGGCTGCCTACCATCTGCGGCCGGGCATCCTCGGGGCACCGGTGCATTCGTCGCTCGGGTTCGACCTTTCTGTGACCAGCGTGCTGGTGCCGCTCGCGGCGGGTGCGACCGTCATGCTCAGCCCGCAGGGTGGTGTACAGGGCCTGGCGGAGCTGCTGACCCACCACCCGGGGTTCGGCCTGGTGAAGGTCGTGCCTGCACACCTTCCGATGTTGCTCGAGATGGTCCCCGCGGAGGCGCTGTCTGGTGCCGTCCGGCTGGTGGTGGGCGGTGCAGCGCTGCCGGGCAGCCAGGTCCGGGCCTGGCTGGCCAGGGCTCCCGAATGCGTGGTGGTAAACGAGTACGGCCCGACCGAGACGGTGGTCGGCTGCTGCATCTTTGAAGTCACGGCGGGGCAGGACGCCGGCGATCACATGCCGATCGGCCGTCCCGCGGCCAACAACCGGCTGTACGTTCTGAATCGGTGGCTGAAGCCGGTGCCGCCGGGGGTGACCGGAGAGCTGTACATCGCGGGCGATCAGCTCGCGCGCGGCTATGCGTACCGCGGCGGCCTGACGGCGGAACGCTTTGTCGCGCACCCGTTTGGCGCGGCCGGCGAGCGGATGTACCGGAGCGGGGATCTGGCTCGCTGGACCGCTGACGGTCTGCTCGAATTCGTGGGGCGCGCAGACGACCAGCTCGAGATCCGCGGACTCCGGATCGAGCCGGGTGAGATCGAAGCCGTCCTTTCCGCCCATGCGATGGTCGCGCAGGCCGTGGTGACCGCACGCGCCGACACGCCTGGGGACAAGAGGCTGGTCGCCTACGTCGTTCTCGCCGGTGACGCGGCAGCTGACGGTCTGCCGGCGGCGGTACGAGACTTCGCGGCGGAGCGCCTGCCGGAGTACATGCTGCCGTCCGCGGTCGTGGTGCTAGACGCGGTGCCCCTGACCGCCAACGGCAAGATAGACGTCGGGGCGCTGCCAGCTCCCGAATATGCGGCCACCGGGGCCGGCCGCGCGCCGGCCACGGCGCGGGAAGAGGCCGTGTGCGGGGCCTTTGCCGAGGTTCTTGCCGTGGAATCGGTCCGGGCTGACGATGACTTCTTCGAGCTTGGCGGGCACTCACTGCTGGCGGTCCCGTTGGTGCAGCGGCTGCGCGAGCTGGGCATCCTGATCTTTGTCCAGGAGCTGTTCGAAACCCCGACCCCTGCCGGGCTGGCGGCTCTGGGGTCTGGCGGCCGCCAGCCTGAAGGACCGCCGCAGGTGCCGCCGCTGGTCGAGTTCACGCCCGCGCACGTGGAGCGGATTACCGGGCTGGTGGATGGCGGGGCAGCGAACATCGCCGATGTGTACCCGCTGGCCCCGGTGCAGGAAGGCATCTTCTTCCACCACATGATGCTCGCTGGGCAGGCTGGCAACGACGCGTACCTGGAATCGTTCGGACTGAGGTTTGAGTCCCGGGCCCTGCTGGACCGCTTCCTGGCCGCGCTGCGGCAGGTGATCGACCGGCACGACATCTACCGGACGTCAATCGCCTGGGCAGGACTGCCCGAGCCGGTCCAGGTGGTCTGGCGCAAGGCGCCGATCCCGGTGACGGAGCTGTCCGTCGACCCCGGAGCGGATGCGGTCAGCGGGCTGCTGGCAGCCGCCGGAATGTGGATGGACCTGGACCGCGCACCGTTGCTGCGCGCCCACATCGCCCCCGGGTCCGCCGGCGACGATAGCGGCTGCTGGCACGCGCTCGTGCAGATCCATCACATGATCCTGGACCACACCGGCCTGGACGTAGTGCTGTCGGAGGTCCGGGCGTTCCTGGCCGGCGAAGCGGGCCGGCTGCCGGAACCACTGCCGTTCCGCGACTTCGTGGCCCGCACCAGAAGGGGAATGCACGGGGAGGAACACGAGCGCCACTTCGCGGGCTTGCTCGGCGACGTCACCGAACCGACGGCCCCGTTCGGGGTGCTCGACGTCTACGGCGAGGGGACGGCCATTTCGGATGCGCGCGAGGCCACGCTGGTAGTGGATGACACGCTGGCGCGCCGGGTGCGCGACCGCGCACAGGTCCTGGGCGTATCCGCCGCGACGCTGTTCCACCTGGCCTGGGCGCGGGTACTCGCCTCGTCCGCCGGGCGTGATGACGTGGTGTTCGGCACGCTCGTGTCCGGCCGGATGTACGCCGCGGCAGGGGCCGACCGGATGACCGGTCCGCTCATCAACGCCCTCCCGGTGCGGGCCGACACCCGTGCCGCGGTGAGCGACGCGGTAGCTGCCATGCGCAGCCAGCTGACCGGGCTGGTTGCACACGAGCACGCCTCGCTCGCGCTGGCCCAGAAAGCCTCGGGCATCGAGCCGCCGGCCCCCCTGTTCACCTCCTTGTTCAATTACCGGCATGGCACAGGCGCCGCACAGGGCGTCGATGTCGGCGTTGAGGGCATGGAGGTAGTGCTCATCCGGGAGCGCACCAACTATCCGCTCAGCGTGTCCGTGGACGACAGCGGGACCGGGTTCGGCCTCGTCGTCCAGGCGGTGCCGCCCATCGATCCGGACCAGGTCTGCGGGATGCTGCACGTCGCCGTGGCGGGTCTCATCGATGCGCTCGAGGTGGCTCCCGGCACCGCGCTGCGCCAGGTCGCCGTCCTTCCTGAAGACATCCGCAGCCAGGTCCTCACCGGGTGGAATGACGCCGCCGCCCCGGTACCCGCCGCCACGGTGCCGCAGATAGTGGAGGCGCTGGCGGTCAGCGCCCCGGACGCGGTCGCCGTGGTCTGCCAGGACGCGAGCGTGACTTACGCCCGGCTGAACGCGGAAGCGAACCGGGTGGCCAGGCTGCTGGTAGGGCAGGGGGTGGGGCCTGAGTCGTTGGTGGCCGTGCGGATGGCCCGTTCCGCTGAGCTGGTGACCGCGCTGCTGGCGATTCTCAAGGCGGGCGCGGCTTACCTGCCGGTAGATCCTGACTATCCCGCGGAGAGGGTCGCATTCATGCTGGCGGACGCGGGGGCCGGGGTGCTGCTGGCGGACCGGGCCTGGGAGCAGCAGCCAGCCGACGGCGTGCCGGTGCTGGTCATCGACGGGCTGCGGCCGGATGACGATACCGATCTGGGCATCGCCTGTTACCCGGACCAGCTGGCGTACGTGATGTACACCTCCGGCTCCGCAGGCCTGCCCAAGGGCGTGGCGATCACCCATCGTGACGTGGTTGAGCTCGGCTTCGACCGGTGCTTCGAAGGTGCCGCCGGCCAGCGGATGATGCTGCATTCCCCGATTGGCTTTGATGCTTCGACGCTGGAACTATGGGTGCCGCTGCTCTCCGGCGGCACGGTTGTGGTGGCGCCGCCCGAGTACCTTGATGTCGCGGCCCTGCGGCTGCTTGTCGCCAGGCACGGGGTCACCGTCGCGTTCCTCACCACGGCGTTGTTCAACCTGGTGGCCGGCGAGCAGCCGGAGGCGCTGGCCGGCCTGAGGCTGGTGCTGACCGGCGGCGAGGCCGGCTCGGCCACGGCGATGCGGCGGATGCTCGCGGCGTGCCCGCCGACCGTGCTGGGCAATCTGTACGGCCCCACCGAGGCGACCGTGAACGCGACGTGTTCCCTCATGCGCGGCCCCGATGAGGTCGCGGACGTGCCGCTGATCGGCCGCCCGCTGGACAACACCCGGGCTTACGTTCTGGATGCCAGCCTGGGCCCGGTCGCACCGCAGGTGGCCGGGGAACTGTACATCGGCGGCGCCGGGCTGGCCCGCGGGTACCTGGGCCGGGCCGGGCTGACCGGGGAACGGTTCGTGGCGTGCCCGTTCGGTGGCCCGGGCGAGCGGATGTACCGGACCGGGGACCTGGCGAAGTGGACCTCCGATGGGCAGCTGGTCTTCGCCGGCCGGGCCGATGACCAGGTGAAGGTCCGGGGGTTCCGGATCGAGCCCGGCGAGGTCGAGGCGGTCCTGGCCAGCCATCCGCGGGTTGGCCAGGCGGTCGTCGTCGCGAGGGAAGAGGGGCCTGGTGACATCCGGCTGGCCGGCTACGTCGTTCCGGTGGGCGCCCCGGACGGGCTGGCCGCGGAGCTGCGCGTGTTCGCGGCCGGGCGGCTTCCTGCCTACATGGTTCCCGCGTGGATCACCGTTCTCGAATCGCTGCCGCTCACCGCCGCCGGCAAGGTTGACCGGGCGGCCCTGCCGGTGCCCGAATACCTGGCAGAGGCGGGCAGTCGCTCGCCGGCCACCGCGGCCGAGGAGATCGTCCGCTTGGCGATGGCGGACGTCCTCGGGCTTGACGACCTGCATCAGGTCGGGGCCGATGACAGCTTCTTTGCCCTTGGCGGCCACTCGCTGCTGATCACCAGGCTGGTCGCCCGGATCAGGGCGCTGTTTGGCGTGGAGCTCACCCAGCGCGCGGTGTTCGACGCACCGACGGCCGCCGGCCTCGCCTGCCTGCTGACGCAGGCAGGGGCGGCCTCGGCGACCCCCAGGCCAGCGCTGTCAGCGCGGACGCGGCCGGATCGCATTCCGCTCTCGTTCGCTCAGCGCCGGCTCTGGTTCTTGTGGCAGCTCGAGGGGCCGAGCCCCACCTACAACGTTCCGGCGGCGATCCGGCTGACCGGTGATCTCGATATCCGGGCGCTTACCTGGGCACTGTCCGACGTGATCGGCCGGCACGAGGCCCTGCGCACCGTATTCCCCTCTGCCGGAGGCGAGCCGCACCAGCGGATCCTGAACCTGGAAGAGGCCGACTGGAGCCTGCCGGTGACGGCGGTCGCCGGGCCAGCGGTGCCGGCGGCAGTCGCGGACGCGACAGCGCACGGGTTCGACCTGAGTTCCGAGATCCCGATACGCACCCGGCTGCTGGAGACCGGTCCCGGCGAGCACGTGCTGGTCGTGGTCATTCACCACATCGCCGCCGACGGCTGGTCGATGAGACCGCTAGCCCGCGACATCGCAGCGGCGTACCACACCAGGCGGGCCGGGCAGGAGCCGGATTGGGCCCCGCTACCCGTTCAATATGCCGATTACGCGCTCTGGCAGCGGGATCTGCTCGGTGACGATGACGATCCGGACAGCCTCGTGTCCCGGCAGATCGGTTACTGGCGCGAGGCGCTCGCTGGGGCACCGGACGAACTGCCGCTCCCGGCCGACAGGACGCGCCCCGCGGTGCCCAGCTACCAGGCACATGCCGCGCGGCTGGATATCCCGGCAGCAATCCACCAGCGGCTGGCCGTCCTTGCCCGCTCGCATGGCGTGACCCTGTTCATGGCGCTTCAGGCTGGCCTCGCCGTGCTGCTGTCCAGGCTGGGCGCCGGAGACGACATCCCGGTCGGCTTCCCGGTGTCCGGGCGGGCCGATGAGGTCCTCGACGACCTGGTCGGGTTCGTCGTCAACACCCTGGTACTGCGCAGCGACCTGTCCGGGGAGCCGACGTTCGCCGAGCTGCTGGCCCGGGTCCGCGAAGCCAGCCTCCGGGCGCTGGCGCACCAGGACGTGCCGCTGGAACGGCTGGTCGAGGCGCTGGCGCCCACGCGCGTGCTCGCCAGGCATCCGCTGTTCCAGGTCAACTTCGCGCTGCAGAACGACGCGGTGACCGGGCTGGACCTGCCCGGCCTGGAGGCCAGCGTCCTGCCGGTCAGCACCTCGGCGAGCAGGTTCGACCTCAACGTCGTGGTCGACGAGGTGCTCGATGAGGGGAAGGCCGCCGGGCTGCGGGGATCGGTGATCGTAGCGGCGGACCTGTTCGACCCGCCGACCGCCTCGGCGATCGCTCAGCGGTTCGTCCGGGTGCTCACGGCCGTGTCCGCGGACCCGCTGATCCCGCTCTACCGGATAGACATCCTGGGCGATGCGGAACGCCAGCAGATCCTTGCCGGGCTGGACGAGGCACGGGCGCCGGGCGGGGTGCACGACCTGGTCGCGGCGCGGGCGCGGGCGAGCGCGGACGCGCTGGCGGTGATCTCCGGGCAGGTGCAGCTCACCTACGGCGTCCTCGACGAGCGGGCGAACAAGCTGGCGCACTACCTGCGCGGTGCGGGAACCGGGCCGGAGGCCGTGATCGGGCTCTGCATGCCGCGGAGCGCGGAAATGACAACCGCCATCCTCGCGGTCTGGCGGGCCGGGGCGGCGTACCTGCCGCTGGATCCGGCGTATCCGGCGGAGCGGCTCGCGTTCATGCTGGCGGACAGCCGGGTGACGGCGGTGCTGGGAGCCACGGCAGACCTGGCGGAACTGCCGGCGGCGCGGACCCTGATGGTTGCGGTCGACGATCCCGTGGTGGCCGCGGCGATAGGGGCGGAGTCGCCCTCACCGCCCTCGGTAAGGGTGTTCCCAGATCAGCTGGCGTACGTGATCTACACTTCCGGCTCGACCGGTATGCCGAAGGGCGTTCAGGTCACGCATGCCGGCCTGCTCAACTACGTCGCCGAGATGCCGGAGCGGCTGGGGATCGGCGAGCCGGGCGGCCGGTACGCGCTGCTCCAGCCCATGGCCACCGACCTCGGCAATACCGTGATCTTCGTCAGCCTGGCCACCGGCGGGCTCCTGGAGATCCTCGACGAGGATTCGGTCACCGACCCGGCGGCGGTCGCCGGGTACCTGGCGGACCACGCCATCGACTACATCAAGGTCGTTCCTTCCCATCTGGCAGCGCTCGGGCGCGACGGCGCGCTGGAGCGGCTCGTGCCCGCCCGGACCCTGATTCTCGGCGGCGAGGCGGCCGCGCCGGGCTGGGTCACGGACCTGCTCGCCGCCGCCGGTGACCGGGAAGTCGTCAACCACTACGGGCCGACCGAGACCACGATCGGCGTGGCCACCGTCCGGCTCACGCCGTCCCGCCTGGGCGCCGGCCGGGTACCGATCGGGACGCCGGTGCGGAACACCCGCCTGTACGTGCTCGACGCGCACCTCAACCCGGTGCCCGCCGGCGTGCCGGGAGAACTGTTCGTGGGCGGAGCCCAGCTCGCCCGCGGATACGCCCGGCGCCCGGCGCTTACCGCGCAGCGGTTCGTCGCGGACCCGTTCGCCCCGGGCGGCTCACGGTTGTACCGAACTGGTGACCTGGTCAGGTGGGCAGCGAGCGGGGAAGGGGAGGCGGGCGGCAGGCAACTGGAGTTCCTCGGCCGGATCGACGACCAGGTGAAGATCCGCGGCTTCCGGATCGAGCCCGGCGAGATCGAGGCCGTGCTCGCGGGGCATCCCTCGGTTCGGGCGGCGGCGGTGCTGGCCCGTGAGGACACCCCAGGCGAGAAGCGGCTGGTCGGTTACGTCGTCGCGGCCGTAACCGGTGATGACGCCGCGATGGCCCGGGCCCTGCGCGAGCATGCCGCCACCCGGCTGCCCGCGCACATGGTGCCGGCCGCGGTGGTCGTTCTCGAGTCGCTGCCGCTGACCGCGAACGGCAAGCTGAACCGGGCCGAACTCCCGGCTCCGGATTACTCGGCCGCGGTGACGCGCAGCCGGGGACCGGCGACTCCCCGGGAGGTGATCTTGTGCGAGGCGTTCGCCGAAGTCCTTGGCCTGGCCCGGGTCGGAGCCGAGGACAACTTCTTCGAGCTCGGCGGGCACTCACTGCTGGCGGTGGCGCTGGTGGAGCGGCTGCGTCAGCGGGGCGTGGCGATCTCGGTACGGGTGCTGTTCGAGGCGCCGACCCCCGCCGCGCTGGCCGAGGTGGCAGGCTCGGGCGCGGTTGAGGTACCCCCGAACCTGATCCCGGCCGGAGCCGGGGCGATCACCCCGCAGATGCTGCCGCTGGTGGACCTGACCGCCGAGCAGATCGACCGGATCACCGGGCTGGTCGATGGCGGCGCAGCGAACGTCGCCGATATCTATCCGCTGGCGCCGCTGCAAGAGGGCGTCTTCTTCCACTACCTGCTGACGCCCGCGGGCAGCGAGGACGCCTACCTGCAGCCCTTCGTGCTGCGGTTCGACTCCAGGGGCCGGGCCGACACGTTCATTTCCGCGATGCAGCGGGTGATCGACCGGCAGGACATCTACCGGACGTCGGTGGCGTGGGAAGGGCTGCCCGAGCCGGTTCAGGTGGTCTGGCGGGAGGCGCGGCTGCCGGTCGAGGAAATCACGCTGGATGAGCGTGCGGATGCGAACAGCCAGCTGCTTGCCGCCGCGGGCACGTGGATGGATGTGAGCCGTGCGCCGCTGCTCCGGCTGGTCATCGCCGCGGAGCCGGGCACCGGCCGCTGGCTGGCGCTGCTGCAGATCTACCAGCTGGTGCGCGACCACACGGCGATGGACATCCTCCTGGACGAAGTGCGGACGATCATTGAAGGGGAGGGCGACCGGCTCGCACCGCCGCTGCCCTTCCGTGGCTTCGTGGCTGAGTCCCGGATGGGGATGGCGCGGGAAGAGCACGAGCGCTACTTCGCGGCGCTGCTGGGGGATGTGACCGAGCCGACGGCGCCATTCGGATTGCTGGACGTATTCAACAAGGGGACGTGGGTAACTCAGGCGGTGCTGCCGGTGGATGGCGCACTGGGTGCACGGGTGCGGGAGCAGGCCCGGGCGCTCAGAGCGTCCCCCGCGACGCTGTTCCACGCGGCGTGGGCGCGGCTGCTCGCCGCCCTGGCCGGGCGAGGTGACGTCGTATTCGGCACCGTTCTGTTCGGCCGGATGAACGCTGGAGCCGGCGCGAACAAGGTTCTCGGCCCGTTTATCAACACGCTTCCGGTGCGCGTGCGGGTCGATGACACCGGGCTGACGGACGCGGTGGCCGCCCTGCGGCTTCAGCTTGCTGAGCTGCTGGTCCACGAACACGCGCCGCTGGCGCTAGCCCAGCGAGCCAGCGGCGTGGCCGCCCCCGCGCCGTTGTTCACGTCGATTTTCAACTATCGGCACAGCCAGGATGCTGGCGGCGCAACCGCCACCGGCTTTGAGGGCGTGGAGATCCTCTACACCCTGCCTCGTTCCAACTATCCGCTGACCGTCGCCATCGACGATATGCGGACGGGCTTCGTCATCAACGTTGACGTCATCGCACCTGTCGTGCCGGAGCTGGTGTGCGGGCTGCTGAATACCGTTCTCCGGAACCTGGTCGTGACGCTCGAGGAGACGCCGGCTGCTCCGTTGTGCGGGATCGAGATCCTCGATGCGGCTGAGCGGGACCAGGTGGTGGCGGGTTGGAACGGCACCTTGTCGCCGGTGCCCGAGGCCACGGTGCCGGAGCTGATTGTGGCGCAGGCTGAGCGTGTTCCGGATGCGGTGGCGGTGGTGTGCGGGGATGTGGTGCTCAGTTATGGGGAGCTGGTGGCGCGGGCGGGGCGGCTGGGGTGGTTTTTGCGGCAGGCGGGTGCGGGTCCGGAGACGGTGGTGGGGCTGTGCCTGGAACGGGGCGTGGAGGTGGTTGTTGCGGTCGTGGGGGTGTGGCTGGCGGGGGCGGCGTACGTGCCGCTGGACCCGGCCTATCCGCCGGCGCGGCTGGGGGCGATGCTGGCGGGTGGCCGGGCGGGGTTGCTGGTGGGCACCGGTGAGGTGCTGGGTGAGTTGCCGGCGGGGCGGGTGCGGGTCATCGAGCTTGACGATCGCAGCGTTGTGGAGCAGGTGGCGGGGATGCCGGGGGTGGCGCCGGTGGTGGGGGGGTCGGGGGGTGGGATGGCG
>Ga0209169_10000651_pt1 | contig 21208 bp, 15 predicted proteins | sample HubBroMetageWRM4_FD_188346 | JGI IMG/M metagenome (GOLD analysis project Ga0209169, IMG submission 188346) | Warmed soil microbial communities from the Hubbard Brook experimental Forest, New Hampshire - Hubbard Brook CCASE Soil Metagenome WRM 4... | ecosystem: Environmental > Terrestrial > Soil...
CGTGCGACTGCGCGTGAGGCCGCATTGCGGTAAGAACTGGTTCGTGTACGGCGAGTGCGTACCGGGAACCGCAAGGAGGCCCGCGATGGCCGGGATTATGCACAGGCACTCCAGGGTGCTCATCCTCGGCGGGGCGCTCGCCCTGCTCGGCGGGCTCGCCTCCGCGGCGGCGCCGCCGGCAAACGCCCAAGGGTCGGCACCCGGAGCACCGGGGGCGAACGCCACCTGGGACGAGCCGAGCGTCACCGGCTTCGCGGACTCGCTCGGGTCCAGCTCGAAGGTCTGGTACACAATCGGGGACGGCGAGCTGGAGAACGCGTTCTACCCGGAGACCGACACCCCTGACACGTTCGGCCTGCAGTACGCGGTGACCGACGGATCGACGTTCACCGAGCTCGAGACCACAGGGACCACGCACTCGATCTCGCTGCTGAACAACAGCTCGCTGGTCTGGAAGCAGGTCAACACCGCGGACAACGGCGACTTCACGATCACCAAGACCTACATCGCCGACCCGTCGCGTTCGGTGATCCTGGTGCAGACCACCTTCGACAACACCAGCTCCAAAGCGCTCAAGCTGTACGTGGACTATCACCCGCAGCTCGACAACGACGGCATGGGCAACACCGGCGACACCGACTCCGGCAGCGGCGACCTGGTCGCCGAGAACGGCTCGGTGGCCAGCGCGCTTACCGCCTCGACCGGGTTCACCCAGACGACCAACGGCTACGTCGGCACGTCCAGCGACGGCGAGACCATGCTGACCTCCGGCCACGGGCTCACCTCGACGTACTCGCAGGCGTCCACCGCCGGGCACATCGACCAGGTCGCCCAGATCCCGGTGGCCGCAAGCGGGTCGACCACGTTCACCCTCGCGCTGGCCTTCGACACCACCGAGGCGGCGGCGATCTCGGACGCCTCGGCGTCGCTCCAGGCGGGGTTCACCTCCCTGGAGAGCTCGTTCGAGTCGGGCTGGCAGTCCTGGCTGAACGGGCTGAACGCCGCGCCCGCCTCGGTCACCGGCAGCCCCGGGCTGGACGAGCAGTACTACGTCTCGCTGATGGAGGTGAAGGCCGACGAGGACAAGACCTACACCGGGGCGTTCATCGCGGCGCCGACCGTGCCGTGGGGCGCCAGCGTCAGCGCGGACAGCGGCGCCGGGCAGTCGGGCGCGCACGGCTACCACGCCGTCTGGACCCGGGATGAGTACGAGATGGCCACGACGCTGCTCGCCGCGGGCGACAAGACCGACGCGCTGGCCGCACTGAACTACATCTTCAGTTACGAGGTCGAATCCAACGGCGCCGTCAAGCAGAACAGCTGGCTGAACGGCAACGCGGTCTTCGGATCGACCCAGATGGACGAGGTGGCCGATCCGATCGTCCTGGCCTGGCAGCTGGGCGCGACCGGATCCTCGGACTGGACCTACGTGCAGGAACTGGCGAACTACCTGGTCGCCAACGGCCCCTACACGCTGGAGGAGCGCTGGGAGGAGAACGCGGGCTACTCCCCGGCCACCATGGCCGCCGAGATCGCCGGGCTCATCTGCGCGGCGGCCATCGCCGAGGACAATAGTGATCCGAGCGCGGCCGAAACCTACCAGTCGACCGCCCGGGCCTGGGCATCCGAGGTCGATAACCTGACCTACACGACGACGGGGTCCTACGGGAACGGCGATTACCTGCTGCGGATCACCCCCGACGGCCAGCCGAACGCGGGCACCGACATCAGCATCGCCAACGGCGGCGGCAGCCACGATGACCGCACCGTGGTCGACCCGAGCTTCCTCGAACTGGTCCGTCTCGGCGTCAAGTCGCCGACCGCCACCGACATCACCAACACGATCTCGGTGGTCGACAGCGAGCTCGAGGTCAGCACGCCGGAGGGACCGATCTGGCACAGGTACAGCTTCGACGGTTACGGCGAGACCTCCTCAGGCGGTGACTACACCGGGGTCGGCGTCGGCAACCCGTGGCCGGTGCTATCCGGCGAGCGCGGCGAATACGACGTGGCCGACGGCAGCACCTCCGGCGCCCAGTCCATGCTGCAGACGATGGCGGGCGCGGCCAACGCGGGCTTCCAGATCTCCGAGCAGGTCTGGGACGGGTCGACAGGCACCGGCGGGTTCACCTTCGGCCAGCCGGACAACTCCTCCACGCCGCTGATGTGGGCGATGGCGCAGTACGTCAGGCTCGCCATCGACATCTCCGCGGGCAAGGACGTGGACACGCCCAGCGTGGTCTACAACTGCCTGCAGCAGAACAACTGCCCGGTGACAGGCACCGTCAAGGAGACCGTCAACGTGACCGTGCCGGTGAACACCGACGCGTCGGCGGACACCGTGTACCTGGACGGAAACCTCTCGGCGCTTGGATACGGCGGGTCCGACTGGGCCTCGAACGGCATCGCGATGACCCGCGTCAACTCCGATGAGTGGACAACCACCGTCTACGCGACCGCGGACAGCACGCTGTCCTACAAGTACGACCTCGGCGGCAACTGGAGCAACGCGGAGGAGACCAGCTCCTGCGGGAGCGTAAGCAACCGCTCGATGTCGGTCAACGGCGGGACGGAAAACGACACGGTGGCCAACTGGGAGGGCCCCGGCGCGTGCGGCGACTCCGGCGCCGTGATCAACGTGACGGTACCCTCGGACACGCCGAGCGGGGACACCGTGTACCTGTCGGGCAACTACAACGTGCTCGGCACCGGCATCGGGTCCTACGACGACTGGCTGGCCTACGACTACCCGATGATCAAGACGGGAACGGACACCTGGACGCTCACCATCACCGGAGTGCCCACGGCGAACTTCCAGTACAAATTCACCCTGGGCAGCTGGAGCAACGTGGAGGAGACCAGCTCGTGCGGGTACGTGAACGACAGGACGTTCGGGTTCGACACGGCCGACCAGACCTATACCGCGAACGACACCGTGGCCGGGTGGGAAGGCGTCGGCTCGTGCTGACCTCAAACACATCGATACCGGCTATAGGTTAACTATTCCGATTGGCATTGGTGTAAATACGCGGCTGATCGCTACCCTGGGAACCCCCAAGGAGGTCCCATGCCGCTGACCAGCACAGACCACGCCCTCGCCGGGACATGCCCGGAGTCCCTCGCGCAGGCGGTCAGGGCAGAAGTCCGACGCGGCCTTGACTGGCAGCAGACGGCCGAACGTGTAGCGGCCACCCTGCGCGACCGCCTTCCCGGCCCGGCGGCCGTCCTTCCCGCGCAGTTGCGACGCGGGGACGAGGCCTGCTACCAGAGCCACCTGCTGCACGCAGAGCCCGACGGCTCGTTCTCCATCGCGGCGATGGTCTGGCTCCCAGGCCAGCAGACCCCCGTGCACGACCACGTGGCCTGGTGCGTCACCGGCGTGCTGCAGGGACACGAGCACGAGGAGGTCTTCGCGCTGGCCGACGACGGCCGTGCGCTCCGCCTGCTCACCCGCAACGAGAACCCGGTCGGCACGGTCAGCGGCTTCGCCCCGCCCGGCGACATCCACCGCGTCCGCAACACCGGCAACAGCGTGGCCATCTCCATGCACGTCTACGGCGCCGACATCTCCCGCCTAGGCAACAGCATCCGCCGCGAATACCCCCTCCCCCTCCGCTAGCCCGCCCGTCGCCCCGCCCCCGCCCTCGCCACCCCCCACCACCCCGCGCCCCACCTCCCGCCCCGCAGGATCGTGGATCAAAACTTCCCCTATGAGGGCAGTAACGATCCACGATGATTGGGCCCCCCCAACTCCCGAGGGGCGAGTGGCTTGTGGGGGCGCTGGGTTGAGGTCGGGGACGTGAGCGGGAGACGATCGCGTGGCGTGGGGCGCCGACGTGGCGCGAGGGACGCACGTAACGCGTGACAACGCGCTTACTCCGGCCGGACCGCGCCCAGCGCGACGGGACCGCGCCCAGCGCGACGGGACCGCGCCCAGCGCGACGGGACCGCGCCCAGCGCGGCGGAGACCGCGCCCAGCGGGGCGACCCTCGGACACCAGCCGACGCACCACTGCCCGTTCGGCATCAAAAAGATCTTGAATTTTCAAGGCTTGCCAGACGATAGATGCCGATATATCGTTGACCTAACAAGAAGGATCGCAATGCGATCTAGAGACGAAGGAGTACTACCATGCACAGCGAAGAATGGGGAGATCCCCGAGACCCCCGCGGCCACCGAGGTCACCGGCGGGGAGGACGCGTGCGCGTCGGCCCGCCGTGGGCGGGAGGCCCGGTTGAGTTCGCGATGCGGGGCGGGCCGTTCGGCCCGCCGAGGTTCGGCGGTCGCGGGCCCCGGGTCCGCCGCGGCGACGTCCGCGCCGCGATCCTCGACCTGCTCGGCGAGGGCCAGCCGTGGAACGGGTATCAGATCATCCAGGAGATTGCCGCCCGTACCGAGGGCGTGTGGCGGCCGAGCGCCGGCTCCGTCTACCCGGCCCTGCAGCAGCTCGAGGACGAGGCCCTGGTCCAGGTCCAGGCGGGCGAGGACAGGCGCAGGATGTTCACCCTGACCGACGAGGGCCGGGCGTACGTGACCGAGCACGCCGACGAACTGCGCGCGTCCTGGGACGCAGTGACCGGCAGCGTCGACGACGCCGAGGTCCAGCTGCGAGGCACGATCCGCCAGGTCATGGTGGCCGTGTCGCAGGTCTCACAGGCGGGCTCGGCGGCCCAGATCGCCCAGGCGGGCAAGATCCTGGCCGACACCAGGCGTGCCCTGTACCGTATCCTCGCGGCAGAAGACGAACCCACCTCGGCAGGGGAGGACGCGCAAGGGTGACTCCGGCGGTCTCGGTCAGCGAGCTGACCAAGAGGTACGGCGAGATCGAGGCCGTCCGCGGCATCAACTTCGAGGTCGCCGCGGGGGAGACCTTCGGCTTCCTCGGTCCGAACGGCGCTGGCAAGTCCACCACGATCAAGATCCTCTGCACCCTGGCGGACCCCACCTCGGGGTCTGCCAGGGTCGCCGGGCACGACGTGGTCAAGGAGCGGGACACCGTGCGCCGCAACATCGGCCTGGTGTTCCAGGACACCACGCTGGATAACTACCTGACCGGGGAGCAGAACCTGCGCTTCCACGCCGACCTGTACGGGGTGCCCAAGGCGGCGTTCGCGCCCAGGCTGCGCCAGGTGCTTGAGATGGTCGGGCTGTGGGACCGGCGGGGCAGCGTGGTGGCCACCTATTCAGGCGGCATGCAGCGGCGGCTCGAGATTGCCCGCGGCCTGCTGCACGCGCCGCGGGTGCTGTTCCTCGACGAGCCGACGGTGGGCCTTGACCCGCAGACCCGCGTGTCGATCTGGGCCTACATCAACGAGCTGAAGAAGCGCGAGGACATCACGATCTTCCTCACCACCCATTACATGGACGAGGCGGAGAACTGCGACAGGATCGCCATCATCGACCACGGCAGGATCGTCGCGATGGACACGCCAGAGGCGCTGAAGGCGTCCATCGGCAAGGACCGGGTGCAGATAAGCACGGCGGATGACCAGGCGGCAATCCGCTCGCTGGCCGACGACTTCGGCCTCGACTCAGGCCTGCACGAGGGGCTTGTCACGTTCTCGGTCGAGTCGGGCGAGCATTTCGTGCCGAAGCTGTTCGGCAGCATGCCGGTGCCGATCCGATCGGTGAGCGTGTCCAGGCCGTCGCTTGACGACGTGTTCATGTCCTACACGGGCAAGACCATCCGTGACGCCGAGGCCTCGATCGGCGACCGCAACCGGAGGATCGCGACCCGATTCGGCCGCAGATAGGGGTAGCCATGGCGACAAAGGACCTCGCGGCCCAGGACGTCCTCAGCGACGACCTGACCGAGATGATCAGGGTCGCGGTGCCCGAACGTAGCGTCCGTCATGACCTGCGCGCGGCCAGCATCGTCTGGCGCCGCGAGCTGATCAGGTTCCGCACCGACCGGCTGCGCGCGATCACCTCGCTGGTGCAGCCCGTCCTGTTTCTTTTCGTGCTCGGCACCGGCCTGTCCAGGCTTGCCTCCCGCGGCCTGCCCGCGGGCGTGGACTTCAAGACGTTCATCTACCCGGGCGTGCTCGCGATGTCGGTCCTGTTCACGTCGATCTTCTCGGCAGCCTCGATAGTCTGGGACCGCGAGTTCGGCTTCCTGCGCGAGATGCTTGTCGCCCCGATCCGCCGCTGGGCCATCGTGGTCGGCAAGTGCCTGGGCGGCGCCACCGTCGCCACCATCCAGGGCATCATCTTCCTGGCCCTGGCCGGCGTGGCCAACGTCCCCTACAACCCGGTCCTGCTGCTCACCCTGGTCGGCGAACTGCTCCTGCTGTCGTTCACGCTGACCGCGTTCGGCGTCATGATGGCGGCCAGGATCAAGCAGATCCAGGCGTTCATGGCCCTCACCCAGCTCTTCGTGCTCCCGCTGTTCTTCCTGTCCGGCGCCCTCTACCCGCTGAACGGCCTCCCCGCCTGGCTGACGGTCCTGACCAGAATCGACCCCCTGAGCTATATCGTCGACCCGATGCGCCACGCCGTCTTCGACCACCTCAAGGTCAACCCCGTGGCCCTCAACTCGCTAAGCCCCGGCATCACCTGGGACGGCTGGCAAGTCCCCGTCGCCCTCTCGGTCGCCCTAGTCGCCGTCATGGGCCTAGCCATGCTGGCCATAGCCATAGCCGAGTTCCGCAAGACCGAATAACTTTCTTTACATTTCCCGCCACGCTTCCCCCGCCAATCCAAAACATAAGTTCTCCACCCCTGCAAAACCCACCCTGCGAATTACCTGCGACATAAGCCAACCAAGCCCAAGCCAACCCCCGCCCCCGCCGAGCCCCAGTAACGGCAAGAACAACCCCCACGCCAAGCCCCGCCCCCACCCAGAACAAGGCCACCGGCGAACCCTGCCCACAGCCAGAACGAGGCCACCGGCGAGCCCTGCCCACACTGGGAACAACCCCAACGGCGAGCCCCGCCCCCACCCAGAACAAGGCCAACGGCGAGCCCCGCCAACGGTGAGGGAGCCGCGCGGGGGGTCCGGGGGGTCGTCCCCCCGGAAAGGCGCTGCGAGCCCCCCGCGAAGCCGCGCAAAGCGCGGCGAAGATAGGGCGACGCCGGGTGGCTACGGGGGCAAACCACCCGGCGTCGCGATCATCGGCGTTCCGACGGGGGCCCGGAACGCCGGCAATGGTGCTCCGACGGGGGACCAGAGCACCGCTATGAATGCTACACGCAAACACCCCCCTGTGTGTCAAGACCCAATTACAACCAGATCTCGGGACGGCGCTGAGCTGCCCAATCATCTTCTGGATCAGTTATCGTCCGAACCGGGTCGGCCGGGCCGCGCAGGTCCGGTGTTTGCGTCCCGCCGGTCGCCCTGTTCGCGCGTGGCCGGCACGTTCGGCCGGTACTCCATGAAGCCGCGGGTGTTGTTCGGCTCACGTCCGCCGTTGGCGATCACCACTGCGAAATAGGGAATGAAGATGGCGGCCACCGCCGGTATCGCGGTCAGCCAGCCGAGATGATTGACGAACATAATCACCGCGATGCCGAAGCAGGCCGCGCGGATCCCCATCATCCACAGGTACCTGCGCTGCCGGTATGCGATGTCGTCGGACCGTGACCGCTGCGCCTGCGTCACCAGGTGCACAGGCGGCTGCCCGCCGGCGGGGCGACTCGCATGACCCATCCTCACGGTTCCACGGTATGCCCCGCAGGACCCGCTGGCGACACCGCCCGCGCAATCAGCTCGCCTGGCTCACCGAGGACATGTTGAAACCCTCCACCCGCACCGGCGGCATCGCCGCCCGGTTGAAGTCGTCGCCCCACTCGCGCGGCAGCGTCGGCACGGTCGCGCCGACCTCGAGCATCCGCCCGAGCATGCTGACAGGCGACTCGTTGAACCTGAAGTTGTTCACCGCCCCGACCACCTCGCCGTCCTCCACCAAGTAGACACCGTCCCTGGTGAGCCCGGTCAGCAGCAGGGTCTGCGGGTCGACGTCGCGGATGTACCACAGCGAGGTCAGCAGCAGCGCGCGGCCTGTCGACGCGATCATCTCCTCGAGCGCCGGCGCCCCGGCGGCGGAGGTGGCGAAGGTCAGGTTGCCGATCGCGGGCGTGACAGGCAGCCCGGCCAGCCCGGCCGAGTACCGGGATGACACCAGGGCGGCCAGCTCGCCGTCGTGAATCCAGTCGGTCCTGCGCAGCGCGATCCCGTTGTCGAACACGGAGGAGTCCGGGCCGGAGGCGTGCGCGATCACGAACGGCGCGCTGCCGAGCCCGGCCGCGAGCGGATCGCTGGACAGCGTCACGGGCAGCTCGCAGAGCCGATCGCCGACCCGGGTACCGCCGCCGGCCTTGCTGAACACCGTCCGCCCGTCCGCCGCGTCCCTCGCGCCCGCCGACCAGTACAGGTAGACGAGCAGGTCGGACACGGCGCTTGGCGGCAGCAGGGTCTCGTACCTGCCGGGCGGCAGCTCCAGGCTGCGCTCGGCCCAGCGGAGGCGCTCGCCGAGCCCGTCCGCCAGGCCCACGACGTCCACGTCGGTGAAGTCCCGGGTCGCCGCCGCCGTCCAGGCCGACCGCTCCAGGTCGGCGGACTTGGCGTTCAGCTCGACCCGCCCGGTCGGCTGGTCGTGCCGCAGCCGCAGGCCCGCGGAGGTGCCGAGGAAGGTGCTCGTCACGTCGTGCTCGGCGAACCCGTAAAGCCGCCGCCCCGCGGCCCGCGCCGCCCGCAACGTCTCGCCGAGCGCGACCGCGAAATCGCGCAGCACGCCGATGCCGGTCAGGCTGTCCGGATCGTCCCAGGTGGCACCGGCAGCGCCGGTCGTCGCTGACCGACCGCCGCGCTCCCCGCCGTCTTTACCATCTATGCCGAACGGACCGTGGTTTCCCTCCCCGGACAACTCCGCGGCATCCTCGGCGGGCGTGGCCTGGCGTGCTTCGTGCTCGGCTTCGCGCACCACCGCCTCGACCTGGTCGAGGCGGACGCCGGCCCGGGACACCACGCCGACGGCCGCGCCGTCGGCCCGCCGGTCGATGGCGATGACGGTGAGCTGGCGGGACCTGGATACCCCGTTGGTGGTCAGGGTGTTGTCCGCCCAGCGGAGGTTGGCACCGGAGGTCTCCTCCGCGATCACCACGCAGTCACCGCCGCGGGCCGCGGCCAGGGCGCGCTCGACGGTCTGCTGCGGCGAGACACCATTCGCCATCGTCATCAGGCCCCCTCCTCCGCGGTGTTGAGTATCCGCACACCGCGCATCAGCACGGCCGGGCAGCCGTGGCTGACCGGGGCGATCTGCCCGGGCTGGCCCTTGCCGCAGTTGAACGCGCCGCCGAGCCGGTAGGTCTGCGGCCCGCCGACGGCCTCCATCGAACCCCAGAAGTCGGTGGTGGTGGCCTGGTAGGCGACGTCGCGCAGCTGCCCGGCGAGCCTGCCGTTCTTGATGGCGAAGAACCGCTGGCCGGTGAACTGGAAGTTGTACCGCTGCATGTCGATAGACCAGCTCTTGTCGCCGGCCACGTAGATCCCGTCGTCCACCCCGGCTATCAGGTCGTCGAGTGAGGGGCCGCCGGCCGGGGCCGGCTGCAGCGACACGTTCGCCATCCGCTGCAGCGGAATGTGGTCCGGGCCGTCGGAGAACGCGCACCCGTTCGAGCGGCCGAAGCCGCACCGCTGCGCCATCCGCCGGTCGAGCTGGTACCCGACCAGGATGCCGTCGCTGATCAGGTCCCAGGACTGGGCGGCCACCCCCTCGTCGTCGTAGCCGATCGTGGCCAGGCCGTGCCCGGCGGTCCTGTCGCCGGTCACGTGCATGACCCCGGACCCGTACTGCAGCGTGCCGAGCTTGTCCGGGGTGGCGAAGGAGGTGCCCGCGTAGGCGGCCTCGTAGCCGAGCGCCCGGTCGAGCTCGGTGGCGTGGCCGATCGACTCGTGGATGACGAGCCACAGGTTGGACGGGTCGATCACCAGGTCGTAGCGTCCCGGCCGGACGGTGGGAGCGGCGAGCTTGGCGGCAAGCAGCTCGGGCAGTTCGGCAAGCTCGGCGGCGAAGTCCCAGCCCGTTCCGCTCAGGTACTCATAGCCCCGCCCGACCGGCGGGGCCAGCGTCTGCATGGTGTCGAACCTGCCGTCGTCGGTCACCGCGACGGCGGTGACCGACGGGTTCAGCCGGACTCGCTGCTGGGTGGCCGTGGTGGCGCCGTCGCTGTAGAACTTGCATTCCTTGACCTGATTGAGCGAGGCGTCGACGTGGCTGACGGCCGGGTGCGAGAGCAGCGTCCTGCTCCAGGCGGCAAGCAGCGCGACCTTGTCCCCGACGCCTACCGAGAACGGGTCGACGTCGTAGTCGGACACCCAGGTCACCTCGCCGTAGCCGGGCTCGGGGGCCAGCTCGATGGGCTCGGTGTTCATCGCGGCCGCCACCTTGGCGACCTCGACGGCCTGCCGCGCGGCCTGCGCCGCCGCGTCGGGGTCCAGGTCCACGGTCGAGGCGAAGCCCCAGGTACCGTCCACGATCACGCGGACGGCGAGGCCGGTATCTTCGGCGTCGAACAGGGTCTGCGGGTTCGCGTCGGACAGGACGATGTGCTGGCTCCTGATCCGCTCGGCGCGGAAATCGGCGTGCTGCGCGCCGAGCGCCCTCGCCTGCGCCAGCGCCGCGTCCGCCAGTTCCCGCAGCGGGAGGGCCGTGAACTCAGGATCGATCCTTGCCTGAAGGTCAGTCACGAGATCACAACCTACTATCTGAAACCTCAGCCGCCCCTGCGGTACCCTCAGGGGCGCGAGAGGGAGGCTCAAAGGTGGGGCGTTCCGTACTGGTGACCGGAGGGAACCGCGGGATCGGGCTGGCGATCGCGCGGCGGCTTGCCGCGGACGGGGACAGCGTCACGGTGACCTCGCGCTCCGGTGATCCGGTCGAGGGCCTGGAAGTCGTCCGCTGCGACGTGCGCGAGCCCGCGTCGGTTGACGAGGCCTTCGCCGCGGTCGAGGCCGCGCACGGACCGGTGGAGGTGCTTGTCGCCAACGCCGGGGTGACCCGCGACCAGCTGCTCGCGCTGATGAGCGAGGATGATTTCGGCGTCGTGCTCGACACGAACCTGGCCGGAGCGTACCGGGTGGCGAAGCGGGCCGTGCGCGGCATGATGCGGATGCGCCGCGGGCGGCTCATCTTCATCTCCTCCGTCGTCGGCCTTTACGGCTCGGCCGGTCAGGCCAACTACGCCGCCTCGAAGGCCGGGCTTGTCGGCCTGGCGAGGTCGCTGGCGCGCGAGCTCGGCTCCCGCGGCATCACCGCCAACGTGGTCGCGCCCGGCTTCGTGGACAGCGACATGACGGCCGGCCTGCCGGAGCAAAGGAAGGCCGAGATCCTCAAGGCGGTGCCGCTCGGCAGGTACGCCTCGACGGATGAGGTCGCGGCCGTGGTCGCCTTCCTGGCCGGGGCGGACGCGGCCTACATCACCGGCGCCGTCATCCCGGTCGACGGCGGCCTCGGTATGGGGCACTGAGCCTTGCCGCGACCGCGCAGGCACGCCGCGCGGCTCGCCAGGGCCGCGCAAGCCACCGCGCTATTTGTCGGGACCGAACAAGCCGCGCCGCGGCAGCTTCGTCGGGCCTGCTATTTAGTTATCGGGGTGCCACAGGGCAAGGTGTGAAGAGTCTTGCGGGCCTGGACATGTGCTGGTCGCTGAGGGAACGGAGCTGCGATGGGAATCCTGGCGGGCAAGCGGATCCTGATTACCGGGGTCATCACCGACGCCTCGATCGCGTTTCACGTGGCGCGGGTGGCCCAGCAGGAGGGCGCGACCGTGGTGCTGACCGGGTTCGGCAGGCTGAGCCTGGTGGAGCGGATCGCCAAGCGGCTGCCGTCGCCGCCGCCGGTGCTCGAGCTCGACGTGACTAGCGAGGATCATCTCTCCTCGCTGGCCGACCGGCTGACCGCGCACGTGGACGGCCTGGACGGGGTGCTGCACGCGATCGCGTACGCGAACCCGGAGACGGCGCTCGGCGGGAACTTCCTGCACACCTCGTGGCCGGACGTGGCGACCGCGGTGCAGGTCTCGGCCTACTCGCTGAAGGCCGTCACGATGGCGGCGCTGCCGCTGATGGGCGGCGGCGGTTCTGTCGTCGGGCTGGACTTCGACGCGAGCGTGGCCTGGCCTGGCTACGACTGGATGGGGGTGGCCAAGGCAGGACTCGAGTCCTGCGCGCGGTATCTCGCCCGCGACCTCGGCGGCCGGGGCATCCGGGTCAACCTGGTGGCGGCGGGGCCGCTGCGGACCATGGCCGCAAAGTCGATCCCGGGGTTCGACAGGTTCGAGGACGTGTGGGGCACCCGGGCACCCCTCGGCTGGAGCATCACCGACCCGGAGCCGGTCGCGCGCGCCTGTGCGGCGCTGCTGTCCGACTGGTTCCCCGCGACAACGGGGGAGATCGTGCACGTCGACGGCGGCGTGCACGCGGTGGGTGCCTGATGGGCGACTTCGTCCTCACGCTGTCCTGCCCGGACCGGGTCGGCATCGTGCACGCGGTGGCCGCCTACCTGCACCGGGCGGGCTGCAACGTGCTCGACAGCCAGCAGTTCGGTGACAGGATCACCGGCCAGTTCTTCATGCGGGTGCACGTCGCGGCGCTGCCGCCGCAGCCGGCCACCTACCGCTCCCTGCACTCGGGGTTCGCGCCGATCGCGGCCGAGTTCGCGATGGACTGGGAACTGCACGACACCGCCGTTCAGCCGCGGGTGCTGATCCTGGTGTCCAAGGCCGGTCACTGCCTGAACGACCTGCTGTACCGGCGGGCGGCCGAATCGCTGCGCATCGAGGTCCCGCTCGTCGTCGGCAACCACCCCGACCTGGCCCCGCTCGCGGCCGCGCACGGCGTCCCGTTCGAGCACGTGCCGTCCGGATCCGACCCGCTGTCCAGGCAGCAGGCGGAAGGCCGGCTGCTGGATCTGGTCAGCGAGCTGAGCATCGACTTCGTCGTGCTGGCGCGCTACATGCGCATCCTGTCGCCTGAACTGTGCGCCAAGCTGGCGGGCCGCGTCATCAACATCCATCATTCTTTCCTGCCGAGCTTCAAGGGATCGCGGCCCTACCACCAGGCGCATGCGCACGGGGTCAAGCTGATCGGCGCGACAGCACATTACGTGACCGCTGACCTGGATGAGGGCCCGATCATCGAGCAGGAAGTCGCCCGGGTCGACCACACAAGCAGCCCGGATGATCTGGCCGCGATCGGCCGTGACGCCGAGCGCGCGGCGCTTGCCCGTGCGGTGCGCTGGCACGCGGAGCACCGCGTTTTGCTGTACGGGCGTCGCACGGTCATCTTCAGGTAAGGCACGTCACGCCATTTCGCCCCGGCCGTTATCGTTTGCGCAGCGGGGCGGAATGACGTGCGGCCGCGCATTTCTTGCGCATTAGTGCCCGCTGCGTTCGGTAACGATTTGTGCACAGATCGCCGAGCGGTTACGCTTGGTAGCCACCAGCGCCAATCATGGTACGGGCGGTGCCGGGAAAATCACGGGGAGTCTGTCCGCCGGCGGTTCTTGGCGACGGCGGCGGCCCTCGACGGAGATTCTGCGGCAGCGTGACGTTTTCACGGCAAGCCTTCACGCCCCTGAGACCTGTGAGCTCATTGTGACGAAAGTTAACAAAACAGCGTAAAACCGGAAATATCCCTGGCTGCCTCGGATGCTAACCGGGTGGCGCGGGACGGCCCTCTCAAGGGATTGATGGCAAGTTGTGACATTTTTGGCGAGAGATCGATGCAATATGGAACTTACGCTTCCGCTAACTCATAACACCGGTAGTTGACCGGCCGGCTCGTCACGAGCCGGTGCGGATGTGCCGGGGAGACGGGCCGTGACCGGATTAGGGGAACTGCGACCCAGGACCCCGCCACGGTGTCGGAGCGGATCACCCGGCGTAACTGCGAGAAAGAAGGGCGACAAGCTGATGACCCCAGAACGGACTTCAAGCGCGAGCTGCGCGAGGGAGGAGGGCCGATGATGAGGTTCCGGAGTAAGACAGTCGGGGGGCTAGTCCTCGCGGTGGCGTCCGTCACCGCGCTTGGCGCCTGTAGCAGCAGCCACAGCTCCTCACCTGGCACCACCACTACCACCGGCCCGGCGGGCACGGTCACGGTCCCAGGCGGGATCGGATCGGTGCCGCAGGCGGCGTCCGACTCGGGCAAGTCGGGGACGATCACCTGGGCGATCGCGCCTAACACGGCCCCGAACTGGATCTTCTCGGTCGTGCCCTCGGCGTCCAACTCGGTCTTCAACAACTTCACCTTCGAGTGGGAGATGTGGCGGCCGCTGTACTGGACCGTCAACGGGACCGACCCCGAGGTCTACCCGCCGATGAGCATCGCCAACCCGCCGGTCTTCAGCAACGGCGACAAGACCGTCACCGTCTCGCTGAAGAGCAGCTACAAGTGGTCGAACGGCCAGCCCATCACGGCCAACGACATTGTGTTCTTCATCGACCTGGTCAAGGCGGCCATCAAGGTGTCCCCGGCGGACTGGGAGGGCTACGTGCCCGGTCACTTCCCGGACAACCTGGTCAGCACCTCGGAGCCGAACTCGACGACGCTGACCCTGAACCTCAAGGCCTCGGTCAACCCGACCTGGTTCACCGACGACCTGCTCGGCCAGGGCCCGATCATTCCGCTGCCCAGTGCCGAATGGGCCAAGGAGTCGGCGACCGGCGCGGTCATCCCGCCGTCCGGCTGGACCCCCGCCGCGATGACGAAGATCTTCAACTACCTGACCTCGCAGGCGAAGTCGCTCAGCACCTACGCGACCAACCCGCTGTGGCAGACCGTGGACGGGCCGTACAAGCTCTCGGCCTACACCCCGGCGAACGGCGCGTTCACCATGGTGCCGAACCCGACCTACGGCGGTCCGCACGCGGTGAAGGTGTCCACGTTCCAGGGTGTTCCCTTCACCTCCGACGCGGCCGAGTTCAACGCGGTCAAGGCGGGCAGCATCGACGTCGGCTACATCCCGCAGGATGACGTGCCGCAGCTGAAGCAGGTCCTGAGCCTCGGCTACAACTACTTCGGCATGCCGGACTACGGCATGAACTTCGCCAACTACAACTTCAAGGACAAGACCGGCGACTTCAACAACATCGTCAACCAGCTCTACTTCCGCCAGGCGATGGCTCACCTGGAGGACCAGCAGGGCTGGATCACCGCGTTCATGCACGGCGCGGGCGCGCCTGCCTACGGGCCGATCCCGGCCTACCCGCAGAGCCCGTACCTGCCTGCCGACGCGGCGACCGACCCGTACCCGTTCAACGTCGCGAGCGCGGTCAGCCTGCTGAAGAGCAACGGCTGGACGGTGAACGCGGGCGGCACTGACGTGTGCGCGAAGGCGGGCACCGCCGCCGGCGACTGCGGCGCGGGCATCCCGGCCGGCACCAAGCTGGCGTTCAACTTCATCTACAGCACGTCCCCGTCGCTGATCGGCGACCAGGCAACTGACCTGGTCTCGAAGGCGTCCGAGGCGGGCATCCACATCACGCTGCAGGGCAGCAACTTCAACTACATGATCGCCAACTACCTTGACCCGTACGCCCCGGCGAACGAGAACAAGTGGGCGGTCGAGGACTTCGGCGGCGAGACCGACGTGCCGTACGCGACCACGTTCGGCCTGTTCAACACCGGCGGATCCGACCAGATCGGCGACTACAGCAACCCGACCGCCGATGCGCTGATCAATGCCTCCATCTCCGGCGGTAACCCGGCGGCGGTGAAGAACGAGGCGTCGTTCCTCACTGAGAACCAGCCGGTCATGTTCCAGCCGAACCCGTCCATCATCTGGTCCTGGAAGACTGACATCTCCGGGCCGCCGATCTCGTTCGAGAACCTGACCCAGTACTACGCCACGCCGGAATTCTGGTACTTCACCAAGTAAATCCGGTTGAAGCTGGACTGCCCTGGCCTCCGGTGATACACCGGAGGCCAGGGCAGAGGTTCGGGCGGCACGCGGCCAGAGGACACTGTGCCGCGCAGTCGCCCGGTCCGCGGCCCGCGCCGCGGAGGGAAGGCAGGATCAATGATCACCTACCTGGCACGCCGGATCGTCACCTCCATCCTGGTGGTGATCGGCGTCTCCATCTTCATCTTTATCCTCCTGCACCTGGCGTACCCGTCCCCGGCCCGCTCCGTGCTCGGCCTGTCGGCCAGGCCGGCCCAGGTCAACGCATGGAACAAGGCCAACGGCTACGACGACCCGGTGATCGTGCAGTACTGGCACTACGTGGACGGCCTGCTGCACGGCAACCTGGGCTACTCCTACGTGGAGAACCAGTCCGTCCTGGCGCTGTTCCAGGAGCGCACGGCGCGCAGCGTGTACCTGTCGGGCATCTCGCTGGTCTTCTCCGTGGCGATCGCCATACCGCTGGGCATCTTCCAGGCGGTCAAGCGCAACACCGTCGGCGACAACGTGGCCACGAGCGCGGCGTTCATCCTGTACTCGATGCCGTCCTTCTTCCTCGGCCTGATCCTCATCCAGGTGTTCGCGCTCTCGTTCCCCATCTTCAGCTTCGAGGCCAGCCAGTCCCAGTCCATCTGGGTGGTGATCGGCGACTGGAACGCGATGACGCTGCCGATCCTCACGCTGACCCTGATCACGGTCGCGGCCTACTCCCGTTACATGCGGTCCTCGTCTATGGATGTACTCGCCCAGGACTACATCAAGGTGGCGAGGGCTAAAGGCCTGCCCCAGCGCCTGGTGTTGTTCCGGCACCTGGTGCGCAACGCCAGCCTGCCGATGGTGACGCTGATCGGCCTCTCGCTGCCGGGGCTGCTGGCAGGCAACCTCATCACCGAGTCATTGTTCAACTACCCCGGCCTGGGATTGCTCTTCTTCGAGAGCCTGCAAAAGGTCGACTATCCGCCGATGCTCGCCTACACCCTGGCGGGCGCCGTTCTCGTCGTCGTCGGCAACCTGATCGCGGACATCGCCCTCACCGTGGCGGACCCGCGCATCCGGCTGGCCTGACCGGCCAGGTTGAGGTAAGGAGGCAGTCGTGGCGATGCAATCCCTGCCGCCGCTGGACGTGGGGCGAGCCCCCGAGGGCGGCGAGGTCGGAGCGGTACGAAGCGGATGGCGGCTCGCGCTGCGCGAGTTCTCGAACAACAAGCTGGCCGTGGTGGGTCTCGGCATCCTGGTCTTCTTCGTGCTGTACTCATTTGTCGGGCCGCTCATCTACCACACCGACCAGCTCGACACCAACCCCATCATCGCCAACCAGGCGCCTTCAGGGGCTCACCTGTTTGGTACCGACGGCGAGGGATTCGACGAGCTCGGCCGGATGATGAAGGGCGGCCAGGCGGCGCTGGAGATCGGCTTCTTCGCCGCGGCCGTCGCGATCGTGATCGGGGCGCTGTGGGGCGCCGTGGCCGGCCTGGTCGGCGGGATCCTCGATTCGGTCATGATGCGCATCGTCGACGTGTTCCTCTCGGTGCCGTTCCTGTTCGTGGTCCTGATCCTGGCGGTCAAGTTCGGCGCGACGGTGCTGTCGCTGAGCCTGGTGATCGGCTTCTTCGCCTGGCAGGTTCCGGCCCGGCTGGTCCGCGGCGAGGTGCTCACGTTGAGAGAGCGTGACTTCGTCCTGGCCGCCAGAACGGCGGGCTCGGGCAACTGGCGCCTGATCACCAGGCATCTGCTGCCGAACGCGCTCGGCGTGATGATCGTGAACGTGACCTTCCAGGTGGCCGACGCCATCCTGGCCGTCTCCTACATCGGCTTCCTCGGTTTCGGCCTGCACTTCCCCGCCGTGGACTGGGGCGACCAGCTCGCCAACGGGATTGATTTCCTTGAGGACGGGTACTGGTGGCAGATCTTCCCGGTAGGTGCCTGCATCGTGCTCACCGTGATGGCGCTCAACTTCCTCGGCGACGCGTTGCGCGACGCGATGGACGTGCGGCTGAGAAGCCGGTAGCGGTCGCCCGCCGCGCGGGCGAGCAGGGATGATCACCAAAGCCACCACACACGAGAGGTAGCGGCCAGATGGCCCCAGTCCTTGACATCCAGAACCTGTCGACGCACATCAAGCTCACCAGCTCCGTCGTGCAGGCTGTCGGCAACGTTGACCTGTATATCGACGCTGGAGAGACGCTCGGCATCGTCGGGGAGTCCGGCTGCGGCAAGTCGATGACGGGCCTGTCGATCATGGGGCTGCTGCCGCCAGGCGGATCCATCGTCAACGGCTCGGTCAAGCTCGAGGGCCGCGAACTCGTCGGGCTGAAGGAAGAAGAACTGCGCCGGGTCCGCGGCAACGAGGTGGCGATGATCTTCCAGGATCCGCTTACCTCGCTCGACCCGACGAAGACCATCGGCTACCAGGTCGGGGAGCCGGTGCGGCTGCACAGGGGCGCCTCGAAGTCCGAGGCGCGGGACCGGGCGGTCGAGGTGCTGTCCCTGGTCGGCCTGCCCAGGCCCAAGGAGCGCCTCAGCGACTTCCCGCACCAGCTCTCCGGTGGCCTGCGCCAGCGCGTGATGATCGCGATGGCGCTGGCCTGCGAGCCCAGGCTGCTGATCGCCGACGAGCCGACGACCGCGCTCGACGTCACCATCCAGGCGCAGATCCTCGCCCTGCTCAGGGACCTGAAGGACCGGCTCGGCATGGCCATGCTGCTGATCACCCACGACATGGGCGTGATCGCCGGGCACGCGGACCGGGTCAACGTGATGTACGCGGGCCGGGTGGTGGAGACTGCCGAGGTGACCGCGTTGTTCGCCGAGATGCATCACCCCTACACCCAGGCCCTGCTCGCCTCCATCCCCCAGCTCAACCAGGACGCGAGGAAGGCCCTGCACGCCATTCCCGGCCTGCCGCCCGACCTGGCGCACCCGCCGAAGGGCTGCCGGTTCGCGGCCAGGTGTTCGCGGGCTACGGACAAGTGCCGTGAAGAGGAGCCGTCGCTGTCCGGCAAGACCTTCGAGCACAGGTTCTCCTGCTGGCACCCGGTGGACGGGCCGCTCACCCTCGCCCTGATCGGCGAGGGCGGGCCCGACGCCGCGAGCACCGGCCTGGCGGTGCCGGAAGTCGAGCGCGGATTCGTCGAGGACGTGCCGGTCCCCGACACCGGCGCGGCCAGCGACGGGACCGGGGGGACCGGGGCCGCCGGTCAGCCCATGGTGATCGCCGCGGGCCTGACCCAGACGGCCGATGGCCGCCTTGAGGTTTCCGAGCGCAAGATCCCGGCAACGGACGGAGACGGTGCCGCTCCGCTGCTCGAGCTGCAGAACCTGGTCAGGGAGTTCCCCGTCACCTCGGGCGCGATCCTGCAGCGCAGGGTGGCCAGCGTCAAGGCCGTGTCGGATGTCTCCTTCTCCGTGCCGGCCGGCACGACGTTCGGCCTGGTCGGCGAGTCGGGGTGCGGCAAGACCACGATCGGCAAGATGATCGTGGCGCTGGAGAGGCCGAATTCCGGCGCGGTGACGCTCGGCGGCGTGAACGTCTCCAAGCTGCGCGGTGGCGAACTCCGGCGCAAGCGCCGCGACTTGCAGCTGATGTTCCAGGACCCGCACTCCTCCCTGGACCCGAGGATGCGCGTCGGGTCGATCATCGGGGAGCCGCTCGCGGTGCAGCACCTCGGCAGCAAGCGTGCGCAGCGGGACCGCGTCTTCGAGCTGCTCAGCGAGGTCGGGCTGCCGCAGAACGCGGTGGAAAGGTACCCGCACGAGTTTTCCGGCGGCCAGCGGCAGCGCATCGGCCTGGCCAGGGCGCTTACCCTGAACCCGAGGCTGATCGTGGCTGACGAGCCGGTCAGCGCGCTCGACGTGTCGATCAGGGCGCAGGTCCTGAACCTGATGAAGCGGCTGCAGGCCTCGCACGGCCTCACCTACGTGGTGATCTCCCACGACCTCGCGGTGGTCAAGTACATGGCCGACCGGATCGGCGTCATGTACCTCGGCAAGCTGGTCGAGACCGGCTCCGCGCAGGACATCTACGAGCGAGCGGCGCACCCGTATACGTCAGGCCTGATCGCGACCATCCCGGTGCCCGATCCCACTGCGGAAAGGGCCAAGCAGGGCGCCGCCATCAAGGGCGAGCTGCCAAGCCCGGTGAACCCGCCGTCGGGGTGCCGGTTCCGCACCCGCTGCCAGTTCGCGCAGGAGCGCTGCGCCGCCGAGGAGCCCCTGCTCCGCTCATTCGGCCCTGGCCACATGGCCGCCTGCCACTTCCCGCTGCAGACGGCCTACGGCGCGGAGGCGGACACTCCCGCCATGACCACCACGGGAGACCCGTTGCACTAGCCCGTATCTGCGTCATCCCCTTGCCCTGACGGCGGATGATGCCGATACTCCATTCATGGGAGGGTCGGCCGCGGACACGCCTACAACGCCCGAGTTCCTCCGCGCCTCCGACGCGGAGCGTGATCATGCGGTCGACGAGCTCAAGAAAGAGTTCGTCGACGGTCGGCTCTCGCACGAGACGTTCATCTACCGGATGCAAAGCGCCCTCGGTGCCAAGAACCACGGCCAGCTGGCGGGCCTGTTCACCGACCTGCCCCCGCGCCGGCCCCATCTGCTGGCCCGGGCGTGGGCCTTCCTGTGCGGTCGGCATGAGGACGAACCAGACCCGATGCCGGTGCCTCCCGTGCCGCAGGGACCTTACGGGATTCCCGCTCCCGGGTTTCCCGGGCCGTCGAGCCTGGCTGTGCCCGGGTATCCGGGAATGGCGGGGCACGAGCCCGCGCATGGGCACCCGGCGCGCTGGCACGGTCCCCCCGGTCCCCCCGGTTCCCATGGTCCGGCCCAGGGTGGCGGCTCCGGCCAGCACGGTGTCCCGATGCCGCTTTCCTTCCCGCCAGGCAGCGGGACCAGCTTCACCATCGGGCGGACCCAGGAATGCGACCTTCGCATCGCAGACCTGTCGGTATCGCGCCTGCACGCCAGGCTGGTCCGGGTCGACGAGGGCTGGCTGCTGCGCGACCTGGGATCCCACAACGGCACGAGGGTGAACGGCTGGCTGATCCGCGAGCCCGTCCCGCTGCGGGCCGGCGACCGGGTTGAGTTCGGCTCCGCGTTGTTCGTCATCCTGCCCGAGCCGGCAGTCCTGCCCCGCCCCGTCATCCAGCCCGACCCGGTCGCCCAGCCAGGCCCCGTGGTTCAGCCCGAGCCGGTCGTCCAGCCCGGCCCTGTCGCCCAGCCCGACCCTGTCGCCCAGCCAGGCCCCGTGGTTCAGCCCGAGCCGGTCGGCCAGCCCGGCCCCGTGGTCCAGCCCGGCCCCG
>Ga0209169_10000653_pt1 | contig 21183 bp, 19 predicted proteins | sample HubBroMetageWRM4_FD_188346 | JGI IMG/M metagenome (GOLD analysis project Ga0209169, IMG submission 188346) | Warmed soil microbial communities from the Hubbard Brook experimental Forest, New Hampshire - Hubbard Brook CCASE Soil Metagenome WRM 4... | ecosystem: Environmental > Terrestrial > Soil...
TCGGGATCCGACAGCGTTTTGGTTATTGAGGTCCCGGTGTATTGCAGGATGTTTCCCGCGGCGCCGCTGTTCGCGAAAGCGTTTGAGACGTACACGTGGCCATCGGTATCAAACGCAACGTTATTGGGCCCTACGTCCCCGGGGTCAGATAACACCGTCTTTGCCGCGCCGCAATCCGGACCGTACTCCGTTATCGTTCTGGGGGGACCGGCACCCATGTCAGGAACCCACAGATTCCCAGACCGATCGACGCCGATGCCGCCGTTGACGGACATGAACGGACTCACCGTGCAGACCGGCGGTTGATTCGTGCGGTTGTTACGCGTGTAACCGTACACGGTCGTGGTGCCGATCGGGGCGACGTAGGTCATGCCCTTTTCGTTGTCCGGGCCAAAGATCGTCGCCGAAGAGATGCCCGACAAGGCATTTTGCACACGTGGGCCCGAGGCGCTTAGCTGTTGCGGCGCATTAGCCGACATGGGCGATACAGGGCTCCCGACTTGCTCGCTTCCTGAACAGGCGGCAAGGAGCATTGCCGCTACGATGGCGCTCGACGCGAGGCCGGCTAGATTGTCACGACGCATTCGATATTCTCCCTTAAACTAAGAAACTGGTCAGCTGCGTTTTCCCGGTTCGGCCCTGCGCCACTTTGGTCGAACGTGTCAAAACCATGTCATTTGGTGTCCCGGCGACCGCGTTAGCCGCAGAAGTCTAGGTAGTCCAGTTTTCTGGCCGGGAGCTGCTTCAAACGAGCTATATTCCGATAGGAACTGTCGATGCGGTGCACGTCGAATTTCGAGCAGCAGCCCGCGTTCGCGAGATCGACAGACTGCTTCATGATAGTAACGGCCTCGCGGCTCTCGCCCGCAGCCTCCAAACCCAAGGCGACAACCCTACCGGCGGTGGCTAGGAGTCTTTGGTTGCCCGACGTACTCGCCCGCTGCAGCACTTCCCGCGCTTCAACCGCTCCCCGCTTAGCGTGGCCCTGCCTAATCAGGATTTCAGCGGTCGTTAGAGGGAGATGCTGCAATGCGGGATGCTCTTCACCCTTCGCGGACAGGCAGCGGCTCCCGAACTCGGCGGCCGCACCGATGCAGCCCGATTCGAGCGCGGCGATCGCGAGGTTATTATACGTCCGAGCGACGACACTTTTATCGTCCGTCAGCGCAACACCGCTCAGCGCCACGTCGCGGTAGCTTCGCGCCAACACGATGTTGCCGCTTAGGTAGTACACCGACGCTAACAGCGACGCCCCTTCCGCGACTACGCTCGTCCACCCATTTGAGAGCGCGAGATGCAGCAACCTCAGGGTGTGCGCTTCCATGTTAACGGTGAACCCGTTCTGCTTCCACTCGGTAATCGCTTTAACGGTGTGTAGCGCGAAGGTTTCGTAGCAGTCCAGATCATTAACGTCTGGAGAAATGTCGTCGATGGCACGAGAAATTGCAAGCATACTCCGCAAGTCGTCAGCGTATACGAATTTCTTCGCCAATGCCAACAACAGCCGCAGTATCGTCCGCGACATCCATGGGTCGGTCGGTGCTGCCAGTGCGGCACGCCGCATGAGGTCACGGACCTGCATGCTCCAGATCTGCGTCGTAGCGGCTTGGCCAAGAAGTATCGTCAAGAGGTACAGCGCGAGATTCAGGCGCGAGTGCGAGCGCGTGTACGTGACTGACCGGATGCGAGCGTTTAACTCCTTGTACGTTTCTAGGGCGTCGTGACCTCTTTTAAAGTCGTATTGCATCAGCGCCAGGCTGCAGAGGCTGAACACGGCCGCTTCGGGAGCCAACTTTGCGACGTGTGCCCGAATGAGCCCAGCAGCATCGCGCGCTTGCCCGGCGCGAAAAAGCGCAAGCGCTCGATTGTGCACGAGGTCGTGGAGGGACGCCGGCGTCAGATGCGCCGTTTTCGTTAAGATGTGCGGTAGCGCGCGTATCCACGCGTCGTGTCGCTCTCGCGCCAGCTGCCGAGGCGATATCTCGAACTCGCCCGCGAGGCTAGCTACGCTTTGGGAGCCAAGGTCACATTGCATAAGGCAGGCCGATTGACGCTTGCCTCGTTCAAATCGACCTAGACGAGCATCATCGTCACGAATAATCGCGGCAGCGCGGGCTACCCCGGCGCGAAGCTCCTGCGCGGTCAATTTGCCGCCGAGCAGATCCGGGCCCACCAACGGGTTTCGAAGCAGCTGCTGATCGTCACGCAGGTGACGGAACAAGTGCTTCACGGCAACCTCACGGGCCGCCTCGGGATCTGTTCTAGGCATGTCGTTCACCTCTTGACCCGCCATTCGAAGGGGGCCAAGATTGGAACCGGATCGAGTGCGCGGCTGGCCTCGTTAAGACGGCCGATCACCCATTCTACCACGTTCGACAGCCCCGGGATATCATCTAGACCGCTGCGGGTAGCTTAGGCTACCGGTCAACGTGCACGTGCGTGATGTAGCTCCACAGCCCAAAAATCTTAAGCAACCAGACAGCAACGACCATGAGCACGACGGCGTTCAGAATTGACTTTATTGAAGCGGCCATTGGTATATAGCTGTTGATCAACCAGAGCAGAACTACGACGACGATCAGGACTATGATGACTTGAATTAAAGCCACAATCTGATTCTCCATATTCAAGCAAGACAACTTTGTTCGGTTCGTGGCCGCGGTATTGCAGCCCACCAACGATCTAGCAGCGTTAACCTAAAACGATCGTCCCTTGCGTAGCAGTCTTCTTGACCGGTAGGCGGCTCCGTCCTCCATTGTGGCTCTCGTGGCATTGATCGTAAAGGTGAGGCCCCCGGCTTTGCGGGACCTTTGGCTCTTATCTCACAGTGCTGCGTGAACGCGGTATTTTTTGTATTTTCGCATTTTCGCGTCGGCTGGGGGGTCAGCAAGGAGGCGCGGCTAACGTCGGGGTAGACTGAGTGGATCAGGTCGCAGTCTCACATTTATAAGGTAGGCCTCTTTGGCTCCCGCTCATCCCTCGGCTTTCGCGTCCGTCGCCAACTTTGGGACCTTGCTCAAACGATTACGGCTGAAAGCGGGACTGTCACAGGAAGAACTTGCCGAGCGCGCCCGCATTAGCGCTAAAGCCATCGGGGCATACGAACGCGGTGATCGCCGCGCTCCTTACCGCGACACCCTTGCGCTCATCGTCGAGGCGCTGGGCGTCACCGGTGCGGCCTACGACGAACTGGCCTCAGCTGCGGATCAAGCGCGCCGCCGCGGGCCGAGCCCGATCGACGTCGCTTCACCCAGCGATTTTCCGGCGCACCTAAATAATCTTCCCATCGCGCACACCACGTTCGTTGGCCGCGATAACGACTTGGCCGAAGTCACGGCGCACCTCGATCATCACCGCCTGCTGACGCTTGTTGGTTCCGGGGGAGTGGGCAAGACGCGCCTTGCGATTCAGGTCGGCGCCGAACTGCTCGATCGCTTTCCCGACGGGGTTTGGTTCGTCGACTTTGCTCCGATCACCGATCCTCAGTTGGTCGCCAGCGTCACCGCCCAAGCTCTGGGCATGAGTCAACAACAAGGACGCCGCGTCGACGAGGCAATTCCTACCTGGCTTAAACGCAAGCGCCTCGTGCTCATCTTTGACAACTCCGAGCACGTACTCGAGACGACGGCTGCTCTTGCGGACGCAATCCTGGCAACGGCTCGAGACGTTCGCATTTTAGCAACGTCGCGTCAGGCACTAAATATCTCCGGAGAAGCGGTCCACCACCTCGCGCCGCTGGCCGTGCCGGCCGAAGCTGCCGGTTTGAAGACGGATGAGGCGCTCCGCTACGGCGCCGTCGCGCTCTTCGCCGATCGCGCCGTGGCTGCCGACACGCGCTTTGTCCTTACCGATAACAACGCGGCCGTCGTCGTGGAGATCTGCCGACGGCTCGATGGCATTCCGCTGGCCATCGAGTTAGCGGCTGCGCGCGTGACGATGCTCTCGATCTCCAATCTCGCGCAGCGGCTCGACGAGCGTTTTAAATTTCTTACCGGCGGAAGTCGCAGCGCGCTGCCGCGTCAGAAGACGCTGACCGCGTTGATTGACTGGAGCTACGATCTGCTCGCGCCGCACGAAAGACTCTTGTTCGCGCGGGTAGGCATCTTCGCCGGCGGGTTTGGTTTGGATGCCGTTACGGCGGTCTGCAGCGGTGAGGGTCTTGATGGAATCGATATCTTCGACCTGCTCGCGTCATTGACCGACAAATCGCTCGTTGTCGCCGACACTAGGGGCGAACAGGAGCGTTATCGGCTGCTCGAATCCACGGCCGCATATGCGCTAGAGAAACTGATTGCGTCGAGCCAGCGCGAATGCTTGGCACGTTGCCACGGCGAATACTTTCGCGAACAGGCCGAAGCCGCCGACGAACGACGCGGCTCGGGCTCGAGGTTCGCGTGGCTCGCCGAGATGGAGCTAGAGCTCGACAACTATCGCGCGGCGCTGGAATGGGCGCTGACGCGAGACAATGACGCGTTGCTGGGCGGCGCCATCGCCGGCGCGTTGGGAGCGCTTTGGTCGGACGCGGGCCTTGTCGCCGAAGGCCGTTATTGGATCGAACTTGCACTTGCGCGCGTTAGCCAAGCCGAGCAGCCGGCAATTTCGGCGCGCCTGCAGCTGGCGCTGGGTGGCCTTTTCGACGGAAGGCGCAAACTTCAAAACGCTGAGCTGGCCATGCAGCTGTACAAATCGGTCGGCGATCTCCGCGGTTCGGCGCGGGCTCAGCGACTGTGTGGGTTCGCTCTTTACCAGATGGGGCGAATTGATGAGGCGCGCGAGGTGATCGCTCAGGCGCTTGAGGTGTCGCGCGCGAGCAGCGACGCCTGGAACGTGGGAGACTGCCTTAACCTGCTCGCGATCATCGAAGTGAGTCGAGGCAATCTCGATGCTGGGCGCGAGTTGTTCGGGCAGGCGCTGGCCGGAATGAAAGCGCGTGGGGACGAGCTTGGAGCTGCTCGGCTTCTGGGCAATTTGGCGGAGTTAGCATTTGCGGCGGGTGACCCGGAGCAGGCGTTACACTTGACACATGAGGCGCTGGAGCTCGCTTCACTGCGGCAGCATCGACTTAAGGCGAGTTGGCACAACAACAGCGCCGCCTACTGCGTCGCGCTCGGGGACATCGCTGCAGCCCGCGAGTCGGCACTCGAGGCGCTGCGTCTTGCTCGACAGGTAGGACACGAAGTGTATCTCGCCGTTGCGCTCCAGCATCTCGCCCTGCTTGCCGCACTCGGCGGCGATATTCAACGCGGCGCTGATTTGTTGGGCTACGTCGACGCACGCTACGACCAGCTTGGACTGAAGCGCGAACGCACGGAGCAATGGGGCTACGACAAACTGATGGCAGCGCTGCGCGTAACGCTGACCGAGGATGAGATAACCAGACTCGCGGCCGAAGGCGGCGCCTGGTCCGAAGATCAGGCCGTGGAGAAAGCGCGCGTCCCAAACTGTGGACCCTAAGTGTGGAAAGCGTGGCTGGTTGACCGCAGCCCGGCTCCGCTATGGTTGAAGCGAGCGATGCGCATCGCCACTTCAACCCTATCAAGTCACAAAAGGAGCCGCACAATGAAAATCTCGAGTTTATTCGCGCCGGCCTTGGGCGTCGCGCTTGCCGCATCCATAATCGCAGGTTGCACCAGCAACGGGAGCTCACCGGCCTCTGCCCCACCGTCGTCCGCCGCGGCGAACGGTCGCGGGGCCGTTAGCATGTCGGCGGCCCGCCTCTTGGCTATGAGTACGCTGGCCAAGATCGCACCGTCGCAGCACGCAGAGCACGGAAAAGTGCGCATCGTGCCCAATCACCTCTGCGAGCCGTGGCCTACGTGCATATATTTCGACGAACCGGATCTATGTGGTGCCTGCCCCAACGCCGTAATGTATCTCTCGGACGAAGCTGAGAATGTGGTCGATGAATACACAGCAGCGTTGGTTACGCTGAAGGGCTTTAGCGAGCCCTACGGTGAGTGTGTTGATGCAAGAGGCAACATTTGGATTACGAACTTCTCGGGTGAATCCGCCGTCGAGTACGCGCGTGGCGGCACGCAGCCGATAGCCACGCTAAACACGAATGGATATAGCATTGGATGTTCGGTTTCACCGAACGGCGATCTCGCGGTCGCAAACTTCTCCGGCGCGAACGGCATCGGGGATATCCAAGTATTCACGCAGGCGTCCGGAACTCCAACCGAATACTCGAATCAGGAAGATTACTACTTTTGGCCGCCCGGCTACGACAACAAGGGTAATCTTTTCGTCGAAGCTCAAACCTACAACGGCGGCGTTGGCGTGGCCGAACTTTCAGCCGGCGGTTCGTCGCTGGAGCCGGTTTCCGTCAACCAAACCATCTACTACCCCGGCAGCGTCATGTGGGACGGAAAGTACATCACTTTGACCGATCAGGATGCCGGCGGAAATCCATCGAGTCCCGCGACGACAATCTATCAAATGAGCGCAAAGGGCTCAGGGAACCTCACTGTCGTCGGCAGCACTCCTCTAGAAGACAACTGTAACGGCAGCCAAGTCGACGTGGTGCAACCCTTTATTGCCGGACGGAAGAACACGCCCGTCAATAAGAAGCAAGGCGAAGTCGTCATCGCCGGCAACCTCTCCTGCGAAAACCGCGTGGATGCTTGGAAATACCCGGCTGGGGGTAAACCGATTGCGGTCGCTAGCCCGGTACCATCGTATGCGTACGGACAAGCCGTGAGCGTCGGCAAAAAATAAACGCGAAACCTGGATCTGTTTGAAAGAAACGAGCCCGCTCCGGCGGGCTCGTTTCGTAGCGCCACGACGATCGCATCCCCGAAGACTGGCGACCGACATAGTGCCGCCGGAGGGGCCCGCCTTGAAGCCATATCCTCGCGGCTACTTGCTGCTGATCGCCGAGCCAACCGGGAAAGTCGTCGCGGTATTGTATTTGGTCGGGTTGCCACCGGCGGGATACGGCCAGCGCGCCGAAACGCTGCTTGCCGAAGCCTGCGAGATGCACGGGCCAGCGAAGTACCTGCTATTTAGAGCGAGCGTACCCTGATCGACGTCACACCCGCTGCCGTTGTACTCGTTGAGCGGAGTCGAGCCAGTAATTGTGGCGGCGGAACCCGATATCGTCATGGCGTATTGACAGGACGCGGCTTCGTCGTTGCACGACTGATCGCCGGCGACGAGCTCCTTATTGACTCGATCCCAGTTCAGTCCGCCGGGGAAGGAGACCGTGCCGCCTAATACGTTGAGCGTGCCGCAACTGCTGCCCCCCGCCGAACACTCCGACAGAATGAAGTAGCCGGACGTGCTGAACCCGTCGACGTACAGGTTGCCGCTCGTATCGTACGCGGGGAAGTAGTATTGAGTCTGACTTGGGTTCGTGATCGGCGAACCCGAACCGGACCCACCAGTAAAGATCTCGACGTTTCCCGCGTAGCCGCTCGCGCTTATGAGGTTCGATACGGCGAGGTCACCGTTGGATTTGTTGACAGCACAGCCGACCGGCAAGTAACCCGGTACGCTAACCGACTTTAGCAGCCTGCCGGTGCGCGAATACTGGAATACCTGCGAGGTCTCGGTGTTGGTTATCCAGACGTAGCCGTTGCGGTCAGTACACATGCCCTGGGGCTCGGTGAAACCTGTGAGCGTTCCTTTGAGCGCCATCGCAGGCATCGTGAAGATATAGACGTCGTTGGTGCTGTCGTCGGAGACGAAGAGCAGCCGACGCGCCTTCTTCACGTCCGGCGAGACCCATGACTTGTGATGGTCCGGATGGACGGCACCGAGACCATTCAGCGCAGTATTCGCGGGAAAGCGCGAGCGCATACCAAGAACGTGCGCGGCGCTGATCGGTGGAACTCCCGACGACGCGTAACCAGCCGACTGAGATTCGCCGCTGCCGCTACAAGCGGCCAGTAATGCGGTGCCGACCAGCGCGCTCAAGACGCGCATAGATATTGAAATTCTCATTCGAAAAGCTCCTCTTCTTTCATGAAACTGCCTCGAGAGGCGTGGACAACCGGGCTGCCCGGCGATGGCCGGGGCCGCGCTATTGCAACTCTGCTCGAGAAACTACCTGCCTGCTCGGCCTCAATACGAGCAGGAAGGTGGAATAGCTCGAGAGTCAGTGTCGGGCACGCACAGGTGTCTGCGTTCTCGACCCGTGGACGTAACTAAGCGCGAATTGCGCATCGCGCGCGGTCCAGTGGCGTACAGATCCTCGATCTACGCGTGGAAGTCACGGGTGACGTCGACGTGCGTGGCGCCCTCGCAATCGATCGCTCGGTCAAAGTAGGTTTTCGCTCGATGAATTGCCACGTATATTTGCGCGTGCCGCAAAGCACCGAGCGACCGCGCCTCGCTGCACTGCGCAAACAGTCCGAAGCGTCATGCGTCAATCTGGACACGCTCCGCTCCGGCGTCCCAGTCGCTGTAGACTTCGCAGTCGAAATCGCCGACGAGAGGTCTTCCTCGTTGTCATCCTGAGCGTGAAACGAGTACGTCCCCAAAAAATCTCGGCAATAACACGATTCGGTAGCGGTCGGGACTCTCCGGAACCCCCGAGAAGTGGTTCGAATCCCGCTGGAGTTAGAATTCTCCTTATTTTACTTGGTTTTTTGCGCCACTTTCAGGCGCCATCTAACCAAAGTGCAACAAGGAGCCCCCGTTTCGTTAGTCCAAAGGCGCTGCTGTTCCCGTGACCACAAGGGGCCGTTGCTCCTCCACCAGCGCCTCCGATCCCGTCAATGCGACATTCGTGATTTATACGTCAGTCCGTTGATCGCGGCCCACGCCGTCCGGACTATTCAGCCTTCTTCGCGGCACGCGCCGAACTCCAGAGCGCCCAACCCGGGTTGATGCGGTTCGGATAGAGTACGAGCATCGCGTCGTAGAGTTCCTGCGCGGTCCGCGTCTGTTGCACGAGCCGGTCAAAGTCGCGAATGTACTGCCGTGTTTCCTCGATGATCCGCGGCATGTCTGCACGCTCCGGACGCTTATGCGATGCAACGACCGCGTTGGGCTGCAGCGAGTCGAGATGATCAAGAGCGGCGATCCATTCTTGACGTGTTTGCGCGTTGGATTCGGCGAGATAGAGATGGACGTCATTGTACGCGACGTCGCCGGCTACAACCAAACCTATCGAGGGAACATGCAGACACGTCGTGTGATCGGTGTCCGTATGGCCAACCTCGACAGCGTGCAGTGTCTCTCCCTCGAGGTCGATCGTGTCGTCTGAGAGCTCTTGCGCGATCACCAGGTTCTTCGGTATCTGCCCTGGGAACGACGCTTCCCAAGCGTTCCGAAGCGCCTCTGGTGAGGAGTTCTGACGCATCACATCTATCGTGCCGCGCGTCGCTACGACACTCGCTTTGGGAAAACGCTCGAGCAGCGTGCCGACGCCAAACCAGTGGTCGCCGTGCCCGTGGGTGATGTATATAGTTGCCAGGTTCTTGCCCTTCGAGGCGATCCAATCCGCGAGCGCGCCGGCCTGCCCGACCGTCATGAAGGCATCCACGAGAACTGCATTCTGTTCACCGTAGATAAGCGTCGATGCCATCGCCTGGAAGAATGTCTCCGTCACGTCGGGGGGTCGATCGGGCGTCACGATCGGAACTGCAGAGGTGACGTAGACGTCGTACTGGAGAGCGGTTGTCTTTAATGCGGCCATCGTCTGTTACACCTTGATCTGCTCGAGTGCAGTCATCCAGTTTTCGACATGATAGCCTCGCGCGAGCTTGCCATTCTGCACGGTAAAGATGTCGATTGCCATGGTCTTGAAGCTCTTGCCGGTCGGCTTTGCTCCCCAAAACTCAGCGGCTGGTGTGCCGGTGGCTTCGCCTCGCACGATGACCCGATCGCCTATGACGAGGATGTCCTTCACTTCCCAGTGGAGGTCTGGCGTTGTGACACCCATGCCCATGAATACCTCTGCGAGTTGATCGCGGGTTAGAAACTCTTCGTTTGTATGATACGACTCGTAGTCGGGGTTTGCCGCTTGCGCGAGCAATGAGGCAACATCCTTCTTGGCCGGTTCGTTCAGCGCATCGTACAACGGAGCGACGATTTTTCTGGCCTCATCGAAGGTCAGGACCCGGAGCTCGTTCGACGGCGGAAACGTAGTTCCGAACATCGGAAGGCCGCTCTTTGATTCCTCTTTAGGGGCCTCGTCTTGCAAGACGTCCCAGTGCTCAGCCAGCTTGCCATTTTCCATGCGGACGATATCAGCCGCGACCCAGTTTGAAGCGCCACCGCGCCCGCTAAATCGGCCGTGGAGCATTAGCCTGTCACCTTCCGCCAAAATAAGTTGATTCTCGTAACGCAGCGAAGCCGGCGCCGCGCGAACGAGATTGAACAAACCTTCTCGGCCAGGCTCGATGTGAGCACTGTGCTGTATATAGCGGTCGGACCAAAACGTCTCAGCCTTCGCGTAGTCGCGCTTGTTGAACAACGTGTCGAACGCCTCCAGGACGATCGCCTTGTTTTCCGCAGATGACGTCACGCTAATTGTCCGTACCCTCAATATGGCGCCCACTGCGACGTAGACGCGAGAAACGCAAGGCTCTGGCGCGTAAATGAGTCATGGAACTGGAAGAGAGATCCGTGCCCCGAATCCGGGTACGTCAGGAGCACCGCGTTTGGAAGATTCTCGCTCAGCCAGTATGAGTTGCGCACCGGAATCATTTCATCGTGCTTACCGTTGATCACGAGGACCGGCTGCTTGATGCCGCGCAAATCCGCGAATCGCTCTCCATTTGGCTTCTCCCAATCACGGAACGCTGCCATTTGCGCTTGCGCGACTTCAGGGCCAGATGGCTTGTCGCGATCATCCTTGCGCCACGCGAGCCGTTCGATGAATTCGCCGCCGGCGGCCTGACTCGAATCCGTCTGGTCGAAGAACATTTTCTGAAGCACCTGATAGCCGTGCAACGACGCATCATTGAGCCACTTCGCGAGGTTCGGCTTGTCGAGATGCATGACGTCCTCGCCGCCGCGAGGTGCCGTCCCGACGAGAATCATCTTCCGGAAAACGGATGGTCGACTGCGGACCATGTCCTGCGCTACCATTCCGCCGAGCGAGTATCCCAGCACGTCGCACGTGGCAATGTTCAAAGCATCGAGAAATGCCATTGCGTGTTGCGCCATGGCGCCGACGGTGTCGGGCACGCTGCCATTCGAGCCGCCAATTCCTGCGCTGTCGAACAGAACGACGTCGTGTTCGACCGCGAGGGGATCGGTTACGGCCGGGTCCCAGTTGTCCAGGTTTCCCGTAAAATGCTGCAGGCACAGCAGCGGCAAGCCGCTCGCCTTTCCAAACCGGCGATAGGCGTATTTCGTGCCCTTCGCGTCGACAAATTGCGTGGGTGCGGTGACGTTGCTGGAAGTCGTTAACAAGAATAGATCCTCCGCGCGTCGCTTTACTGCGGCAGTTAAGCGTTTTCGAGAAGCGTGCCAAGACCGGCCGGCCAGTTCTTCTCATACTCGGAATCCGTTTGAAGCCCGCGTTTGAACAAGGCTTGGAATCGCCGCTGCGCTTGCGGCCACATCAGAGCCGTCTCGAAGGAGTTCAGGGCGCTACCTAGCGGCCGGAGCGGACATCACCGAGTTCGCCGCCTTGAGAATGACGTCCGCGACTTCCTGCGGATGAGAGAGCATCGCCACGTGGCTGGACGCGATCTCAATCGTCGCTGCGCCCATCCGTTTTGCGAGAAACCGCTCCAGATCGGGTTGCACCGTGCGATCCTGCGTGGCCACGACGTACCAACTCGGCTTTGACCTCCAAGCGACACCCGGAGCGTTCCTGGCGAACAGATCCGCCGCCGGCGCGTAGTGCGTCGCCCAAACGAGTCGCTGCTCTTGTTCCGGCAGATCTCCCGCGAAACACACGATGCCCTCTGGGCGCATCCAGAGGCGTCCGTCGGCGGCTTCAACGTACTTGAACACATCGGTCACCGGAAACGGCTCTTGCTGGCTCTGCGACGTCTCGTTGGCATCCGGAGCTAATGCGGCGATGTAGACGAGTCCTACGACGCGGTCATCGCTGCCCGCAGCCGTGATGACACTTCCGCCGTAAGAGTGACCGACGAGGAGAGCCGGACTCCCAACTCGTCCTAACGTGCGCTTGACCGTGGCAACATCGCCTTCCGGCGTGTCGAGACCGTACTGGGCGGCGATACATTCGTACCCCTGGGCCTGAAGCAGTGGGATCACCTTGCCAAACGACGATCCGTCTGCCCAAATTCCATGGCAGAAAACGATACTCGGCTTCATGATGCTCCCATTCTGAGCGCAGTCGTTCGCGTGGTGCATCCCCCATTTAGGTGACCTTGCCCGACAGTTTAGTTACAGGTATAATGATTACGTGAAGGTGACCAAAGTGCAGGCTTCAGAGAACCGGCGAGTCCTCGTACGCGCCGCCGGCAAGCTCTTCCGCCAGCACGGCATCAACGGCGTTGGGGTCGCCGACATCGGAAAATCCGCCGGCTTGACGCACGGTGCCATCTACGCCCGATTTCCCTCAAAGCAGGCGCTGGCAGCCGAAGCGCTCGCCGAAGGTACGCGGCAGATCGTAGACGTCATGCGGTCGTGCGTCACGAACCCCACAATCGACGACTATCTCGACTTCTCGCTATCGAAACGCTCGCGCGATAACCTCGTCGGGGGATGCCCGCTGACCGCATCGGGCAGCGAGATCGCGCGGCAAGGCAAGATCGTGAGCCGCGCGTTCGCGGAAGGCTTCGAAGAACTTGCACTGGCCCTCCAAGATGTGCTCGACGAATCGGACGACACGACCGTACGCGAGCGCGCGCTCGCGATCGCTGCGGCAGAAATCGGCACGCTCATTATCGCTCGCGCGGTCGCAAAGGCTAAACCCGCCCTTTCCGACGAGATCCTCGCAGCGAGCCGTCGCGTCCTTGGGGAAATCGCCAAATGAGCGTTACGAGCGCCGCCGATCGAGTCGTACTACACGGAAGAGACCGCGAACTCGCCCTCGCCGAAGATCTTTTGCGGCGCGTCGCCAAGGCGGGTAGTGCCGGCGTTATCGTGATCAAAGGAGATGCCGGCATCGGGAAGACGGCGCTCCTCGATGCGTTGGCCGAACGCGCGATCGACGCAAGTTTCTCAGTTTCCCGGAGCAACGCGAACGAAAGCCACCAGATCGCTCCGCTTGCGTTATTACTGCTTGCGTTGCGATCGGGACCATCGCCGGTGCTATCGCGCAAAGCGTTTGAGTCCCTGGCGCCGTACCGCGATCACCCGCTTTGGCTCGTCGATCGCATCATCGGCGTTATTGAGGATCGCGCTTCGCAGAAGCCGTTGCTGATCGTCCTCGACGACGTTCAGTGGGCAGATCGTTTAACGCTCTCCTGTCTGCGCATCATGCCGCCGCGTCTTGCCGGGCTGCCGGTGGTCTGGGCGATTGCAGCACGCGACCCGGGTCCGTCTACGATCGTTGCGGGTCCCGCCGATTCGAGAGCCTTGGAGGTTCAGGAGTTACGCCTCGAGTCGCTGAGCGACACCGCGATCGAACAGATTGCGGCCGATCGCCTCGGCGACGCGCCCACGCCGGCCCAGCAGCAACTGCTCAAGAGTGCCGCCGGCAATCCGTTCTTCGCACTCGAACTCCTCGACGGCCCGTCACGTCTTCGCGAGCGGATCGCCGGTCGCGTTTCTTCGCTGTCGGACGCGGCCCACACCGTCGTCCACCTCGGTTCGGTATTCGGCAGACCGTTCACGGTTGAAGAGCTGCGCGCCGCATCCGGACTCGAGCAATCTACGCTTCTCGGTGCGCTCGACGATTTGCTCTCCGAAGGTATCCTCCAGAGTGAAGGAACCGTAATCGGCTTTCGGCACGATCTCCTTCGCAACGCGGTGTACGAGAGCATCGAGCCGCCGATTCGCAACGAACTCCATGGTGCGATCCTCAAACACCTGACTTCCGCCGGAGGAACGAGGGTCGAAGCGGTTCCCCACGCGATTGCGGCGAGGCTCGAGACGGGTGCATCGTCCGTTGCGGTGCTCATGGAAGCATCCCGATCGATCGCAACGGCGATGCCGAGTGTTGCGGCTCGTTTGGCGCTGCGCGCGCATGCAATGGTATCGGAAAACGACGAAACGTGGTTCGAAGTCGGAGAAGCGGTGCTGAACGTCCTCGCGCAGTGCCGGCTCGGAAACCAGGTCGTGACATTCGCCGATCGCCTCGCCGAGAAGACGAGCGAACCAAGCATCTACGCATCGCTGCAGACCCGGGTTGCGTGGCCGCTCTGGTACATGGGCCACGTCGAGGAAATCATGCGGCGCGCCGAACTCATTCGCCTAGATGAGGTGACTCCGAGCATCCGCGCCGAGATCGACGCGTTCAGAGCCCTGGCTCTCTCGAGCGGCAGCGACTACACCGCAGCGTACGAGGCAGGCACGGTGGCGCTGGATCGGAGCCGCGCGCTTGGCATTTCGTCTGCGGAAGCCACGTCGCTGCGTGCGCTCGCCGAGGCATCGATGAACGACGGGCGCTACGACGAAGCCCTGGCGTATCTTCGGCAGATCCAGTCCCCGGTGGAAAAGGCAAACACGTTCGTGCAACAGATTCTCCTGTTGCAGTTTCTCGATCGGTTCGACGAAAGCGCCGAGCGTCTGCAGCAGGCGCACTCTGATCTAGAGATTGGAAACGGGCCACGCGCAGCCGACGTCGCCTTCGCGCAGCTCTGGCACGATTACACTGCTGCGAACTTCGATGACGGCGAAGCCGACGCACTGACGCTGATCAACGACAGCGAAGAGGTCCACGAAAATACCTACCACGTCGAGGGCCGCCTCGTGCTCTCGCGGCTGCGTCAACTTCGTGGCGATTTTGAGGGCGCGATGCAGCACATCGCTATCGCCGAGGAGACTGAATCGGCCCGCAACGAGATGCAGACGTTGCTTATCTCCGTCGCGAAGGCATTCGTTCTTGCAAATGAAAGCAACTATGCCGCGGCTTTGCCGCTCGTGCGTGAGGTCGTGAGTGCGCAGCGCGTGCGGCACCGGTGGCGGTGGCAACCCGGCTGGCTCGTGGTCGCTGCACGCACCGCAGTACGCGGAGGCGATGCGCGACTAGCAGCCGAGACCCTGCAAATCGCAGAGGATCTCGCGCAGCGCAATCCCAATGTGGCGACAATCGTCGGCATTCTCGAGCACATCCGCGGACTGGCGCATAGCGATCTGCAGGCGCTGCAGCGCGCGACGCAGGTTCTCGAAGAGAGCCCTCGCCGCTTCATGCTCGCTGACGCTCTTGCGGACTACGGTGAGGAGCTGCTTTCGCGCGGACACCGCATCTCCGCCGTCGCCGTCCTCGAACGCGCCTTTGAACGAATGACGACGCTCGGCGCGCACTGCGACGTCGAGCGCGTCGCCCGTCTTCTTTGCAAGGCCGGCGCCCGTAAGAGCCGTACCAAGGCATCCGCGAAGCCGCTAACCGGATGGAACTCGCTCACGCGAACCGAACAGCGCGTCGCCAAGCTCATCGCGGAAGGGCATACGAACCGGTCGGCGGCCCGCGAACTGGCGCTATCAGCGAACACCATCGCGACGCACCTACGCGCAGTCTTCGGCAAACTGAGCGTTAACTCGCGTGTCCAGCTCACCCGCGCGCTTCTCGCGATGGCACATGCGCCGGTCGACGTGAGTTGATTCTTCGATAATCACCCGTTCGAGTGATGCGCGCGCGCGCGACGCCGACCATACTGCAGGCATGCGGTTCGGAGACCACGACCTGAACGACGCACTTGAGGATTTCAATACAAAGCGAGCGCTGGAAGCGTTCGACCTACTGTTCAACGCCCGGGACTACGAGATGGCCGCGCGGTACTGGTCGCCGGGCTTCGCGCAGCGTGCTCCGCAATTCCCTAAGGGCCGCCACGATCTTATCGACTTCGTCCGGAATCTTCCCGACACGCTGCGCTTGGAGGTGCAGCAGGTGGTCGCCGAGGACGACTTCGTCGCAATCTACGGTAGGTACACGGGGTTGGGAGCGGGCCGGCAGAAACGCGTCTGCTCTCATCTGCTGCGGATGAAGGACGGCCTGATCGCCGAACAGTGGTGCGTCACCGCCGACGAGCCTTAGCCCACTTTCCCAGCTTCCGTTCTTCCGCAGCGGCAACGCCGTGATCTGCTCGTAGTCTGACACGCTCATGGGCCTAACCTGTTCGGGGGATGCGAGAGGCAACAGCTCGGTGCTTAGATGGAACGTAGCCCGGCCTTCCCGGGCGCGTCCTGTAGCGGACTCTCGGAGAAGAACTATGCTCCCTACGCGCAAACAGCGGGTCGTTGATCTGCTAAAGTCGCTCGAGACAAAAGATAGCGCACCTTTGGCGTTCATCAACCCGGATAAGTACATCCAGCACAACCTGCGCGTCGGCCCCGGACTTGCGGGCGTAACCGCCCTTATCAAGAATCTACCGCCCGAGGCGACCGTCGACACCATCCGCGTCTTCGAGGACGGCGATTACGTGTTCGCTCACTCCGAGTACAACTTCTTCGGTCCTCGTATTGGATTCGACATCTTCCGCTTCGAGGATGACCTCATTGTCGAGCACTGGGACAACTTGCAACAGACGCCGACCGAGCCCAGTCCTAGTGGGCACACAATGACCGACGGTCCCGCTACCGCCTCCGACCTAGATCAGACCGAAGCAAATAAGGCGCTGATGCAACGCTATATGGATGATCTTCTCGCAAGTCGTCGTGAGACTTTTCTTGGTTACTTCAAAGGAAAACAATACATTCAGCACAACCCCTGGGTCGCCGACACCGTCCCGGGTTTGATTGCGGGGCTACAGGCGCTTGCCGCTAGCGGACGGGCAGTCGTGTACCAGCACGTCCATAAGATACTTGGCGAAGGTAACTTCGTACTCGTCGTCTCTGAAGCTACCTTCGGCTCCGTACCCACAGGCATCTACGATCTGTACCGCATTGATAGCGCTAAGATCGCCGAACACTGGGATACGCTTGAGGCGATCCCATCTCGTGGCGAATGGAAGAACAGCAATGGCAAGTTTTAACCGGATATTGATTGCGAGCCGTACGATCGCAGGAGCACTTTATGAACGATGAAGCAAACGGTCTCAAAGCGATCGCCCAAAGGTTTTTTTGCGCTTACGACGCGCATGATGTTGACGCCATGGTCGCTCTGTGCGCCGACGGCGCATTGGGGCGATACCTTCCCCTCGGTCGCAACAGCGTTATGCCGATTCGGGGCGGCATCGACAACATTTGGAGGGCCTTTCCGCAGGCCGTTCCGCTTTTCCGAGTCGAAGTCGTCGAGATGATACTCGCCGAGGGAAGCACCGTCATCGTCCAAGCCATTATGAGCGGCCCGATACCGGCGGATCCTCTTGGCATTGCTAAAGACGGCGAGGACGTTCACATAGGCCACTGCTACATCCTCCGTTACGATCCCAAAGGGAAGATCGCGCGTCTTGACTGCTATTGGGATAACGCCGTCTTAAATGGTATCGTCAAGAGCAAGCTTTAACCATTCGAGCAGTTTGGACGAGGCCTATCCCGTCGATTCACGTCACTGGGGTCCCGGGTGGCGAGGGGCCTTCCAGGGCCTTGGGTTGCAGCTGTTGACGCCGTATCGGCCGTCATTGCGACGGGAACTACGGTGTCGGGGCGAAGAAGCCTAAGGGTTGTTGCTGAACGGCCAAGGACTTCTGCAACGAAGAAGGTGAGCCTCGAAGTGCCCACTTAGGGAGGCCCACCCTCATCTTAACCCGAGAACAAACGTCAATTCGGCATAAAGGAGATTTTTATGCCTTCGCTTTGCAACTGCTCGCGAATATGCGCAAAGCGCTGATACGCAGAAATTGTGATTGGACCAGTGTACCCAAGACTCTGCAGCTAGCGCGGTGGATACTTCAAGTAGGTCGCACCAATTTTTTCAAACTCCTGTGACATGACTGGGCCAAGCCACGTGTGCTCTGTGAAATTCGTCATGAAAATATCGTAGCGCTCCTGCGGGTCCTGCCAAAGGTCGAAAATCTGAGGCACCGTTGCAACGTATTTCTCTGCGCCTTTCCAGCCCAGATTCGTGTCCACTGCCAAACCGCCCGTCGGCGCACCGTTGTCGCCGCGCAGGTTGAAGACCATTTTGAAGTTTCCGACGCGAATTGCGCCTGGCAAGAGTTCATCTTCCGTGAAGTAGTACCACTCGTTGCGTGGACACGGCCCGCTACCGAAGAATACCGGCGAAAGGTCGTAGCTGTCAAAGATGGTTGGCTTCCCCTCACGATCTTCCGTTGGAAGCTTCACTCCCGCGACCGCCGCAAACGTCGCCATCAGATCGAGGCCGCCGATTATGTCGTGATTGCGCTCACCGGCCTTGATTTTATCCGGCCACCACGCCATTGCCGGATGCGTCTCGAGCGCCTTTGTTTGTCGGGGACAGGGCTCTGAGCCGTGGCCAGGGCTGGCATCACCGCCCCGCGGCGGCCAAGCCGACACCTTTGGCGAACGCGCGACGCGTTATCCGGAACGGATGCTTCATCTGCGGCTCCTGGACTGCGTGCGGAGTCCGCCGTCTTGTTGCGTGACACGCTCGGGAGAGTATGCCGCTGCTTGCTAAATCGCCTACTGACCCAACCCGACCTAACTGCGTCAACACCTCGGAATCCCCAAGGCGCATCGGACTATTTAGGACCGTCAGGTTCGGCCAGGACCGCCGTACGACACTTCGAATCCCGCTGGGGCTACCAATACTCGCCATATTTTATGGGCGTTTATTAATAGTGAGCTCGAGCAAGTGCAAGATCAGGTGCAAACACTGTTCAGCTTATTGCAACGGAAGCAGGCCGCAACGACGGTCAATTCATCAAGCCGCTGATCGAAGGTAAAGGCGAACTCGGCCCAGGCGGATGATCGTCGTGAGGCGCTTGCCAGGGCCGTAACGTTTGATCGTTTTCTGATAGCACCAACCACCTGGCAAGCAGTACGATGTGATTGAATCATCGTATCGGCTGGCTAGGAGGCTCGCATGACACGCAACGCTTGGGCGATGAGCGGCCTTCGGGCGCTAACGTTAGCGTTCGTTACCCTAGTGACCCAAACCCAGGCTCAAGGCGCGGCGCCGGGCCCGACGGCTAAGGGCGCCCTGAGCACGGACGATGCAATCAATCGAGCGTTACTAACCGGCAACGCCGACGCATTAAAAGCGCTACTCGCCGACGATTGGATCGTCGTCAGCGGTTTTGGCAGCGTTGCGGACAAAGACGGCTTTATCGATTTTATTCGACAGTCCGGTGCGCGCAAAACCATGATTCTTTCGGAAGCGCGCGTTCGGCTGTACGGAGATACTGCTCTCGTAACCACGCATCTAAGCGCCGTAGGCCCGTTCATCAAGCAAGAGAACGGAAAGGTCGTTCGCAAGTGCTTCGATGTCAAAGAGCGCCAAACGGACGTACTCGTTTGGAACAATGGAGGCTGGAAGTCGGTTCTGCTGCACGAGACCATCATTCCACCCGGAGCCAAGGTGACCGACATATCGTCCTCTTGTACCTAAGGTTACGGCGCTCTGGAATAGGCCACGATCGACAGGTGGCGGCTCCCCCTAATATCTATTTCCAGCTTACGTCCGGAGAATACAGGTTTAGAGGACTTGCGCCGCGGGTCTGTTCGACGGCTTGCCTTTGGCCCTTCACTTTGGCCTGCGACCTTAATTTATGACAGTCGCCGGCGACCAGCAGCTTCGAGCACTCGCCGAAGCGTTGCGCTGCCTGAAACTTCGCGTCGTCGAGGATTCTTATGTAATTGCGGGGCCGAGATTCTTGACGCTAATACGCGGCAAGCCGGTCTGCCCGACGTGCAGATAAAACGACGACGAAAACTCGTGCGGCAGCCATGGCGCGCACGGAACAGTGGCGATAAATGAGGAGGTTGAGGATGATGGGTACGCGGCTGGCCTGGTCCTCGCTGTCCGCGACTTATTTGGTCTTGGCGCCTGGTTTGCTGCTCGCGGGTTGCGGCTCGGGCACTATGAGTCCGGGCTATCTCTCGCAGGCGTTGCCGACAGTTAAGGCCCAATTCTCCGCGGCTTACCTTTACGTGGCGAATCAGGGAAACGCGTCCGTGGGCGGACAGAGCATCGAAATCTTCGACTTGGCACATCCTCTCAAAGGGCCGATCGGGTCAATCCGCCGGCATATCTCGGAACCTGACGGCATCTTCATCGACGGATCTGGAACGCTTTACGTGGCAAACGCGGATCAAAGCGGCGACGACAAGGTCACGGTATATCCTCGCGGCGTCCGTAAGCCGAGTCGCATTTACGCAGGGGCGGTTTGCGCATTCGACGCGGTTTCGGGGACGGACGGAACGGTCTATGTAGCCGACGCGTGCGGGATACACGATGTCGGCCGCGTCGTGGTATTCCGGCACGGCAGTAGCGCACCCACGCGCTATGTTTATCCCGGCGGGTCGCCGTACTCCCTAACGCTGGATTCGCGCAACAATCTCTACGTCGGATACAACAGTTACGACACGCTTTGGGGCCAGGTTAAGCGGTATGTTCCGGGCGCACAGCACGGCGAGAAACTCTTGCCCGATCAGACGGTGCGTTTTCTCACCGACGTCGGACTCGACAACAAGGGTGCGCTTCTCGTCGCAAACCAGCACGATGGGGTGATCGACGTGTTTACGAGCAAAGGCAAGCCACCGACTCGCATCATCAAGACCGGCCAAAGGGGGCCGTTTTCGTTCGCCTTCGACCGGCGCGAGAATCGAATTTACGTGTCGTACCCGTGCCGGGGCGGAGGCGGCTTAACGGTATTGACGTCTTCGGGCTGCGGTAAGCGGCATAACACCGTCGTTGCGCTCGACTACGCGAGCGGCAAACTTCTCTGGACGCTGCGCGAGCAGTTCTTGCTTCCGTTTGGTGTCGCAGTCTCGCCCAGCGCTCCTTTCTAGGGTGCTAAGCGGCGAACGCGACGGCCGGGTAGAACTATGAGGCTGTGGGAAGACTATTGGAGGTTCATTCATGCTCAAAACGCTTTCACATCGCGCACTAGTCGCGGCATCGGCTCTGGCGTTTGCTTCCGCCTGTTCGAGCAACTCGACGGCCGTATCGCTCGGCCAGGCGACGCGCATTCTGCCCGGACCCGCCGTCACCGGCTCGATCGTCGTGCCGGCTGTGCCACATCAAAGCCATCTTGCGCACGTCTGGCCCGCCGGGAAGCATCA
>Ga0209169_10000654_pt1 | contig 21167 bp, 17 predicted proteins | sample HubBroMetageWRM4_FD_188346 | JGI IMG/M metagenome (GOLD analysis project Ga0209169, IMG submission 188346) | Warmed soil microbial communities from the Hubbard Brook experimental Forest, New Hampshire - Hubbard Brook CCASE Soil Metagenome WRM 4... | ecosystem: Environmental > Terrestrial > Soil...
AATTGATCGTGCACCCCATCTGCACAACTTTCCAATCACAATTTAGGGCGAGGAACCGATGTCGGCAAAGTACATCTTTGTAACCGGCGGTGTGGTGTCGTCTTTGGGCAAGGGACTGGCGGCAGCTTCGATTGGCTGCCTGCTCGAGAGTCGCGGCCTCAAAGTCAACCTGATGAAGTTCGATCCTTACCTGAACGTCGACCCCGGAACCATGTCGCCGTTTCAGCATGGCGAAGTTTTCGTCACGGACGACGGCGCCGAGACTGATCTCGACCTCGGCCACTACGAGCGCTTCACCCATGCCAAGCTGTCCCGCGACAACAACTGGACCACCGGGCGTATTTACGAACAGATCATTGCCAAGGAGCGGCGCGGCGACTATTTGGGCAAAACTGTGCAGGTAATCCCCCACGTGACCAACGAAATCAAGTCGGCAATGAAGAAGGTCGCGCAAGACGTGGACGTTGCCATCGTGGAGGTTGGGGGCACCGTCGGCGACATCGAATCGCTGCCATTTATGGAGGCCATCCGGCAGATGCGCCAGGAACTTGGCCGCGAGCACACGTTGTTTGTGCACGTAACTCTGGTGCCGTTTATCGCCGCAGCCCAGGAACTCAAGACCAAGCCCACGCAGCACTCGGTGAAAGAGCTTCTGAGCATCGGAATTCAGCCTGACATTCTTCTCTGCCGCACTGACCGCTTTCTGTCGAAAGACATCAAGGGGAAGATTGCGCTCTTCTGCAACGTGGAAGAAGAGGCGGTCATTACTGCCAAGGATGTCGCGTCGATCTACGAAGTGCCGGTGGTGTTTTCGCATGAAGGCGTCGACACCCTGGTGCTCCGCTATCTGCGCCTCGAGGCCAAGGACCGCGATCTCTCCAAATGGGAGGACATTGTTCATCGTGTCTACAATCCGAAGGCTGAGGTCACGATTGGCATTGTCGGCAAGTATGTCGAATATGAAGACTCCTACAAGTCGTTGAAGGAGGCGCTGGTGCACGGCGCACTGGCCCACAACCTGAAGCTGCAGGTGAACTGGATTGAAGCCGAAGGGTTGGAGACTGGCGACCGCACCTACGAAGAACAACTCGCGGACTACGACGGCATTCTGGTTCCCGGAGGCTTCGGCAAGCGCGGCATTGAGGGAATGTTGATCGCGATCCGCTACGCTCGTGAGAGAAAAGTTCCGTATTTTGGCATTTGCCTGGGAATGCAGACGGCATGCATTGAGTTTGCGCGCAACGTCTGCGGGCTGGCAGAGGCAAATTCCAGCGAATTCGACCCTGCAACCCCGCACCGGGTGATTTATAAACTGCGCGAACTGCGCGGCGTGGAAGAACTCGGAGGCACCATGCGGCTGGGAGCATGGACCTGCAAGATCGAGCCCGGAACGTTAGCGCACAGAATTTATGGTCAACTTGAGATCAGCGAACGCCACCGTCACCGGTACGAATTCAATCGTGAGTATGAAGGCACTCTGACTGCCGGAGGGTTGAAACTTTCCGGCTCGACGCCGGATGGAACCTACGTTGAGATGGTGGAACTTGAGGACCATCCTCATTTTATCGGCTGCCAGTTCCATCCCGAATTCAAGTCGAAGCCGCTGGAGCCGCATCCGTTGTTCAAGACTTTCATCGGCGCAGCCTACGAACACGGACTTAAACGGCGAGCGGAGAAAGCGGCGGCAGAAGTCGAGATGTTTCACCGGCCGGAGAAAGTCGGGAAACGCTAAAGTCCAACCACAGAGGGCACGGGGGACCACAGAGCGTATTATTTCCTCTGTGAGACTCTGTGCCCTCTGTGGTTAATGCATGAGCATCTCTTTCCAAGTCGAAGGCATTCACATTGGCTCCGGGAGCTTGTTTCTCATCGCCGGGCCGTGTGTGATTGAGAGCGAACAGCACGCTCTTTTTATGGCGGAAGTGATCAAAGGGGTCACGCGGTCGTTAAATATTCCTTTCATTTTCAAAGCGTCCTACGACAAAGCCAATCGCACGTCGATTCGAAGCTTTCGTGGACCGGGGTTGGCTGAAGGACTGCGCATCCTGAAAAAGGTGAAAGACGAAGTACATGTCCCCGTGCTCACTGACGTGCACGAGACTCAGGATGTGGCGAAGGTCGCGGAAGTCGCCGACGTTGTCCAGATTCCCGCCATGCTGTGCCGCCAGACTGACCTGGTACTGGCCGCCGCCATGAGCGAGCGAGCGGTCAACATTAAGAAGGGGCAGTTCGTTTCGCCGTGGGACATGAAACACGCCGTCGAGAAGTGCCGTCAGGCGGGAAATGACCGGGTATTCGTTACGGAGCGCGGGTCCAGCTTCGGGTATGGCAATCTGGTTGTAGACATGCGATCGCTGGCCATTATGCGGAAGTTCGCGCCAGTAGTTTTCGATGCGACTCACTCCGTGCAATTGCCTTCGGCGGCCCACGGAGATGGAGATCAACCGCCCGCCAGCGGTGGGCAGCCCGAGTTTATTCCAGTACTTGCTCGGGCCGCCGTTGCAGCTGGGGTGGACGGCGTATTCATGGAAGTCCACGACAATCCAAAAGAAGCGAAGTCCGACGGCGCCAATGCGCTTGACTCGACGAAGTTGCGGGGCCTGTTGAAAGAACTGCTGGCCGTGCATGCCGCGTTGGGTGCGGCGCATGTGAGGCCATAGGCCCTCTGAATCTGGTACCATCCCCTTTCATTGAGACAATTGCTACAGACATGCACGTTGTCATCACCATCATCGGCATTTTTGTAGTCTTCGCGGTGTTACTCGACGCCTTTGAGACGGTGGTGCTGCCGCGACGGGTGCGGCGGCAATATCGGCTCACCTCATGGTTCTACAGGCGAACCTGGGTCCCGTGGAGGAAAATCACCACCCACATAAAGTCTCCCGGCCAGCGGGAGAACTTTCTGGGATACTTCGGACCGCTCTCGCTGCTGGTACTGCTCGGACTGTGGGCGGCGACCCTGATCTTTGGGTTTGCTCTCCTGCAGTACGGCGCTGGTGAGCACGTTCAACTGGGCAACGCACCCATCACTTTCGGTGGGCTGCTTTATCACAGCGGAGAGACTTTTTTTACTCTCGGCTATGGCGATATCGTTCCCACCTCAGCCGTCGCGCGCCTGCTGGCGGTGGTGGAAGCTGGGATGGGCTTCGGCTTCTTGGGAACAGTGGTCGGATATCTGCCGACCATCTATGCAGCGTTCTCACGTCGTGAGGTTCAGATCTCTCTTTTGGACGCGCGCGCTGGGTCTCCGCCCACGGCAGCCGAGCTTCTGATCCGGCTGTGTAACCGGACACAGCAGTTTGAGTTCGACCAGATCCTGCGCGAGTGGGAGCGCTGGGCCGGCGAAGTTCTGGAAAGCCACATTTCTTATCCGCCACTGGGCTTTTTTCGTTCGCAACACGGCAACCAATCCTGGCTGAGCGCGTTGACGGTGATACTGGATGCAAGTTCCCTGATCATCGCGGGAGTGGACAATTTGCGCTGCGAGCAGGCTAAGGTCACGTTCGCCATGGCGCGCCACGCCGTGGTAGATCTCGCACAGGTAATCAAGACTAGCTACGATCCTCTACACCCGGACCGGCTGCCCCCTGAAGAACTCGCCCGGCTGCGCCAAGCCCTCGCAGAACGCAATGTGAAATTGAAAGAGGGTCCAGAGTTCGAAGAGAAGCTCGGCCACCTGCGCTCTTTGTATGAGCCTTACTCCCAATCCATTGCCCGAACGCTGCTGATCACGCTGCCGCCATGGATTCATACGGAGAAGAAAAAAGATAACTGGGAGGGAGGGCCGTGGGACCGCGCGATTCAGGCTAAGAGTCTGGTAATTCTGGGCCAGGCGAGCGTTCCGCGGCCGCAGAAGGCGGACGACCACTTCTAGTTTCTCAGACGCGTGCTAACATCTTTTCTTCCTCATGAGGACAATTGGCGAAAACGTCGTGCGCATCGAGGCCGAAGCGCTGCGTGCACTTGCCGATCGCATAGCCGGTCCCATGGCAAAAGCGTTCGGTCATGCGGTGGAGCTGATCTGCGGATGCAAAGGCCGGGTGGTAGTCACCGGTATGGGTAAGAGCGGCATTATCAGCCGCAAAATCGCGGCCACTCTCAATTCCACCGGCACACCGGCGCTGTTCATGCATCCGGTCGAAGCGGTACACGGCGATTTGGGGATGGTTGTCGGTGGAGATGTGGTGTTGGCGCTCTCGGCGAGTGGAGAAACCGAGGAGATCCTGCGCTTGCTGGCGACGCTGAAGCGATTGCGGGTTCCGCTGATCGCCATGACCTGTGACGAGATTAAGTCCAGGGCTGCGGCCGGACGCGCTCGCGCCACACAACTTTCGACTCTGGCCGCAGCCGCGGATGTCGCCCTTGATTGCTCGGTAGCCAAGGAAGCTTGCTCACTCGGGCTGGCGCCCACGGCTTCCACCACGACTATGCTGGCTCTGGGTGACGCCCTGGCTATGACGCTGGCCGAGAAACGCGGATTTCAGGAAGAAGATTTCGCCAACCTGCATCCCGGAGGCAAGCTGGGCAAGCGATTGGCGCGAGTCGAATCGCTAATGCATTCGGGAGATGCAGTCCCGCGTGTAACTCCCAAGACGAAGATGCCGGATGTGATCTATGAAATGTCACGCAAGAAACTGGGCATGACGGCAGTGGTCGAGGGAAAGAAGCTGGTGGGTGTGATCAGCGATGGTGACTTGCGGCGGCTGTTGGAAAAGCGTGGCAAGGATGCACTCGATCTCACCGCCGGCCAGTGCATGACCAGGAATCCGAAAACGATTGTGCCGCAGGAGTTCGCCGCCACGGCTCTTGCCCTGATGGAAGAGAAGAAGATCACGTCCCTTGCGGTGGTGGATAGCAAGGGAAAGCTGGAAGGAATTGTCCATCTGCACGACCTCTGGGGAACGGAAATGATGTAGCGCCGCCGGCGCTACAATAGCCGCATGTATCACTACGATCCCACAACGGCCCTCGAAGAACTGACCGAAGAAGCAACCCTCCCCAACCCGGTGCATGTGCGTGACATGATTCTGCGCAAGCGTCTCTCGGCAGATAAATCGCTTGAGATGAATCGGCTGTTTGTCGAGTATCAGAAGTTTTTCGGAGAGACGCAGAAGTTGGGGAAGGAGATTCTGAAGCAACTAGCGGGGTGAGCGGTCGTGACTAGACTGGAACCTGATCCAGTGCAACGATGAACTGAATACCGTCTATTTGCTTTCCTTGTAAACGACGGTCGTTTGTGACGAACAGATCGACCCCGGCCCCGGCGGCACAGGCTAACTGCACCGCATCGGGGGCACGCAAAGAACGGTCTCGGCGAACGGAAGCGTAGATTCTTGCTGCCTTGAGGTCAAATGAAACCAGTAAAGCTGCTCTCGTGATGGCTTCCTCATATTTTCTGCAGATGTCGGTGTCTCCCCGCTCGACTGGTTTCACCAAAATCTCTCCCAGCGTCAAGGTTGAGGTCAGTAAATGGTCCCCGCGACTCAGCATGTTCCCTCGGAGGGCCACCACCGCCTTCGACAGCCGACCATAATCTTCTAGGAGGTAGATGAACAGATTGGTGTCCCAGAAGATTCGACTCATTCCCAACCCTCACGCAATCGCCGCACGTAGTCATCAGCGTGTTCATCTGCCCAAAGCTGCTTGCCTGAACCCCGAAGAGCTAATAGTGGATCCTCCTCATGAGCGCGCTCGACTGCCGCAGAACACCAGTCCCGGTACCAGTTCAGGAGACCGTTGTAGCCGTACGGCACCTGTTCTCGATTGGGCGTCGTCTTCGCGCCTTCGCGCTCGGGATGATAGTAGTCCCCCGGGCGGAACAACCGTCGGCGCCCGGGTGCGGTCTCAATGAGCATTCGATATCGACCGGGTCGCGGAGGTTTATTCGCGACACAATGCTGCACCACGTGGATATAGAAGCCGGGGCGAAGCGACCCACCGCCTCCCTCACCAACCAATCTTGTTCCGCTCTCCATGATCTCTTCAATTCCAAAATCAAATCGCTCCGGGTGCTGTTGGTGGAGTACGGCAATAGCAGTCCACACTTCGTCCGCTACTTTTGCGCGCTGCTTGGCCGGGGAAATGGTCATTTGCTACTCCTCCTGGGCTCCAAGCGTAAACACTTAAGTTATGAATGTCAACTATGTTTCATACACTACATACATTGTAGAAATCCAGAACCTCCTCGCGTTATTTCGTTCCTGCGGCCGGCACCGCGAAATACGGCCTAGGCAATCATTTACAATAACGAATTCCCTGCTACTCAGGACTCATACCCATGCATCGTTGGTCAGAACTGTTTATTCCTACGTTGCGCGAGGCTCCGGCGGACGCCGAGGTCGCCAGCCACAAGTTTCTCGTCCGGGCGGGCTACATCCGCCAACTTGCTGCCGGACTCTATTCGTACCTTTTTCTCGCGAACCGGTCATTCAACAAGATCATGGCCATCGTCCGGCAAGAAATGGACAAGATCGGCCAGGAGTTTTACTTGCCGGCACTGCATCCGCGCGAGTTGTGGGAAGCCAGCGGGCGCTGGTCAGTGATGGGCGAGAACCTGTTTCGTTTGAAAGATCGCAAGGGCGCCGATCTTTGTTTGGGCATGACCGAAGAAGAAGTCATGACCTCGATTGCGAGCAAAGAGCTGCGCAGTTACAAGCAGCTTCCGCAGATCTGGTACCAGATTCAATCGAAGTTTCGCGACGAGCCCCGTCCCAGGTCCGGACTGTTACGGGTGCGACAGTTCATGATGAAGGATGCGTACTCGTTCGATCTCGACGCCGCGGGGCTCGATGTCTCTTACAGGAAGCATTACGACACCTATCGCCGGATCTTCGACCGCTGCGGTCTGAAGTACATGGTCATCGAAGCGGATTCGGGCGCGATGGGCGGATCACAATCGCAGGAATTTATGGTGCGCACCCCCGCCGGCGAGGACCAAGTGGTGAGTTGCGATGCTTGCGGCTACGCAGCAAACCTGGAGAAAGCGACGTCGAAACTCGAAGCTGCGCAGGATCTCGCTCCCGAAGGGGATGGCAAGCCGCTCGAAGTCCACACTCCGGGCCAGAAGACGATTGAAGACGTCGCCCGCTTCCTCGGAGTTTCGCCGAAGAACAAGATCAAGACGCTGGCCTATATGGCGGAAGAGAAAGACGGTAAGACCGGCAAGACTCGTACCCGGGGAATCGTGGTCTTGATGCGTGGCGACCATCAACTCAACGAGGCGAAATTTGCCGCGGCCAACGGCGGCAAAAGCACTCGTCCCATGCAGGAAGACGAAATCAAGCAGCTGTTTCGTTCTCCCGCTGGATTCTTGGGGCCGATCGGAATTGACTGGTCAAGAGACTTGGATGACGTTGCCAAACCGCTGCTGCTCATGGATAACGCCCTGGAAGGCCGAAGCAATTTGATCGCGGGTGCTAATAAAGAGGACTACCACCTTAAGAACCTGACGCCGGGCAAAGATTTTCACCCCAGCGCCTACGCCGATCTGCGCACCGTGACCGCAGGCGAAACCTGCCCGAACTGCGACCAACCCCTGCGCATTGATACCGCCGTCGAAGTCGGGCACATTTTCAAACTCGGCTACAAGTATTCCGAGTCCATGGGTGCCCGTGTGCTCGATAAGAATGGGAAAGAAGTGGCGCTGATCATGGGCTGTTACGGCATCGGAATCGAGCGCATTCTTACCGCTGCCATCGAGCAGAGTAACGATGAAAACGGCTTCTGGCTGCCGCCGGCGATCGCTCCGTTCGAGATTGTCGTCACTCCCACCAACGTGAAAGACGACACTCTGCTGAAAACCGCTGAGGACATCGCCCGCACCCTCGAAGCGGCCGGTTTCGACGTGTTACTAGACGACCGAGACGAACGGCCAGGGGTGAAGTTTAAAGACGCTGACCTGGTGGGCATACCCTTTCGTGTCACCGTGGGGAAAAAGGTTACCGAAGGTACTGTCGAAGTGGTTCAACGCTCGACTCGTCAGGTACAGGATGCTAGCATCGGCGCAATAGCAGAGCATTTCAAGGCTTTGCGGCCGGTGCGCGAATGAGCATTTTGGCGCGCCGGAACGGAGCGCGCTATGGGCACCCTCAAACTTGTTCTGGGCATATTCGTGATCGCGGCCTCGGTTTTCCTGGGGGCGGAGTTAATTCCGGTTTACTACGCGAATTATGAGTTCGAAGACATCATCAAGACCGAAGCTACGCTCCAGACCTACACCACCAAGCCCGAAGCTGAAATTCAGGATGGACTTTTCAAAAAGGCGCAAGACCTGCAAATCCCGCTCGGCAAAGACCAAATCAAGGTTTCGCGCCACGGCTTGACGGGAACCGGTTCCTTGAGCATCCGAGCGCCGTATGTGGTTCACGTGGATCTGCCGGGATATCCTCTGGATCTGCATTTCGACCCTTCCACCGAGAACCATAGTCCTTTCTAAACCGCGGGTTTGACCGCTGTGATTTAGAATGTCGCTGGACTCCAAATCCTAAGATCGAAGATCAGCCGGGCCGGTTTCGCCGCGGTCAACTTGCGCGACGCGGCCGTCTTGGCATCTAAGGGAATGGGGCGCGCGCCGTAGGACGGGACAAAGTAGTTTCGGCTAAGCGTGTGGGATTTCGCTAATCAGTGGCCATCAAGGTAAAGATTCCGAAGCGAGGCAAGAAAGCCCGGGGCGGCAGGAAGCCGGCTTCCCAGGATCCCGTCATCCGGGTTGCTCTGGCCGCTTTCGTGGTGTTGGGCGTAACTATCAGCGCCTGGTTTTCCTACTACTACATTAAATATGACCGCATCATTGAGCAGCGCTTCAAAGGGCCGGTATTCAGCAGTTCCGCCAAGATTTACGCTTTGCCGCACCTGGTGAAAGCAGATGAGAAGATTGCAGCCCGCGAAATTGCGACGCAATTGCAGCGCGCGGGATATGTAGAAAACGGCAGTTCGCCGATGGGAAGCTACCGGTTGCTGAACGGCGGCATCGAAATCAGGCCCGGCCCGCAGTCCTACCACAGTCCCGAACCGGCTACCATTCGCATTCAGGACGGACATGTCGTCAGCATCACCGGGAAGTCGGGCGACCTGGCCGCTTACGAACTGGAACCTGAAATGGTCACGGCGCTTTTTGATGTGGAGCAGCGTTCCAAACGCGAAGTCGTGAAGTACGGTCAGATTCCCAAGATCATGGTGGACGCGGTGCTGGCCATCGAAGACCGGCGGTTCTTCCAGCACAGCGGTGTGAACTTTCTCCGCATGGCGGAAGCCGCCTGGATTGACTTCATGCATGAGCGGCACGAACAAGGCGGGTCGACGCTCACCATGCAGCTCTCCCGCGGTTTCTTTCTGACCCCGGAAAAGACCATCAAGCGCAAGCTGACCGAGATGCTGATTGCCGAAGAACTCGAGCAAAAATTCAGCAAGCAGGAGATCTTCGAGTTTTATGCCAACTGGGTGGACCTGGGTCAGCGCGGGTCGTTCACCATCAGCGGCCTGGCAGAGGCGTCGCACGCCTACTTCAACAAGGACTTGAAAGACATCACTTTGCCGGAAGCGGCGCTGCTGGCGGGGATTATCCAGCGGCCCAGTTATCTTTCTCCCTACCGTCATCCGGAACGCGCCCTGGAGCGCCGGAATCTGGTGCTGGAGAGCATGGTGGAAACTCATGCCATTACCCGGGCCGAAGCCGATAAAGCCAAGGCGACTCCGTTGAAGTTGGCGCCTCCCAATGTGGAAGCCAGCGATGCGCCTTATTTCGTTGATCTGGTTCGCGATTCTCTGACCAGCAAGTTCAACGAACGCGAGTTGAACGAGCAGTCCTATCGCATCTATACGACGCTCGATCCCGACCTCCAGAGAGCGGCAGCCCAGGCCGTAGAATCGGGAATCAAGCTGGTGGACGACCAGGTCACGAAGCGCCGCACCAAGCGCATCAAGGTGGGCAAGAACAAGTACGAAACGCAGGTGGAACCGGGTCCACAGGCACAGGTGGCGCTAGTGGCCATGGATCCACATACCGGCGAAGTGCTGGCCCTGGTGGGCGGCAGAAATTATGCCTTCAGCCAGCTGGACCACGCGGTCGCGAAGCGGCCCACCGGATCGATCTTCAAACCCTTCGTCTACGCGGCCGCCATGAATACGGCTGTGAGTGGGACGACTCCAGTATTTACTCCAGCTTCCATGGTCACCGACCAGCCCACCACATTCGCTTACGGCGATCAAATCTACGAGCCCAGAAATTACAGAGAGGAGTATCACGGCGACGTCACCGCCCGTTACGCCCTCGCGATGTCACTGAACAACGCGACCGTAAAGTTGGCGGAAGAGGTCGGCTATGACAAGGTCGCGGACCTGGCCAAGACTGCTGGGATCATCTCCGTGAAACCCACGCCAGCCATGGCGCTGGGAGCTTATGATGCGACACCGCTCGACATGACTGCGGCCTACACCGTCTTCGCCAACTCGGGAGTGCGAATTTCCCCGTTGCTGGTAAATTCGGTGCGCAACGCCGCCGGCGATGTAGTCCTGGATTGGAAGCAGGACAGGCGAGAGGTGCTGGATCCGCGAGTGGCCTACGTCATGACCAATATGATGGAAGGAGTCTTGAACTTCGGGACGGCCTTCACGGTGCGCACCCTGGGCTTCACGGCACCCGCCGCGGGAAAGACCGGGACGTCACATGACGGCTGGTTCGCCGGCTATACCAGCAACCTGCTGTGCATCGTCTGGGTCGGCTTCGACGATTACAGCGACATTCGCCTGAGCGGCGCCCAAACCGCCGCGCCAATCTGGGCGGAGTTCATGAAAAAAGCGGTCACTCTGTGGCCCTACTCCGACACGCACCCCTTTACTCAGCCGACCGGCGTGGTCGACGTACAACTGGACAAGGCCACCAATTTGCTTGCCACCCCGTCCTGCCCGGATACGTATACGTCGGCCTTTATCGCCGGGACCGAGCCGACCAACACTTGCGATCAGGGCACCGGAGTCAAGGGATTCTTTTCCCGCATGTTTGGATTGGGCGACAAGGCCCTACCTCCCCCGGCTGCGGACCCAAAACCGCCCGGGAGTCCGGCGGCATCCGGGAACGTCCCTGCAGAAGACGCCAAGAAGAAAAAAGGATTTTTCGGCAAGGTTGCAGGTATCTTTAAGGACGACAAATCGTCTAACGCCGCGTCGCCGCCTGCTGACAGTGGAAATAGTCCGCGCTGACAAGCGCGAAATGGTGTCTATTGGCAAAGAGGTGAGTTTATGCATCGCTGCTTTGCGTTTTGCCTTGCTGTTGCAGTCGTGCTTTCGATTCCCCACCTTTACGCCCAAATCGAACTGGTGCAGATCACACCTCCGCCACAGCGCCGCGCCGAGCCGCCGGCTCCCAATGCGTCGGTCGACGAACTGGATGCCCGCGGCGACGAACTCCGCGCCCAGAAAGCTTACCTCGACGCCCTGGACTACTATCGGGCGGCTTTGGCCAAGAAACCTTCGGCTTCGCTCTACAACAAGGCGGGCATCACGGAGCTGGAACTTCGACGGGACAAGGAAAGCACGAAAGACTTTGAACGCGCCGTGAAATTGGATCGCGAGTCTGCCGACGCCTTGAACAACCTGGGTGTAGCGTGGTATCTGCAGCAGAAGTATGCAAGAGCCATCAAACAATATGAGAAGGCCGTCAAACTAAAGCCGGACGTCGCGTCTTTCTACAACAATCTGGGAGCCGCCTACTACGGAAGGAAAGAATGGGAACAAGCTACCGCCGCCTATGGCCATGCTTTGCAGCTTGATCCCGACATTTTCGAACGTACTTCACGAACCGGAGTGACCGCGCAATTGCCCTCGCCCGAGGAACGGGCGCGCTTCGAATATCTGATCGCAAAGCTCTATGCCCGCCAAGGAGAGACTGATCATGCCCTGCAATACCTGAGGCGGGCGATGGAGGAGGGCTATCCCGGAATCAGTGACGTTTATAAGGACGCAGACTTCGAGGGATTGCGCAAAGACGCTCGATTTGCCCAGCTGATGGCCGCGAAGCCTCCCGCCATACCGGAGTAAGTCGCTGCCGCTCAGTCACTTGGAAATTACAAAACTTTACATTTTAGTCCGCAACTTTTCCTGGCATTTGTGTTTCTATTGGGAAACAACTCCTGAAAACACAGGGTGAGTAAGGAGAAACGGTAGCCCATCGGTTGTCGACCCGAGCACGCCCCAAGCAGACAACCGGTGGGCTTTTGATTTGGCTTTTGGCTCTTAGCTCATGGCCCTTAGCTTGAAGCCTGTCGTTCCGATGCTCTCCAGTGCGCCTATGAATTGTTGGGGTTCAAGCTAAAAAGCCAAGAGCTTCGTTCAAGAGCTTCTCTCCCCGATGTATTGCTCCACCACCCGCTCCCACTTTCCCTGAGCTTTGAGGACGTATTCAATCGCATCCCGCAGAGCACCGTCGCCGCCAGCGTGGGGGGTGACGTAGTGCGCCTCTTTCTTCACTTCGGCGCGCGCGTTGGCGACGGCGATGGCGAAGCCGGAATGGCGCATGGCGGGGAGATCGATCACGTCGTCGCCGACAAAGCTAACCTCAGCTGCGGTTAATCCTTCTTGCTTCAAGATTTGCTTTAAGACTCCCAACTTGTCCTGAATACCCTGATGGATGTGATCCAGCTTAAGGTCACGCGCTCGGACCGCAACCGTTTCCGAGATGCGCTTGGTGATCAGCCCGGTCTTGATGCCGCCCAGCCGGGCCAGAGAAATGGCCGTGCCGTCATGCGCATGAAAGCCCTTGGCCTCGATCATTGATGAACTGGCCAGGCCGAAGCCGCCCTGGCCGCCGTGCTTGGCCGCGTGCTCAAGCGTGGTCTGCTGAAATCCCGGCGGGGCGGGGAAAAAGAAAAGCTTGCCATCGGTCATGACGCCGTCGACGTCGAAGAGCAGAAGTTTGATCTTGCGAGCACGGGCCTTGGGAGATTGGGATTTACGCATCGCCGGATTCTAGCATTTGGAGCTGTTGGCGCTTAGCCTTTGGCTGTTGGCTTCAAGAACTCGCGGGGGGACGGCCGCTTTCAGCTGTCCCGAGCAGCAAAGCTCCATTTCGCACTTGTTCAACGACGCGGAAGCCACACCACCTGAACACGACGACCCAGCCTTTCAAAATCCCGATCCCCCGTCACCAGCGCGGCGCCCCGTATTTCTGCGAGGGCCGCCGCCAAACCGTCAACGAACGACAATTTGTGAAGTGCCTTGATCTCGCCCGCCTTGAATGCCTGCATCTCGTCAACCGGAATGAGCTCCAACGGTAGAAGCTTGAGTCTTGCCATCGTCTGTCTCGCGCCCTCAGGGCCTCGCCGGTTCCAAAGAAGACAAAACACTTCACCCCAATTGACGACGGAGACGAGCACCAAACTCTGCTGACGAAGCGCTTCGTTTAGCAACCGTTCCACGTTCTTGGAGCCCTGCCCGGATTCGACAAAGTCCAAGATCGCATTGGCGTCCAACACGTAAGCCTTGGTCACTTCTCATTCCTGCGTTCATGCGTTAGTGCATCCACTAACGAGTCTTCGCCTTTGCAACAGCCGCGAAGACTTCGGATGTAGTCCTCCGTAATGGGCTCCATAACTAAGCGGCCCTGCTCACGGTATACGCCAAGCCGAGTGCCTTCCTGGATGCCCAGCTCTCGTCGCAAGCCCTCCGGGATGACAAAGGCCCCCTCTGAGGTCACCAAGGAAGTGGCCGCCAGCGAGCCACTCACACTGGCGTCCGTGGTGGGTGACTTCTCCAGTTGGCTTTCTTCGGGAAGCGCTGCGCCCCCGTGCGCCCCAAGCGGCGCAGAGACTGGCTTCCGGATCCGCTTCGAGTAGACGGTGTCGTACCAATCGACGAGCGTTTGGCATGCTGCCGGAAGTTCTGCCTTTTCGGGTCTGATGTCGCCATTGCGGTCGGGGTGACACCGGTCGTTCCCCGCAACAATCGCCTGCGGCCTCGGATTGTTTCATACAACATTCGATAGCGTCCTCCGTTTGGCCTTTTATTGACAACGCAGTGCCACGACACGTGAGGCTGTAGACCCGGACGAAACCCACCAACAAAATTCTCTCTTATCGCCCGTGACACAATCTCCCTGACCTCGAAGTCCTCCGCATTCGGATTCTCTCGGTGCAGAAGGGCAGTCGCAGCCCAGACAGCATCAGCTACTCTCATAGAAAAACCTCCAATATTTGCCTTATACAAACAAACGAACTATTCAACAAAAATCCGGCGATGGCGAACGTTTTGCGAAACCCATAGTTTCTTGGCTAAAATAACCCCATGTCGTCCTTCCCTGCCGCGCTCGCCTGGGCCCACCCTCTAGTTCGGGATTGGTTTGTTCAGCGCTTCGGCACGCCCACCGAACCCCAGGAACAGGGATGGCCGCACATTCTTGCCGGCCGCACTACTCTTATTTCCGCTCCTACTGGATCCGGCAAGACCCTCGCCGCATTCCTTGCCTGCATCGATCGTCTGGTCCGCAAAGCGCTCGCCGGCGACTTGCAGGACCGCACCGAGGTGCTCTATGTTTCGCCGCTCAAAGCACTCGGCAATGACATTCAGAAGAATCTCGAAATCCCGCTAGGCGAAATTCTGCAGATGGCCGGCCAGCGCGGCCTGCTGATGCCACAAATTCGCACTGCCGTCCGCACCGGCGACACGCTTATGCACGAGCGCAGGGCCATGTTGAAACACCCGCCGCACATTCTAGTGACGACGCCCGAATCACTCTACATCCTGCTCACGGCCGAGCGCAGCCGGGCAATTCTGCGCGACGTGGAGACCGTCATTGTCGATGAGATTCACGCTGTGGCCGACGACAAGCGGGGAGCTCACCTGACGCTGTCGCTGGAAAGGTTGGAGGCGCTGTCTCACTCGTCGCCCCTGGTCCGCATTGGCCTTTCCGCAACCCAGAAACCGATCGAAGAGATTGCGCATTTTCTCACCGGCAACGGTCGTCCCGATCCTGTGATCGTCAACGTCGGCCACAAGCGGCAACTCGACCTCGCGGTCGAGGTTCCGGCGACGCAGCTCGGCCCCATCGCCAGCAACGAAATGTGGGACGAGATTTACGACCGCATCGTGGAACTCGTCGGGCAAAACCGCGCCACGCTGGTGTTTGTGAATACGCGCCGCCTGGCGGAGCGGGTTTCGCATCAGTTGGCCGAACGGATGGGCGAAGAAAATGTTGCCGCACACCACGGCAGTCTGTCGCGCAAGCTGCGTCTTACTGCCGAGAACAAGCTCAAAGACGGCCAGGTCAAAGTGCTGGTTGCCACCGCTTCGTTGGAGTTGGGCATCGACATCGGCACGGTTGACCTGGTGATTCAGATAAGCTCTCCACGCGCTATTGCAGTCGCATTACAACGGGTCGGGCGTTCCGGTCACTGGCGGGGAGCGATTCCCAAAGGGCGATTCTTTGCGACCACCCGCGACGAGTTGCAAGAATGTGCCGCGCTGGTACGAGCCATACGCGGCGGTGATCTTGATCGCCTGATGATTCCCGAGGCATCGACTGACATCCTGGCCCAGCAGATCGTGGCGATCTGCGCGGCGGGAGCAGCTCGTTCTGGAGAGGAAGACGCCGGTTGGGACGAAGACGAGCTGTTCGCTTTGCTCAAACGCGCCTATCCCTATCGCGATCTCAGTCGCGAGGCTTACGATTCCATCCTCGAAATGCTATCGGAAGGAATTGCCGCCCGCCGCGGCCGCTACGGCGCCTACCTGCATCGCGATCGCGTGAATCACAAGCTGCGCGCCCGCCGCGGCGCACGGCTGGCGGCCATCACCAGCGGCGGAGCGATTCCAGAAACTGCGTTGTTCACCGTGGTTGCTCAACCCGAAGGCATTATGGTCGGCACCGTAGATGAAGACTTCGCGGTCGAGGCGAACGCCGGCGACATTATGTTGCTTGGCAACACCTCCTGGCGCATTCACCGGGTTGAGGGCAAATCCGGACGCGTGCTGGTCGAAGACGCTCACGGCTCGCCGCCCACAATTCCCTTCTGGCGCGGCGAAGCTCCGGCGCGCACGCAAGAACTCTCGTTCCATGTAGCAGACTTGCGAAAGGAAATCAGCAACCGCTTGCGGAACATCTTTCCCATTGGCGTTTCGCAGGCCCAGCCCGAGGTGGCCGAAACCGTTGCCTGGCTGAAGGAAGAATGCGGCCTCGACGAATCCGGGGCCGAGCAGGCAATCGAGTACATCCTGCAAGGCCGGGCTGTGCTGGGGGACGTGCCGACTCAAGCCACCATCATCGCCGAGCGTTTCTTCGACGAAGGCGGCGGCATGCAACTGGTGATTCACGCGCCTTTCGGCGGACGCATCAACAAAGCCTGGGGACTGGCTCTGCGCAAGCGTTTCTGCCGCAGCTTCAACTTCGAATTGCAGGCTGCGGCGACCGACAACGGCTTGAACATCGCGCTGGCCGAGCAACACAGTTTTCCCCTCGCCGACGTGTTTCATTTTTTGAACGCAGAAACTGTGCAGCCGATTCTGGAGCAGGCTGCACTGGCCTCGCCGCTCTTCGCGACTCGCTGGCGCTGGGACGCTGGCCGCGCTTTGGCCCTGTTGCGTTTTCAAAGCGGCAAAAAAGTTCCGCCACAGATTCAGCGCATGCGTTCCGATGACCTGATGGCTTCTGTCTTTCCTGACGTGGCCGCCTGCCAGGAGAATATCGAAGGCGACATTAAGATTCCTGACCATCCTCTGATCAAAGAAGTCATGAAGGATGTTCTTACCGAGGCCATGGACCTCGATGGGCTAAAGACGTTGCTGCGCGCCATGGACGAAGGCCGCATCCGCTGCATCGCCGTGGATACGCCTGTGCCTTCGCAGTTTTCCCACGAGATTCTGAACGCGAATCCGTACGCCTACCTCGATGATGCTCCGCTCGAGGAACGCCGCGCCCGTGCGGTCGAGATGCGGCGCGTGCTGCCGGAGTCAGTTCTCGAAGAGGTTGGCAAGCTCGAGCCAGCAGCGATTGCTCAAGTTCGTGAGGAAGCTTGGCCGGACGTGCGCGATGCCGACGAACTGCACGACGTTCTGCACACGCTGATTGCGATGCCCGTTGGCAGTCGAGCTTCGCTCGACCGAACAACTGGAGGCAGCTCTGCCCACGCGGATATCGCGAGTTCCCAATGGTCCGTCCACTTTCAAAAGCTGGTTCAAGACGGAAGAGCGGCAAGCGCTGTGGCCAATGGTGAACACTATTGGGTCGCAGTGGAGCGGGCGAAGACGTTCTCTTTACTCTTCGCTGATGCGATTTTCGATCCTTCGCCTGCGGCACTCGAAGCGTCTCTCCCGTCTCGCGATGACGCTCTGCTGGCGATGGTCACCGGGTGGATGTCGCATCTCGGGCCCGCAACAGCTGTGCAATTAGGCGAACTGCTGGGGTTGCCCTCATCCGAGATCGATGCCGCGTTGCTGCGCATGGAAGCCAGCGGCGCAATCTTGCGGGGAAAGTTCACCGGAGGTCACTCGGAGCATATCGAGTGGTGCGATCGACGACTCTTGGCACGCATCCATCGCCTCACCGTGGCCACGCTCCGCAAGCAGATTGAGCCAGTCACAGCGGCCCAGTTCATGCAATGGCTTTTGCGATGGCAGCATGTGGCGCCAGGAACCCAGGTGCTGGGCGAGCGGGCCACACTTGAAATCGTGCGCCAGCTTCAGGGATTTGAAATTCCAGCCAACGCCTGGGAGCGCCAGATTCTGGCGCGGCGCATCGCCGATTACGACCCCAAGTGGCTTGATCAGCTATGCCTCACCGGCGCAATCGGCTGGGGACGCTTGTCTCCGCACCCGGCAACGCTCGAAGATTCCACGACCGGAAAGCGACGCGTGATTCCCACCAGCGTCGCGCCCATCACATTCTTTATTCGCGAGCAAGCTGACTGGATGATGCCGCAACATTCGGCCGGCCAGCAACCTGAAGCCCGCGGTCTGAGCGAAGGTGCACGGCAGGTGCTCGATTTTCTCCGTCAGCGTGGAGCTTCATTCTTTGCCGACATTGTTCGCGGCACCGACAAGCTGAAGGCAGAAGTCGAAACCGCGCTCTGGGAACTGGTGGCTGCGGGGGTCGTGACAGCCGACGGCTTCGACAATCTACGTTCGCTGATTGATCCTAAACGCCGCGCTGGACAAGGAAGTGGTCGCACCGCCCGCCCCCGGCACAGCTCCGGGCGGTGGGCATTGCTCTATACCGACCAGGCCGTCGAGCGGACGCGCGCAATCGAAGCCACTTGCTGGATGCTGTTGAAGCGCTACGGAATCGTCTTTCGCGACTTGCTCGCCCGCGAAACCAATCTGCCCAAGTGGCGGGAACTGCAAGTCGCCTATCGCCGGATCGAAGATCGCGGAGAGATTCGCGGCGGCCGCTTCGTCGATGGTTTCATCGGCGAGCAATTTGCCCTGCCGGTTGCCGTCGAATCGCTGCGTGCCGCGCGCAAGCTACCGCCCACACAGGAAACCATCACGCTCTCTGCCGCCGATCCGCTGAATCTTGTGGGCATCATTGTTCCCGGCGAACGTGTTCCCGCCATCTCAGGTAAAGTTGTGAGTTTTCGCGACGGTGTGGCCGTTCAGGAAGCCGAACATTCAACCATGCCGCAGTCTCTCGCCATGGATTGACGCCCTTCGCATCACGGCATTTGCAACTTCAGCAGTATTGCGGGATCCAGATAAATTCCCTGCCAGCGGACGGCCACATGCAAGTGAGGTCCCGTGGCCCGGCCGGTGCCTCCGCTCAGCGCGATCTGCTGTCCGCGCTTCACGCGCTCTCCCTCTTTCACTTCGATTTTCGAAAGATGCATGTAGATGGTAAGTAGTCCCTGGCCATGATCGATTACGACGCAATTGCCTTCGAAGAAAAGCATCTGCGCCAACAACACGGTCCCGCCGTTGAGCGCGTCCACGGGCGTGCCCGTCGGCACACCGAAGTCGAGCCCTTGGTGAACGCTCTGCGTGTTGCCGTTAAACACGCGCGCGGTTCCAAACACGTCAGAAATCGGCGCATTCACCGGAGGAAGAAAGTTTCCCGCCCAATTGCGCTCTGGGCTCACTTCCCCAAGCAGGCGCTGTTTCAGCGCTTTGTCCTGATCAATTTCGCGCAACTGCTCGGGACTGGGCTCGGTATATTGTTTGGGAACGGTGACCGAAATCTGTCGATATTTCGCTTTGCCGACCGCGATCGCCTGCTCAAATGAAAGTTCGCTTCCGCTCTTGGTCTTACCAACGAGGGTCAAGACATATTTGCCGGGCTTGGTTTCCAGGCTGGCTCCGGCAATACCTCGCCAACTCTTGCTCGCAGGATCAAAAGAAAAAAAAACTTCGTGATCCAGCCACTTCCCTGAAAGAGACTCCAATCGCTGCGGAGAAGTCACCCGCAGCAACACGGGTGACCCATTCGCCACCCGCCTGGGCTGCCAGCTCACCGACCAGGAACGGACGGCCCCAACTCTTGCGGATCCCAGGCTGCTAGCTCTTGCCCAGGCCACAGAGGTCAGAGTCAACAAAACAAGAAGAATCCGACCGTCAGCCACAACCCTAACGATCGAGTTCGCAAACCTGGCGCGGTGACTTCTCCAACCTTTCTTCTCCACACTATTTTCCTCAACCAGAAGTTGTCCAAGATTATCACTCCGCATCGGCGTTACTTGAATTCTCATCGGACTGCGCAATGAGCGCCCGCCGCGTCAACTGAATCCAGGTTAAAGAATTGTAAAATTATTGCTCGTTCGGCCTGTCCTGCGCCTACGCATGTAGAATGTCGGCTCTGCCGGAACGATGCGGAAGCACGCTTGGCTCTTAAACCTCAATCGTTCCCTTTTTCGGCCGTTCCTTTGGAGGGGACCGCAATGAAACGTTTCGGATCGCAATCAAGGTTAGCAGTTCCGTTAGCAGTCCTGATCGGCATTCTTCTGGCGGCCAGCGTCGCCTCGGCCCAGACTGAACGGATTGTTTACGCCTTCACCGGCCCCAACAACGGTGACGGCTCCGGCCCGAATGGCGGGCTGGTGGCTGATTCCGTAGGAAACCTCTATCTCTCAACCAGCTTCGGCGGAACTACCGACGCCGGTACGGTAGTCGAGCTTTCCCCCAGCGGCAGGGGCAGTGAAACCGTGCTTTACAGCTTTACCGGCAGCGCCGGAGACGGCGACGGTGCTTATCCTTTCGGAAACCTGGTTATCGACGCTGCAGGAAATCTTTATGGCACCACTTTCTATGGCGGCGCCCAAACTCCCTGCATCAGCGGTACGGTGGGCTGCGGGACCGTGTTCAAGCTCGCGCCCCCGTCAGTTCCCGGCGGACCGTGGACGGAGAGTGTGATCTATGCCTTCCAGGGTGGCAACGATGGCAATGGTCCTGCCGCAGGTTTGGTGTTCGACCACGCCGGCAATCTGTACGGGACGACGTACGGCGACGGCGGCGTTGTCAGCGATGGCACCGTTTACCGGCTGACTCCGCAGCCAAATGGTTCATGGAGCGAAACCGTCCTCTTTCGCTTCAACGAAAGTGATGGCGGCCAGCCCGAGTGCAACCTGATTTTCGACTCTGCTGGTAATCTTTACGGGACTACGAGCGCCGGAGGTTCTGCAGGGCAAGGAACGGTGTTTGAATTGTCCCCGACGACGAATGGTTTGTGGACCGAGACTGTGCTCCACAACTTTCTTGGACTGGACGGCTCCTTGCCCGGGTTTGGCGGTCTGGTCATGGACGCTGCCGGACGCATCGCCGGCACTACCTCTACGGGCGGCCAATACGGAGGCGGTGTGGTCTTTGGACTCACACCGCCCTCATCTGCGGGAGGGGTATGGTCCTATGGCAGGATTTACAGTTTCGGCGGCCAGTCGTCGGATGGGGCGGGTCCGCAGGCCGGACTCACATTGGGTGCAGGCAAAGTGCTGTATGGCACAACCTCACAAGGAGGATCCGACGGATGCGGCACTGTGTTCCAGGTAAAACCACCCTCGGGCGGCGTGGGTTGGACGGAGAAGGTTCTTTACAGTTTCCAAGTGAACTCGCACAGAGTCGACGGATGCGCTCCTGACGCTCCGGTAATCGTGCACAACGGCGCGCTTTTCGGAACTACGAGCGAAGGCGGCGATCTCGCGGGGGATGGTACGGTGTTCGAGATCCATCGCTGAGGATGGCCGAGTTGTGCCTAGACGGTT
>Ga0209169_10000655_pt1 | contig 21135 bp, 16 predicted proteins | sample HubBroMetageWRM4_FD_188346 | JGI IMG/M metagenome (GOLD analysis project Ga0209169, IMG submission 188346) | Warmed soil microbial communities from the Hubbard Brook experimental Forest, New Hampshire - Hubbard Brook CCASE Soil Metagenome WRM 4... | ecosystem: Environmental > Terrestrial > Soil...
ACCCGATAAGGCGGGTGTAAATAGAATTGAACCCGTGGTGACCTTTCATCTTCCGACCAAGGGGCGATTACTCATCACGGACAGGAACCGGGCTGACCTCGATTGGTCGAACGGCAATTTGACTTGGAGGTATCGCAACCGGGTGACGATCGAACGGCGTATCACGATCCGTTCCTATCACCCGGCACCTTACGTTAGCGCAGAGTTCTTCTACGAGAGCCGATTCAATAAATGGAGCACAACGGCGCTCTATGCGGGTTGCCTTTTCGGCTTGGGTAAACACGCGCAACTCAACCCGTACTACGAACACGAGAACAATACCGGCAACCGTCCCAATCAGCAGGTCAAAGCTGGTGGACTCATACTCGATTTGTTCTTTTAGACCGGCGGCAAAGCGAATGTAGCTTCAGCAACGCAACGACGGGTTTTCCCCACTGTCAAAAGTGCCACTCCCGTCGCATCTGGCGAGTGATATTCTCCAGATTGGAAATCAATTAATCATCCTCTCGAAGGGCTCGACTTGATGCCGTCTCGCCGAAAAATCTACGAAGGCTCTGCAGCTAGCCCACCTAATCGTTTGAAGATTATCGGGTTATTTATTGTGTTCGTTGCGGGCTTGGCATTTTATAGATTCGCTGATCGCCAGAGCGTTGAAGCGGGAAAGCCTCCGACACCAGTCAGGTTCATAGGGACGGATTCTTCCGCACTTGGCTTTGCCCCGACTATCGAAAGCAAGAAGGCACCTCCAGGTGCCGCTCCGGAAGGCAGCGTAGGGGGATTGCGCGAAATCCGAAAGGTCCGGATACACCGTTCGACCCTGCCGAACCGAACGAGCAAAAAAAGACTCATCGCGGCGGTTCATTCCTTTGCACCGACCAGTATTGTTCCAGGTACATGGTTGGGACGCGGGGCAAAGGAGAAGTAAGCACAGGCACCAATCATCTTGGATTTCGTTGCGTGAAGGACGTATCAGCGCATCCGGCTCGGACAGGGAACAAAGGATTGGCCGGTTAGTTCGCTTCAATCCGCACCAGCGCGGATCAAGATCATCCTGAAAATCTTGAGGATTTCCCTGAATAAATGAGTTCACCCTTTGCTCGAAACTTCCGTGTCCAGAACAGCGCCAGTTCGAAAAAACAAATCCCGAAACTTCTTTTCGCCCATCACTCGCGCCAGTTCCCTGAATGCGAACAGCGGAATAAAAGTGCAAAATACGACGAGGGTGCGAGCTAGCAACTCGTCCAGGCGCATCTTATGAAAGGCCGTTCCCATGTTTTCCCCATGCCAGAGAACTTTGATCACTTCCTCAATCATGTGAAATATGAGTACTAGCAAACCAAACAAGAACGCTTTGTAAAGCGCTGATTGAAACAACGGTTTGGTTTCATGCCTTTTGCCAAGATGGGCATACTCACCGATCAGGATTACTTTGGCGATCACCAGAGCGTTGATCACCGCGGTTCCATAGCTGAAATATGAGAGGTGAAACTGATTCAGCAGCAACGAGCTATAGGCCGCAATCGCACAAAAGAAAAAGGCCAAGTACCCGGAAATCCCGCCAAATTCCTCAAGTTCGTGGATCGCTTTTTGCTTTAGTCCCGTCGTCCCGGATTTTTCAGTGCTCATAAAATTCCTCCACACAGTGACTCACCAAAGCAGATTCCGCTCCGACCAGCCGAGAACTGCAATAATTTGCGACTGAGGCGTCGGGTGAAATCGTCAGTATTAACAGTGTCGATGCCGGCCCCTGGGCACGGCGCATTCACGAATTCAGGTTCAATTTATGAACGTTATTAGCGTGGATGATGCATTTATTAAGGCTGGATGAAAATGCTGAGTTCCGAACCGCATCGGTCGAAATAATGTCTTCCGGCAGCCGATTATTGTTATAGCATGTCACCAAGCATGCCTCCTCTCAGAAGGTATTAAGGCTTCCGAAGCATGTTCTTGCAGGTACCAAGTGGTAAGCGCACGGGTGGTAGCGAAACCGGCCTCGCGTCGGACGGGTGTGTGCGCGTTATCGCTCATTCTCGTTTTCATTTCTCTTAGCTTGTTCGTCGGCCCGCTCGGTGCCGGCGAATCCCGCCCCAAAAATGTTTTGATTCTCTACAGTTTTTCCGATCGTGGTCTGTTTGATTCTTGTGATGCTTTGAAAACGGCTATCCGAAGTCGGGTTCAAGGACCTGTGAACTTCGAAGTTGAATATCTCGAAACCCAACGCCTGCTGAATCCAGATTATGAAAAAAGCCTTAGCGAAACTCTAGGTCAGGCCTACGGCGGAGAGAAACTCGATGCTGTGGTCGTCGCTGCTTATCCGGCATTGCAGTTCGCGGTCGCCCATCGCAACGAGATATTCCCTAGTGTTCCGATCGTATTCAGCTATGTTTTTGCCGGTAGATTCGCTGGTCAGAAGTTACCGCCCGGCGTGACCGGCGTTACCGTAAGCGTGGAAATCCGAGGCGCGTTAGATCTAGCGTTTCGGCTCCAGCCTGATACGAAAAATGTTGCCTTGATTATCGGGAACACCGACTTCGAGCGACATTGGCAGCAGGTATTTCACGCCGAGTTTGTGCCATTCAAGGACAAAGCGACGCTGATCGATCTGGAATGGTCCCAGCCCGATCAGCTAATGCAGGAGACGTCAGGACTTCCCGCGCACACCGTTGTTTTTTTTGAGGTCTCCCCGCAATTTTCCGCACAGCCGGCCTTTGGACGTTATGATGCCTTGACCGCAATCGCTGGAAAACTTCCGACCTACTGCGTATATGCGCCGTTCTGCATGGATCACGGGGCCATCGGGGCATTCCACGCTGATGAAACGGAGCAGACGGCAAAGACCGCCGATCTTGTTGCACAGGTTCTCGCCGGAGAAAAACCGGAGAATATTCCGGTCGTCGAGGGCTCGGCTGCTCGTCCCGTTGTTGATTGGCGCGCGCTTCAGCGGTGGAATATTCCCGAAGAAGCGCTTCCAAGTGGCAGTCTTATTTTGTTCCGCCAAGCGTCACCACTAGAACGCTACCGGAACTATGTTTTTGTTGGTGGCGCGCTGCTGATTGCAGAAGCGCTCCTGATTTTGTACCTGCTACGGCAAAAGTCGAATAAGAAAAAGGCCGAGCAATCTCTCCTCGCGCGAGAAACTCAGCTCCGCGAGTCCTCCCACATCTTGCAAGAAAGCGAAGATCGTTTCCGTCGGGTCGCCAACACCGCCCCCATGCTCATCTGGATGTCCGGCACAGATAAAATGTGCACTTTTTTCAATCAAGCCTGGTTGGATTTCACCGGTCGATCTACGGAGCAGGAAGTCGGGAATGGATGGGCAGCAGGTGTGCATCCGGACGATTTGGACCATTGTCTGCAAATCTATTCCAGGGCGTTCGACACTCGAGCGAACTTCGAGTTGGAATATCGTCTCCGGCGTTATGACGGCAAATATCGCTGGATATTTGACGTGGGTGTGCCCCGGTTCGAAGCGAATGGCGTCTTCCTGGGTTATATCGGCTCCTGTATCGACATAACGGATCGCAAGGCGATCGAAAAATCCGCAGAAGAGCTGAGTGCCCGCCTGATCGCCGGACAAGAGACCGAACGAACCCGGATCGCTCGCGACCTTCACGATGACTTTAGCCAACGATTGGCGTTGCTGGGAATTGGCCTTGGCAGATTATGGAAGAAGCGGCCCGAATCTGAAGAAGAGGAACGGGTTGTGATACGGGAACTGTGGGACCGAACCAAGGAAATATCCTCCGACGTTCATCGTCTTTCCCATCAACTGCACTCCAGTAAGCTGGAGCACGTTGGTCTAGCTCCGGCGCTCAGGGGTCTTTGCCGCGAGATCAGCGAGACGTATGGAATCCAGGCAGAATTCCATGAAGAAGGAGTTTTGTCTGGTCTTCCGAAAGATGTGGCACTGTGCCTTTTCCGGGTTGCTCAAGAAGCGCTAAGCAACGTAGTGAAGTATAGCCAGGCGCAACGAGCCGAGGTGGACCTTCACGGAGAAGCCGACAAAATCAGCTTGCGGGTGACCGACGCAGGCGCGGGTTTTGAGGTTGGCGTGGAAAAGAAAGATGCAGGCATAGGTCTGGTGAGTATGCGCGAACGCGTGCGCCTCGTCGGTGGACTGCTCTCTATTCGGTCCGCGCCAATGGCTGGAACGGAGATTCTCGCGGAAGTGCCACTAGCCGCGTCCGCGCCAGAGGCACAGACCAAGTCACAGGTTGCCGGAGGATAAAATGGCGAAACGAACCCGGGTCTTGCTGGCGGATGACCACCGGCTCTTGGCCGATGCGCTGAAAGGCATTCTTGAACCCAAATACGAGGTGGTAGGCGCGGTAGGTGATGGACGATCGCTTCTGGACGTCGCTGAGAAGTTGCGACCGGACGTCATCGTAATCGATATTGCCATGCCCAAGTTGAATGGCTTGGATGCGGCCAGAAACCTCAAACAGAAGATGCCGGCGGTAAAACTTGTCTTCATGACGATGAATGAAGACCCCTATCTGGTGGGGGAAGCTTTTCGGGTTGGGGCCGCTGCTTTTCTTCTAAAGCAGGCGGCAGCGTTTGAGTTAATCGACGCTATCGAAACCGTGCTCAAGGGCGGCACATATGTATCGCCACACGCAGCGAAAGGGCTTAGTGAAATTGCATTGAGAGAGCCTAAGGCACGCGAACACACACCTGAACCCACACCCCGGCAACGGGAAGTCATCCAGTTATTGGCGGAGGGCCGGACGATGAAAGAGGTGGCCGGGGTGCTGAAAATCACACCTCGGACGGTCGCCTCGCATAAGTATGGAGTAATGGAACTCTTGCAGATTAAGAGCAACGCCGAACTGATACAGTACGCAATAAAGCGTGGAATTATTTCTGTTTAACGAAACGGATTTTCCCCTCGAACTGGTAATTCTGCCAATATCCGTGCCCCGAAACTCGCCCGACAATACTTAAAGAAGCCGCCGCCCAATTGCGCGAGACGATCTCGCCGACGGGATCGAAAAGCACCTTCGCCTCGTATAGGGTGACCTGAGTTCTTTTCGGATAAACAGGTCATTGAGGAACTCGCATGACTCAAAGCCGAGTGTTGATAGCGGATGACCTACCGCCGGTGTTAGCCACCGTCGCCGCATTGTTAGCAGAATCCTTCGACGTGGTCGCGATGGAGTCCGATGGGCGGGCAGCTTTGAACTCGGCCTTGAGACTTAAACCCGACCTGCTCGTGTTGGATATCTCGATGCCATTGCTAAGTGGGATCGAAGTCGCCCAAGAACTCAAGAGAATCGGCGACAGGGCCAAGATTGTCTTTCTCACCGTTCATGAGGACGCGGACATCTTGAGAACCTGTCAGGCGGCGGGCGGATTAGGCTACGTAGTTAAGGTGCGCATGGATTCTGATCTGATTCCAGCGATGAAAGAAGCACTCGCCGGCCGTGCCTTTACGTCCTGTTTCACGGATGAACAGGAAGGGTGAGCGGCGATTCCCACACAGATATATGCGAGCCATCGCGGCCATTTGTACTGTCACTTTTGACAATTACAAACTGAGATTGCGAAGAACATCATGCACGAATCTCGTGGCGGCGGCCCGCTTCAACGGGAAGCTCCACGCAATGGTTTTGTTGGTTCGCGAAAAAAGAGGATAACCGTTTATGAAGTGTGTCGGCCGGTTGGCTATGGTTGGTGCTGCGCTTTTTGTTCTGCTGACGTTGATCGCATCTCCACCCTCGTTCGCCCAGAAGAAAAAACCGAACATTGTTGTCATCATGACCGATGACGTGGGAGTTTGGAACATCAGCGCCTACCATCGCGGGATGATGGGCGGCCGTACACCCAATATCGATCGAATCGCCAATGAGGGCGCACTGTTCACCGATTACTATGGCCAGCAAAGCTGCACGGCGGGTCGCGCTGCGTTTATTTTGGGACAGCAACCTTTTCGTACTGGGCTTCTTGCTGTAGGGCTGCCGGGATCACCGCTCGGAGTCCAGAAGGAAGACCCGACGATAGCCGATCTGCTCAAGCCGCTCGGATACGCCACGGCGCAGGTTGGCAAGAATCACCTCGGCGACCGAAACGAATTTCTGCCCACTGTTCACGGCTTCGACCAGTTTGATGGAAACCTGTATCACCTGAACTCTGAGGAAGAACCGGAAGATCCGGACTATCCGAAGGACCCAGCATTTGCCGCAAGGTTCGGTCCTCGTGGAGTACTCCACTGCGTAGCATTACTTGCAGATAATCCGGAGCCCGCCGACCCGCGTTTCGGCCCGTGGGGCAAACAGAAGTGCGAGGATTCCGGTCCTCTTACGCGCAAGCGCATGGAGAATGCCGAAGAAGAACTCCTCAAGGTTTCGCTCGATTTCATGGACAAGTCGGTGAAAAGCGGCAAGCCATTCTTTCTCTGGCACAACAATACACGCATGCACGTCTGGACCCGCCTCAGTCCCGAGTGGGAAAACAAAAGCGGTTACGGCTTGTACGCGGACGGGATGATGGAGCTGGATTGGGTCGTTGGTCAGCTTCTTAAAAAGCTCGATGATCTAGGCATCGCGGACAACACCATCGTTGTTTTGACCTCCGACAACGGCGCCGAAAAGTTTTCGTGGCCTGACGGCGGAACCGAACCTTTTCGTGGGGAGAAGGGCACCACGTGGGAGGGCGGATTCCGGGTGCCCTGCGTGGCTCGTTGGCCTGGTGTCATCAAGCCGAACACAATTATCAACGACATCGCTTCACACGAGGACTGGACACCTACTTTCCTGGCGGCAGCCGGCGTGCCGGATGTGAAGGCCCAACTGCTTACGGGGTATAAGGGTGTGGATAGGACGTTCAAGGTTCACCTCGACGCCTACGACATGACCGATCTTCTCTCCGGAAAAGGACCGGGCCAGCGGAAGGAAATTTTCTACTTCGACGATTCGGGCAGCCTCAACGCGTTTCGATACGGCGACTGGAAAGTTAGTTTTGCTACCAAGGACTCCTGGTGGGCCGACGTTGCCAAACCGCGGACCCTGCCTCTCGTCGTGAACCTGCGGCAAGACCCGTTCGAAGTTACGCCGGAATCCCCGATGTACACCCGCTGGTATGGCGACAAGCTGTGGGTGATGATTCCTGCACAAGCCATCGTGGGGCAATTTCTAATGACGTTCAAAGAATTCCCACAACGGCAAAAATCAGCATCCTTCAATATTCAACAGGTGCTGGATCAAATGAGAACAAAAACTGACTGATGCAGTTTTTGAACACTTCGTAGCTATTTCCGGGCGCATCTCTTTTTCATAAAAAAATACAGATCGGTCGGCGACGGGCCGGACTGCGATTTTGTGGTTCTACATCGTTCAGCTCTTACTGGTGTGTACGGTGAAGTTGCAGCCGTCGTCCTGTTACTTCTGACAGTTGCGACACGGACGCGCTGCGCTCAAGATGTCGAAAATTTCGAACGAGCATTTGAATGTTGATCTACCCCGCTAGGTGGGGAAGGTGAAAAAACACATGAAGAGTATGGGAAAAATGTTTTGTGTTCTTGTCGCTTTGGTGGTTCTGGGTTTCGCGGCGCCCCCACACGCGTTCGCCCAGGCGAAGAAACCCAACATTGTCGTCATCATGACCGATGATGTCGGCATCTGGAATATCAGTGCTTACCACCGTGGCATGATGGGCGGTAGCACCCCGAACATCGATAGAATTGCCAGCGAAGGCGCGCTCTTCACCGATTACTACGCGCAACAGTCCTGCACGGCTGGACGAGCCGCATTCATCCTGGGGCAGGTTCCGTTTCGAACTGGTCTCCTAATGGTAGGTCTGCCAGGCGCGAAACAAGGCATCCAAGATAAGGATCCTACGATTGCGGAATTGCTTAAGCCCGAAGGTTACGCGACCGCGCAAATTGGCAAAAATCATCTGGGCGACCGCAACGAATATCTGCCGACCGTACACGGGTTCGACGAGTTCTACGGAATCCTCTACCACCTCAATGCCATGGAAGAGCCGTACGAGTACGACTATCCGAAAATGGCCAACTTCCGGGAGCGCTTCGGTCCGCGCGATGTTATCTCCACCACGGCGTCCAGTGTGGATGACCCGACGACTGATCCTCGTTGGGGACGGGTAGGCAAGCAGGTCATTAAGGACGAAGGTCCGTTGCCTCCACATCCGAATATGGACCCGAAGGCCACCACCAACATGGAGGACATTGAGCCGGTTCTTGTTCAGCGTTCTACCGATTTCATGGAGCGTTCAGTCAAGGCGAATAAGCCATTCTTTCTTTGGCACAACTCCACACGCATGCACGTCTGGACCCACCTCGCTCCAAAGTGGCAAAACAAAAGCGGTTTCGGTTTATACGCAGACGGCATGATGGAGTTGGATTGGGAAGTTGGCGAACTCCTCAAGAAAATTGACGATCTTGGGATCGCTGACAATACCATCGTGCTGTTCACCAGCGACAACGGCCCGGAAATCTTTACCTGGCCGGACGGAGGTAATCAGCCGTTTCGTGGCGAGAAAGGCGTGACCTACGAGGGTGGCTTCCGCGTTCCGATGTTAGTGAAGTGGCCTGGGGTCATTAAGCCCAACACGATAGTTAACGACATCATGTCGATGGAAGATTGGTTGCCAACTCTCGTCGCCGCCGCCGGCGATCCAGACATGAAAGATAAACTCCTGAAAGGCGTGCAGGTGGGGGATAAGACCTTCAAGACTCACCTTGATGGCTACAACTTTATGCCCTACTTCAAGGGTGAGGTCGCCGCCGGACCACGCCACGAATTCTTCTACTTCAGTAACACTGCGGACCTCATGGCAATGCGTTATGACCAATGGAAGGTGAGTTTCAAAACCATCAAGGGAAACCTGTTCACCGGCGAAGCATCGAGCACCCAGGCTCCCATCGTGACGAATTTGCGGCAGGATCCATGGGAACGCTATCAGGACGAGTCGATGAACTATGGCAGATGGTGGGGCGACAAATTGTGGACCATGGTGCCGGCAACGGTGATTGTCAGCCAGTTCCTAGAAACCTTCAAAGAATATCCGCCGAGCCAGGCCAGCGGCGGGCTTACAGTCACTCAATTTCTCGACGCTGTTTCGAAAGGAGCCTCCGGCGCAGGGAAATAACGGTGCCCGGGCAGGGGAATGCCCGGACGTTCTCTACATTCAACTCTGTTCAGCGCTCGCTCCGGTTCTAAATGACTGCTCGCTCAAAATGTTGGTCGGCTGTGCACCGGCTCTGAATAGATTCCAACAGCCGACATAAACGGGGATCAAATGAAAATCAAAATGCTCACACTGACGGGCCTGATTTTTTTGGTGTGCCTCACGGCATCCGCGCAAGATGTCTATGTCACTTCCAGTCCTTCGGGGACCTTTTCCCAGTATCACACCTACGCCTGGGGCAAGCAGCCCAATCCCAACCAGATTGCGAGCCCCATCATGGCGCAGGAAGCCCAGACGCAAATAAATACGCAATTGCAGGCTAAGGGCTTGAGACTGGTGCAGGAATCCGAGAATCCTGATTTGCTTGTGGTTGGCAGTGGTGGGATGAAAACGGAAACCTACTATACGGCCATGGGCATGCGCGGATTCGGAGGCGGAATAGGGACCGTCACGCCTCAGCAGAACGTCGTAGGAACGCTAATCGTGGATATTTATGATCTGAAAACCAAGCAAATGGTATGGCGCGGAGTCGCGCAGGGAACTCTCAATCAAAAAAACTCACAGAAGAACATGCAGTTGCTCGACAAAGCGGTAGTGAAGATGTTCAAGAAGTATCCATCATAAAAAGATTCACTATCCGTCTCAATTGGGCGACCGCTCGGCCCGCTCAATTCAGCCTGAAGTACTCCGAACATTTGCGTCGCAGGACCGAAGGCGCGACCTGTCAATTCTGACAGTTCTTTTCGGCTCTGTAAGCGACTAGCCTCAGCATCGAAACAAAGGGAAGTCACATCACGAGATTGTGTTGGCGTGGCTGCGAATTCTCCCGCTTTTCGGTTGGGGCTTCCAACCCAAACCATAGGGTCCGCCGCGCACTACGGTGACACGAAGTTGAGTAACGGAGAGGACATCATGACGCACATCAAAGTTGTGGACAGCTTTAAATTGCGATTGATCGCGCTCGCGCTTTTGGCTTTCGCGGCTTTTCCATCAGTGAGCCTCGCGCAGGCCCCCGTCTTCGTCATTACGCCGGTAAACAGTTCGGTGAAGTTTTTCGTGAAGGCATCGGTAGCACTCGAGGGTAACTTCGATAAGTGGGACTCCACCCTAACCTTCACCTCGACCGATGTTACCACCGGGGTTTTGGACATCAAGATTCAAGCGGCTTCGGTTAATACCGGAAGCGGCATGAAAGACGGAAAACTCAAAAGCAAGGATTTTTTCGATGTTGAGACGAATCCCCTAATCACCTTTCATTCAAAAAGTATTTCGCAGACCGGACCAACCACCTTTGAGGTGAAAGGCGACTTTACGATTCGCGGCGTGACGAAACCCGAGACGCTGCTTCTCACAGTTTCCGGCATAGGCACCGGAACAGGGGATATTACGGGGACGATGGCGTTCGACCGGAAGGATTATGGGATGAACAGCGGCATTCCGTTCATCAAGATCGCTGACCGGGTTGAAGTCACCGTCAATCTTAAGGGGAAGCGAGTTAGCGGGCCGCCGTTGGACCTTAAGAAATAGTTTGGCGGCGGGCGCCGGCTCCTCCGGCCGTGATTCTCGGTCACTAGCCAAAGCGCAAGGTAGAACACTTCATATAGTCGCGTGGAAAGTTCAAACCAGCAATGGCACTGCAAGTCGGTTATCGCTACCTCGCCGTGCACTACCGCAATGGCGGTTAAGTTGGAGTTCCGTGAACTGCGCTAACGAGCATCCCTCCTCCTCGGCTTCCGGTTCCGGTTACCACCCCTCGGGCAGCAGCGATACACAGGGGCTGCAGCAGCAGGCGCAAAATAGGCAGAGGGGTGAACAATCCACCCACAGCTATCAAGAGCAACAGCATTCGGCTGGCGGATTTAGCCGCGGCGGCGGACGCAGGCGTTAGCAGAGTGATCCAAGCTGTGGGGGACGCCATGGCAAACGCCGCGAAATGTTGGCTTCCTCCAAAGGCTTCCGGCCGACGGCTGCGGTGATTAGGTTCTGGATAAGACCGAGGAGACTTCGATGAATCGCATTCCTGAAAGTGAACACGCAAAGCACGGTGTTGCCGGGGCCGTTGCTTTAGTTTCGCGACTTTTGACCATTGCCGCTGTGCTCATGCTCGCAGGGACTGTGGTGTCTGCGCAAAATCCTGAACTGCAAGAAAAGCTAGCGCAGGTAAAGCAAGCTGCGGCGCTGAATCAACAGGCTCTTCACCAGTATCAATGGACCGAAACCACGCAGCTTACGCTGAAGGGCGATCCGAAGCCCGCGTCTCAAAAATTGTGCCAGTATGGCCCCGACGGCCAGGTGCAGAAGACTACAATTGGCCCTCCGCCGGAACAACCCAGTGGCGGCAGGATGAAGCAACGAATCGTCGCGAAGAAAAAGGGAGAATTGCTGGACTATATGGAGGACGTGAAAGGTGTTCTGGCTATGTACGTCCCGCCAGATCCGCAGAGAATGCAGGCCGCCTTCGCAGCTGGCAAAGTATCGCTGAATCCCGTGGGCGGGCTGCTGAACCTGATTTTTACGGACTATGCTCAACCCGGCGATCGAATGACGCTTACGTTCGACACTACCTCAAAGAAGATCGTGTCATTGAGCGTGAACACCTATATGGGGCAAGCGAAAGATGCGGTGACGTTGCAAGCTCAGATGGCGACACTTCCCGATGGCCCCAACTTCACGCAAAGGACGGTTCTCAACGCCACTGCCAAGAATCTCGTAGTGACGACCACCAACTCCGCTTACCAGAAACTGTAAACAAGGCTGAAGGCAAGGATCGGAATGGAAGATTGTTGGTTTTGGGAGCTGCCCGAAATAGCAGAGGGCACGGCTGACCAACAAATCTATTCGGTAACACCTTATCCGGGTTCTCAGCGAATCTCGCCTTTGTAACACCCGAGAAAGCGCTACAGCGATTGCCTAAGCCAAGGTGGTTCAGAATGTCAACGGAACGAGGATTCTTTCAAGTAAAAAGAACCCTTCGTTCCGTCGCATGTCCAACCAACCTTGCCAAGCTTAAACCTAAGAACACCGTGCGGAAACTGTCAGAAATGACAGTTTGAAGCAGCTGCAGGGAAGTCAATTGCGACGCACCTTGATCTCATCACAATCATTTAGCGCTCACCACCACTCAGAACATAATTCTGTATCGTATGCCGGCGAATGATCGTAGTTGAGCAGTTAGCTCTGGGCAGCTGCGATCGTTAGGACAGAATCGATGGGAACACTGGCAAAAATGACAGTATTTTTGCAGCAGTTTTGCAGGGAGCGCGGGACTGGGTGCGCTCATCGGCGGAATTGCAGGTGGAGGAAAGGGCGCTGGGATCGGAGCCGGCATCGGTGCGGTTGGAGGAACAGCCGTTGCCGCTTCTAAAAAGGGCCAGCAGCTGACTATACCGAGCGAAACTCTGCTCGAGTTCCGCTTGCAACAGCCAGCACCTTTGCCGGTTCCCGCTTGATCGCTTCAACCTGGGTGGCGCCCGAGTTCAAAAACCCGGGCGTCGACCTATTTCTCGGTCGTTATTGCCGAGACAGCGACTCGGCGAGACTCCTTAGATTTTGAGGAACCACCCGAATAACTCCCAGACGCGGGCTGTCAATGTCCGCAATGAGAAAAAACGCAACGGATAGGACGATCGGTAAAACGAGCGTGTTCACAAGACCCATCTTGGCGCGGCGAGCGCCGTATCCTACCAATAGATTGGAGCACATGCCGATCGCGGCCATCAGAAGCCATGCTGCGATCGGTATTCGATTCCACCAAGCGGCCTGCGTGAATCCTTGCGAGTTCAGCACGTCGTTCATCCCGGATATCGCTAATGCGAGTAAGGGTGTCGGCTGTTCTGCTGGATTGTGAACTGCAGACCATAGCCCAGTCTGAAGTCGAGCCGTGTCAACATCGATCTGCCTGAGGGCACTATGATCGCGGGTTTGATAAAACAAAATTCGTTGATCAAGGTAATTCCTGAGTAGCAAACGTACACGCTCAGCATTGTTGGGCGGCAGAAGGTCTGCGCGGAGATATTCCGTGCCAATCGCATTGGCCTCCGCTTCTTCATATGCTTTCCGCTGATCATAACGGTTGATCGCCATCGAAAAGCTGAATCCGATCACGAGGCCCAGCAAGGTAAGGGTGGCTGGCACGATGAGGTCGAGATCCTTTCGCGCATCCTCGTCCACCGGCTTTCTGTTTCTGAGAGATGCGCCAAGCCGGACCGAAAGCCACAACACGGCCAGCGATACTAAAAAGACAAAGAACGGGGATTTTACGAAATCATCCATGAGATAGAAAATCCGGCGGAGTCGCAGATTCCTTTGGTAGACGCCGCGACTAACGGTACTTCGTCTAAACTCTGTTCCGACGCTACTTACCGACAAAGGCCAGTTGGGAACTTTGTCGCCGTATTACTTTGTGAATCAATCTAACTGTTTACCCAAACTATCAAGCTTAGCTTTGGTCTGCCCGTAATCGATTGTTGCATCGATTTCATCTGCGAGATCGGAGGCAATTCTCGCGTTGGCCTTCAGATATTCCGGGTAAGGAGGGGTCGTGGGGCGGCTCTTGCTCTTCCCCAGCCGATCCAGTGCAGCGTTCATATTCGTCGCCAGATCGTTAGCGTAGCCAGTGATACGATCGATAGCATCTTGTTGCCACGGGCTAGCTGTGGTGCGGTGCGATTGCAAGCCCCGCATATTTTGCTGTAGTTCGTTTACGTCATCCTTAATTTTGCCGAGCGTGGCTGAGTGCGTTTGCCAGCTGAGCCCGCTGTTTTGGCCGTAGGACTCCATCTTTACAGCGTCCGCCTTGATCTTGGCTACAATTGGCTTTGCGCCGTTCAACTGCGCGGTGACACTGGCGTTGTCATTCGCGTTCTGGGCGTATGAGACCCTTGGAATCACGACACATCCCAGTGAAAGGATCAGGCAGCAGGCTATCGTTCTCGGGTGCATTTTTCCTCCAATAATTGAACCTGTTAGTTTTTCCTCTCCCATCTTGGTTGATCTGGTGCGCGTGTCTTACCGCCCCTGCGAGGGGCCTGGCACCAAAATGCGCAGTAGGCTTATCACCCAGCTTGAAGAGCGCAGACTGCTACGTTAGAGAAAAAATGAGTTCGCGGCCACTGTCAGAAATGACAGTCTCAGTCCTTGGTCGAATGGAATCTAACTCGCGACTTTACAGACCGGTGGGAAACTGGACCTGAATGAGTTTGTCGAGATGGAGAAGGGCACATAAAATTGCCCGCGCCTCGGATGCCGAGGCGCGGGCAAACCTGCTATGCGGATGGCCGCTCCCGGCTAAAGGCCGCGTACTGCAGCGTCGGCTTCCACCGCCATCTGCTTGAGGAGTTGAAGGAATTTCGGTTGTTGACCAAAAAACAGTCCATCGCTCGTGAATGAGGCAATCGCTGCTTGCGCCCCAGCGAATTCGTCGCTGGTTGGTCGAATCACCGAACAATGCGGCAGATTCGGACTGATGAATTCACACGGCACCGGGAAGATCAGGCTTGGCTGGAACAACGGACCCTTGGTGAAGAAATTAGGAAAGGTCAGCCCGGAGTCCGATACGGGAGCGACCGTTGGCTGCACACCATTGCCCGCGAAATCGACCCACTCCAGGAAATGTGCGATCTCATCCCCGCCAATGGCCTGCGTGATTTTCAATACTTCTTCGCTGGTGACTTTTCGGCCGAGTGCCTGGTAGAGACTCGATCCACCTTGTTCGATAAATCCGAAGTGGAACGCCGCGGTGTTGGCGATAACCTGAATGTGGTTGGCGTCGCCGAAATCAGCATCGGTGATCGGAATGGCCGTGCGATTGGTTATGGTGATGGCTTGCGGGAAAGTGGCGCCAAAGTCGGGGTTCGTCGCGCTGCGGTAACGGATGAACCAGCTGGTATCCACATTCAGGTGCATCAGGTTGGTAAGACGACCGATATTCTGCGCACCGGTCGCCCGGCTGCCTTGAAGCGTGAGGAACTCGTCGAAGTTAACCGGGTCTGCGCCCTTGGATTCCAAATACCCGTTGAGGAAGTTGGCGTGGCTGATTTCATCGATGGTGTTGCTGGTAATGTACTGTGGACCATCGGAATCGAGGTTGGAGAGCGCCATCTGATATCCGTTCAGCGTTTGGTTCATATCCACCTCGATCGGCACTCCCGAGGTCAGACCACCCAGTTCTGCGTATTGAGTCCACAGATCACTTTCGATGAGTTCCGCCGCAGCCAGAAATCGAAGAATGTTGATGTCTCCTTTCGTCAGACTGTTTTCGCTCGACTGGCCGAAGGCAAGTGTCTCGCTTCCGATCAATGCTGCGCCTACCGTAGCCGCGCCCGCTGCCATCGCCCCTTTCTGCAAGAGTGACCGGCGGTTCATTAGACTTTTTGTCTGGTCCATAACGCTCCTGTAAGTTGAATTGGGTTCTTTGCCGAGGCGCCACGGTATCTCCGCCTTCGGCGGGACTTGTCATGGTGGAGTTAAATGGGTGTCCCGTTTTTGTAAGGTTTGTGTCTCTTCGCCTGAATATCCCAGATCGACCCGGGCGGCCGGCAAAGCGTCCAGAAAAATGAGCAAGCTCGCACAGCCGATACCTGCATCAAACCAAACCGGAGTGTTCTTCCTCTAGTCTTGCCGGAGCGGAAGTAGCGCCATTTCGGAAGCGATTTCTACCCAGGGCCCGGTCGTATCGGCCGCGTGAATATTCAGCAAGAACTCTGAAATAGGCCCGCATGTCAGGAACAAAACAGAGCTCTAGAACGAAGCGTCAGGAGGTCCTCCATGCAGTCGAATCGATGGTGCCCGGTCTGTTTCAACCTACTCTTGGCAGTCGGCATTTTGATGTGTTCGCCTGCGGTTGCCTGGGGCCAAAGTGAATCTCCGCGCCCCGCCGACGAGACAATTGACGTGAAGTCTTTGGCGGCCTCCGTGCGGCAGCTCCAGGCCCAAGTTCAGACGCTGAACGAAGAGATGGACCGGGTGCGCCTGACCGCCGAGCGAGCGCAGCACGAAACGGAGGCGCTTCGCACAGAGTTGAACCGCGCGAACTCAGCATTGGCCTTGGCGAACGTCCAAGCCGACGACACCTCGAAGTCTCCGTCAACACTTCGAACCGCAATCTCCACACAATCCCAGCCGGCGATAACTGTTACCCAGGAAACCGGAGTATCCATAGAGCAACAGATCTCGGATTTGCGAGACGACGAACATTTGTTAAACGACAAGGTGGTCGAACAAAGCCAGACCAAGGTCGAAAGTGGATCGAAGTACCGGGTTCGTCTGTCAGGAATCGTACTGCTCAATACCGCCATAACGCGGGGCGCCGTCGACAATTTGGACTTTCCGCAGATGGCTACCCCGGCAGCCACACCCGGTACATCCGGTGCATTCTCGGGATCGCTCCGTCAGTCGCAGATTGGAATCGAAGCGTTTGGGCCGGACATCGCCGGAGCGCGCACCAGCGCGAATGTGAAATTCGATTTTGCCGGCGGTTTTCCCGACATTCCCAACGGCTCGGCTCTTGGTATCGTGCGCTTGCGCACTGGGACGATCCGCCTCGACTGGGAAAATACTTCGCTGGTCGCGGGGCAGGATGCTCTGTTCATCAGTCCGCTTACGCCGACGTCGCTGGCGTCTTTAGCCGTACCGGCACTTTCCTACAGCGGGAACCTATGGACCTGGACACCTCAAATCCGCGTCGAGCACCGCATTCATCTCTCCTCGGACTCAAGTCTGCTGCTGGAGGCCGGCATCCTCGACTCGTTGACGGGAGATATTCCGGCGCAGCAATACAGGTCCCCGACCGTGGGCGAACAGTCGGGACAGCCCGCGTACGCCTCACGCATTGCCTGGACCGGAAAGGTTTTTGGCAAAGACTTGACGTTAGGATCGGGTGGCTACTACGGTCGCCAAAACTGGGGCTTCGGGCGAAATGTCGATGGCTGGGCCGCAACCTTCGACGCGACCCTCCCCTTAGGTTCCCTCTTTGATTTGAGCGCGGAAGCCTATCGCGGAAGGGCAGTGGGAGGATTGAGCGGGGGCATCGGCCAAAGCATCGTATTGTCGGGGCCAATCGCCAATGCTGACACCATCATCCACGGGCTGGATTCGGTGGGGGGCTGGCTTCAACTTAAGATTAAGCCGAAGACCAATTTCGAAGTGAATCTGGCCTACGGCCTGGATAACCCGTTCGCCAGTGAGTTGCGAGCGTTCCCCGCATCTGGGGCATTTTATGGCAGTTTGCTTTCTCGCAACCTGAGCCCGTTTGCAAATTTCATTTACCGCGTGCGTTCCGATGTCTTGGTTTCCGTCGAGTATCGCCGCCTGCAGACCTACACCCTGGACAGCAACGCAAATTCTGCCAATCAGATTACGCTTAGTGTTGGTTATCTGTTCTGATGGGAGCAGTCGAATGAAGCAGACGTTTTACATGCTCACCTGTTTGACGTTCTTGGTCGCTGGACCAAGTGTTGCGCCGGTGCCCGTGCAGCGGCATTCGGTCTCAGCGGACTTTGTCATTACCCGGGCAGGGAACAAGAGTGTGGAAACCTCCGCCACCGAAGTTCGCGACGCATCGAATGTAGTTGTTTGGCTTACCCCACTGGATCGCGCCGCGGAGCCGCCAGCAGTGCCTCCCGCGGGGAGAGACCAACCACCCCGGCTCGTGCAACGGAATAAGACGTTCGAGCCGCACCTGCTGGTCGTACCGGTAGGTACTCTCGTCGTATTTCCGAACGAGGATCCATTCTTCCACAATATCTTTTCACTCTATGACGGCAGACGCTTCGATCTAGGCCTTTACGAATCAGGTATGTCGCGCTCGGTTCGTTTCGATCGGCCCGGAGTGAGCTTTCTTTTCTGCAACATTCATGCCGAAATGAGCGCGGTGGTCATCGCGCTCGACACTAATTATTTCGCGGTCTCGAACCATTCCGGTCACGTGGTCATTCCTGACGTGCCAGAGGGTTCCTATCGGTTAAACGTGTGGTACGAGCTCGCAACCCCGGAAGAGCTCCAAGCACTTACGCGAGTTGTGTCGATATTGAATGCCAATGTCGCGCTCGGAGCAATTCGCGTCAGCGAAGCATCAGACGTAAGACCGGCACACAAAAATAAGTACGGTCTCGACTACGTGCCTCCTCCCCAGTCTGATTACGACCGATAGGGACCAGGAGCCCTTTGGTTTTTGGCCCGGTTCGTCGGTCAGCAGTGCTGCCGCTCCCGTCCGCCACAGATTACGAATTTACGCCCTGTTGACAACTGGCTAACCGCGAAGCGACAAGATGGACGCGCAAGTTCTTTACGGTGGACCCGGACGCTAAGGCTTCCGGGAGTATTTGAATTGGCCGCCGCCGAAACATGGGCCTTGGTGACCGACCGCGTGCCGACGCCACCGAACCACAAGCTGGCAGGTGGCCGGCGGATGTACAATAAAAAGTAGTGGCTAACCCGCTAACCGGGAGCTCGACGTCGCGAGGGGTGATGGGCGCAGGGGACCGAATGGATACGGTGCTGGTGATTGAGGACAGCCGGCCGATGCAGCGCACGCTGCAGCGCCTTTTTGAGGCGGATGGTTTGAACGTACAGCTTGCCGCAGACGGCGTAGCCGGGCTTGAGAGCTTCCGCACCATGACTCCGAGTGCAGTGGTGTTGGACTTGAACCTTCCGCGCATGCCAGGGAAAGAAGTATGCCGGGCCTTCAAGGCCCAGGCGGCGTCGGTACCGATCGTCGTGCTCAGTGCCAACGATGAGGTCGAGGACAAGGTCTTGTTGCTCGAGCTTGGCGCGGACGATTACGTTACCAAGCCGTTCAGTCCCAAAGAACTGCTGGCGCGGGTCAGGCGCGCAATGCGGCGTGGAGACCAATCCGCTTCGCTGGGCCCGACGAGTCAAGCCAGCGCGCACGATGTGCTCGCGTTTGATGAGATCCGCATCGACTTCACCTCCATGATCGGGACCAACGGATCGAAACCCCTTAACTTTACGGCGCAGGAATTTAAACTGCTGCGATACTTCGCGAAATCTCCTTCCCGGGTTATTTCCCGCGAGGAATTGCTGAATGAAGTTTGGGGATATGAAAACTACCCAACCACGCGCACCGTGGATAACCACGTCCTGCGCTTGCGGCAAAAGCTCGAACCCGACCCTGCTAACCCGCGTTATTTTCTTACGATGCACGGCTCGGGTTACAAATTCCTACCTGGCGATCGAGCGAATCCGCGGGGCGAATAGAATACTCCGGCCGCGAGGCACATGGCTTCTCTCCGACTACGAACCCAACTGCTGGTCGCCGCACTGCTGACGATTTGTACTTTACTGGCCGCCGTTCTCTTGGTCGTGCGCCATACGGTCCGTTCGGAAATTAGCGAAGGGGTGCGCCAGAGCACCGAAGCGTCGCTCCACGCCTTCCAAGTGTTGCAGCGGGAGCGCGACGTGCAACTTTCCCAGACCGCCGCACTGCTGGCAGAATTGCCGACCCTCAAGGCGGTGATGGCTACGCAGCATGAACCGACGATTCAGGACGCTTCTGAACCCTTTTGGAAGCTGGCGGGCAGCCAACTCTTTGTCCTTTCAAGCTCAGACGGCCGTATTTTCGCCTTTCATATGTCCACCCCGGGATGGGAATCCGGACTGGCGGAAGCGGATCTGAAGAAGTCCGTCGAGGACGGAGACTCCACGGCCTGGTGGTACGGCAACGGTCAACTCTACCGCGTGTTTTTGCGTCCGATCCTGGCTGGCAGCGACAACAGCCAACGCCAGCTCGGGAACATCGCCATTGGTTATAAAATTGATTCGAGCGTCGCCGAACAGCTTTCGATCGCGTCCGGCAGCCAGATCGCTCTCGCCACCGGCGACGAAATAATTGCGACCACGCTTTCAACCGCCGGTATGAGAAGTTTGCGGGCCTTGATCGCCCAGGGCGCAGACACGGGATCCGCGTCTCGAGAAATACTCCTGGGCGAAACTCCCTACCAGGCCGCCAGTGTTTCGTTTCAAGAGGGGCGGTTTCCGGCCGTGAAGTGCTACGTGCTGATGCCCTTGCAACCCACGAATGCGTTTATTGCGAGGCTCAATCGCCGGATTGTGCTGCTTGGCGTTTCCGCTATTCTCGTGGCGGGTCTGCTGCTCATTCTTGCTTCGCGGACGATTACTCGACCGCTGGATGATCTGGTCGCAGGCGTAAGAGCCCTCGCGCAAGGGGACTACTCGTATTCGGTAAACCCGGCAGGCAGCAGCGAAGTTGCCGAACTTGGTGCGGCCTTCGCGAAAATGCGATCAGACCTGCGGGCGTCCGAAGAACGTCGATTTGTAACTGAGCGAGTCGCCGCACTGGGCCGGGCCGCGCGCTCCATATCCCATGACCTCCGCCATTACCTCGCTGCCGTAGTGGCCAACGCGGAATTCCTCTACGAAGCAGAGAAGCTTAAATTGAATCGCGACGAGATTTATGGCGAAATCAAAACAGCCGCCGAACAAATCACCGACCTGCTCGATTCGCTCCGGGAGCTGTCGCGCGAGGACGTATCCATTGCTCCGCGTCTGGCCGCTATCGATCAAACCGTCCGCCGGGCGGTGGACGCGGCCCGGGTGCGTTCCGAGATGAAGGCGCGAGCGATCTCCGTCCGTTCCTCCGGAAACCTGGCCGGCGTGTTCGATCCGCAAAAAATGGAGCGAGCGCTCTTTAATCTGGTGTTGAACGCCTGCGAAGCCTCAGCTCAGGTGGAGGGTGCGATCGAGGTCGATATTCGATCGGTCGGCGAATTTTTTGAGATTCGCGTATCGGACTGCGGCCCGGGCGTGTCGCCCTCGATTCGGCAGACTTTGTTTGAGCCGTTTGTCAGTTTCGGCAAATCGAACGGGACGGGCCTGGGGCTGGCGATCGTGCATAAAGTGATCCACGACCACGGCGGTTCGGTCGCGGTCGAGAGTACCGGCGCTTCCGGGACAACCTTTCTTGTGAGATTTCCGCGCGCGCAGCCTGTCTCTAGTCAATCCACCCAGATG
>Ga0209169_10000656_pt1 | contig 21128 bp, 26 predicted proteins | sample HubBroMetageWRM4_FD_188346 | JGI IMG/M metagenome (GOLD analysis project Ga0209169, IMG submission 188346) | Warmed soil microbial communities from the Hubbard Brook experimental Forest, New Hampshire - Hubbard Brook CCASE Soil Metagenome WRM 4... | ecosystem: Environmental > Terrestrial > Soil...
GCACGGTGATCGATCTCACCGCACGGCGTTACTTTTTCGAGCTGACCACGAGCCCGAACGTGATCTGGGTGGATTTTCCGAAGCTCAACGTCACGGCCGGCGCGCCGGTTTTGGAGTTGAATCCGGACAGCGTGGATTTGTCCGGCAACGTGACGGACAAATTCAAAAAGATCGCCAAGTCGCCTTTCTAGCTCCGAAGCGCACGAGCGCTCCCATCCTTCGACGTCATCCAGAGGCCGATCCATCGGCCGAAGGATCTCTCTTCGTTTTTGATCCGACGGAATGCGTGACTCAGCTTGTTGGCGCGGCTTTGCCGTGGATTCCAAGGTGCGTGTGTCCGAACGCTTCCGGATACTTCAGACCAAAACCGAGCGCGCGGTCCAGTGCAATGTGCGCGGACCAAATCAACGCGTAGGGCAGAACGTGCGGCTGGTTCATCGCAAGCGCTACAGCGGCTAGAGCGGCAGGTAGGGTGTAGCTATGGACGACGTTGTACACGCGAGCGGCGAACGCAGGATTCACTAGGTACGCGAGCAGGCTGAGATCCGGCACGAGCAACAGCACGAAGAATCGCCACCACGGCGCGGCGGTGAGATGGTACAGCTCGAGCGAGAGCACGAGGACGAAGAGTCCTTCGGCCTGGAGCCAGTAGCGGACTGCCCCTTTCACGGCGCCGTCGGAGGAATTGGGAGTGAGTTGATTCATCGTCGAGACCTCTCGCGTGATCGTTTGCTCTATCAGCGTAGCTCGCGAGCGGACAAGAGCGAAATTCAAAGGCAAAACATTTTACAGAGAAACCCGAGAAAGGCGGGAGGACACTGAGGCGGTGTGATTGGTTTGGACGTGCGCGTTTTAGGATAATGAGCGCTTTCGCTACGGCTTCGGCGCGCGGCGATTTTGGTCGAAGTGGAAATCGGGGCTGGTGTTCGACGGAATTGTGATCGTCGCGGATTTTTTGGAGGCTTGCCCGTCCACGCCCGTGACGGTCGCGCTGACAGTGAATGTCCCGGCATGCGTGTACGCGTGCGTTGCAGCGTCGCCGACTCCGTACACTGCGTGGCCGGTTTCCGTGGTGCCATCGCCGAAATCCCACGCGAAATCGATCGCGGGGTTCGCGGCGTCGTTCGACGTGATCGTCATCCTCGCCGGCTTCCCTGCTTCCGCCGAAGACGGCACGGACAACTCGAACGCAGGCGGTGCAGGCGCCGCTCCGACGTCGATAATCTTGACCAGGCGCACGGAGTGCGGCGGCTGATTTTTCAACTGCGCAAGAGCCGCGAGCGAGTCGAACGCCAAACCACGTTCCGGCATCGGCCCGCTTCCGTTCGCTACGGACGCGTGCAGCGGATCGATTGCGGCGTATTTTCCCGCCGCGGCAAGGCCCAGCTGCGTCGCCGTGAACGTGTGTGAGCGTGGCTGGTCCGTCCAATTAAATACGGCAAGCATCGTTTGCCGCGTCCCTTCGTGAAGCACGAAAACGCTGGGCTGCTCGTCAGCTTCGTCGTACGACATTAAATCGACAGGCGTAGCCGCGTGGCCGTACTTGTACATCGCGAGCAGGTCGGCGTTGCGCGCGTACGCAGCACGCTCGGGCTCGGAGCCGAGCATCGGCAGATCATCGCCCACTTCAAACATCGCGCCCGCGACCGCCGCGAGCACAATCGAAACCTCCGCTTCGTTCACCGTCGTGCCCGGTGCGCCGCCTTCGCCCTTCTGATCGGTAAGCGTGAACGCGTCAGGATCGGCGACGAAGAAATTGCGGTTCATGTAGTAGCGCTCGGCAATGCCGCTCGCCGCGGTTTTGCTTGGCTCGAACGAATGGCCCGTGTCGGTGGAGATGCGCCCTTCATCGACCAGGCCGACGGGCGCGAGCATCACGCTGCCATCCTTATCGAGCTGCACGTCTTCGCCGACTGCTTCGCGAATCACTTTCAAGCCGATGCGCTGCGCCTCGATTGCGGTGACGTTCGGAGCGTAGTGCACGCCTTCGATCGCAGTATCGTCCATGAAATCGAGCTTGATGTAGCGCACGTTCCAATCGTGCGTGAGCGTGTGGTACGTCTCGCGCAAATAATCCTGGGCGCCGGGATTGGTCGGATCGAGCGCGTAAAGTTCTTCGATCTCCGGCTGCAGGATGCGAATCGGTTCACCGGCGGCGTTGTGCACAAGCCAGTCTTTGTGATGTTCGTACACCCACGAGCGCGTGGACACTTCGAACGGCGCAGTCCAAACTCCGAAATTAATTCCCTGCTTGGTGACGAAGCGGCCCGTGCCGATCATGCCCTCAGGAAAATGATTCGCATCGGTGGTGACATATTCGCCGCGCGCGTACTGATAGCCTTCGTCGATGAGCACGTAGTTAAAGCCGAGTTCTTTCAGATTTTGCGCGAGCCACTGCGCGTTGGTGCGAACGAGGCCCTCGGTGACGCCGGCGTAGTAGCTGGTCCAGCTCCACCAGCCGCTCGGCGCGCGCCCCACTACACGCGGATGATTCACTTTCGCGATTGCCGCGCCGTAGGCTTCGAGCTGCGCGTGATAGTCGTTGCCGGTCGCGATCAGCACGGGCTCGGATTCGAGCGACTCACCTGGCTTGACGGTGACGCTCGCTTCCATTTGATCGGCAGCCTTCGAGCGCGACAGCGCTTCGTGTTGCTCGGGCTCTTTCGTGCCGGTGGAATCGACGGTGAGCGACGCGACTTTCGCTCCAGCCGGCGACGAGGAGGTGGCGAGATGGAAAATCGTGAGCCAGCGATGTGAAGTGAGCGCGCCAAGGAAAAGATCGTTGCCGCTGTCGCGATTGAAGATGAGTTGCGAGCCGACGCCCATGTGTATGCCGGACAGTTTGTCGCTCACGTCGTCGAAGCTTTTGTAATCGGGGGCTTTGCCCATGTCGTAGATGCGTTCGGTCGGCCGGTCTTCACTGAAGCTGTCGGCGAGGACGCGGTCGCGCGACTCGGCGCCGCCGAGATCAATTTGCGGACGCGATGCGGACGGCTGCGCGGCGACCTCAATAACGCGGAGTGAGTGCACGATGACGCTGCCAGACGATGTGTTGATTAGCCGCAGCGTGATCGAGGCAAAGTGCGAATCGTGATAGACGCGGAGCACACGCTCGACATCAGGCTTCCCTGCTTGGCCGCTGAACTTCGTGACGAGTTGGTCGCCAGAGCCGAGATCGTCGGTAAAGGTCGATCGTTCCGTAGCCACGATCGGATACTTTGCAATGTCGACGCGCTCGCTCCCAAGTTCGACCGAGCTGCCTGCACGAAAAATCTGACGCCCGTCAGCCAACGCGACCACAAACGCGCGCGATGCGGGATCCACAGTGATTGAAACGGCGCCGTTCGATATCGACGCTCTGTCTTGCACGGGTCGCGGCGATGCAGCAGAACGAAGGACAACTCCGACCGCGATCGACCCGACGATAAATGTGGCTGCGGCCCAGGCTCCCCTTCTGCTCATCACCCCTCGCAATGAAACGAAAGAATTCGTAAGGAATCGTAGCGAATGCGCTGGCGGGATAATATTGGGCGCGGGACGGCAAGTCAACGAAGCTTTTGCGGAATTACGAAGGAGGATCGCGAGGCGCCCCTGCACGCACCGCAACACGGCGCATCCAGGGCGCGACGCTCTAAGAGCCAGATTGCTTGGTGAACTTCTGCCCGCGCCCCTGCAAGTCGGTGTTGTCCGCGCCGGTCGTAGCCTTGCCGGTTCCGAGTTCCGTGCCCGCACCCGCCACAGCCGGCGCAGGATTCACTTCCGGCTGATCCGGCGTCAGGCCGCCCTTCGATTCGATCTCGCGGAAGAGCTGCACGGCGCCATTATCATCGAGCAATTTCGCAGCTTCGTCCTCGAGCTTCTCGTTGAGCAGCCGCACGATCACCACAGCCGGCCCAGCCAGGGCAGGGTCGCGGTCCGTCAGCTCCGCGTCTTCCACGTCGAGCGGATCGCCCTTCGGCATCTTCGGCTGGCCATCGACTCCCACCCACGAACTTTCGTACTTCTCTTTCGGGCGCAGGTGCAGCGCATCCTGCACCTTCTCGCCAAAAGTCTCGCCGTGATGCAGCGACTTGCCGGACCGCTCAACGTAGCCGCGGCCGCGCGCATCGGTATCCGCGCCGGGAATCAGGAGCACCTGGTTCCCGCTGATACCGAGTTCCTCGAGGTCTTCAACGGCCGATTCCGCGTCTTCGTAATGCTCGAATACTCCGGTGACGGTCTTGATTCCGATCGACATGGCTGCCTGTCCTTCCCGCCAGATGCGGGTGCGCGCTTAGGTACTCGCTTCGTCGCGCCGCATTATACCGCGCACAGTCCGCAGAGTATGCGAAATCACCCCACGCTAAATCAGGTAAAGACAGTAGGGGCATACAGTAGATGCCTTGCTAGACTCACGCATCGTTTGTCGGGTTCCACAAAGCTTCGACAGGCAGGCGGCGTGTTTTTCGTCGGGCAGGCTGGTTCTGCAACCGCCTCGCTCGGTAGCGCGCGAGTCAGCGCACGCAGGATCAAAACGGAGGAACAATGGCAGCGGCAAAAGAAAACGGCAAGCATGAAGGTAAGAAGCTGACGCGCGAGCAACTCATCGCGAATCTGAACGACGACCTGTCACGCGAATACCAAGCCATCATCGCGTACGTAAATTATTCGCAAGTGCTCAAAGGCGCGCCATACATGAATATCGCCGCCGAACTCGAGAAACACGCCAGCGAAGAACTGGGCCACGCGCTAGTTATCGCAAACCAGATCGACTATCTCGGCGGCATGCCATCTGTCACGCCGAAGACGGTAAAAACGTCCGACAAAGCAACCGACATGCTGCGCTTCGACCTCGACAACGAAGTCGAAACCATCAAGCAATACCGTCAGCGCGTGAATGAATGCGAAGAGCTTGGCGAGTACGCCATCAGCGAGCACATCCGCGAAATTCTGCTCGACGAGCAGGATCACGCTATCGCGCTCGCCACTGCGCTCGGCATCGACGTTCCAAAGATTCCGGCGCCGTCGAACGAATAACGCCACCCGGCGCGAAACCATTTGCTCGCAACAGAGTCGAACCGTACCACAAGGAGGTCCATATGAAACCGCTCGCCATCGCAGGTATTGTGCTCATCCTTCTGGGCATCGTGGGCTTCGTGTACCAGGGATTTTCATATACAACGCGGAAGGACGTCGCAGACATCGGACCCATCCATGCGACGAAAGACACTACGCACAATGTCCCGATTTCGCCCATTCTGAGCGGCTTGGCTCTGGTGGGTGGGGTTGTGTGCTTGGTGGCAGGGTCGAAATCGTCGTAGGATTAGCGCCCCCGGCAATTCGGGAACTCTGCACGGCCCCGGGCGAAACAAATTTGTTGGCAGTTCAATGACGAAGGAGGCCAGATGGCCGAACACACTACGCACCACAGTGAAGGCGTGTTGAGCGACGTGGCACAGACGATCGGGGAAACCGTGGGCTCCATCGCCGCGAAAGTATCCAACGCAGCTGCGCCCATCATCAAGAAAGTCGAGCGCAAGGCGAAGTCGATTCGCGCGAAGAAGTCGGTAAAGCGGGCCGAAGCGAAGGTGAAGAAGTCCGCAGCTGCCGCAAAGAAGTCCGCGAAGTCGACGGCGCGCAAAGTGAAATCGAAAGCGCGCAAGGCAGTGAAGAAGGTCGCGCCGAAGAAGAAGGCTGCTCGTCGCAAAGCGCGGCGTTAGTTTTCGAAGCGGTCGCGTTTCAAACTGAGAGTGTGAGCGAGCCCGCCGTGGCCCTGTGTTGCGGCGGGTTCGTTGTATTTGGTGGTTGAAGCTTGGACGTTCGTGCAGGCGGGCTTTCAGCGAGCGTATGACGATTTTCTGAGAGGAATTTAACGATGTGGCGCTGGGTGATTCTGTTTCTCGTGGCAACGTTCGTGGCGGGTATTTTCGCGTTTGCAGGATTGGTCGTCGCCGCGATCGCCGTCGCGAAATTGGTCTTCTACCTCTTCCTCATTTTGTTTCTCATCGCACTGATCTACGCACTCACCCACAATCTACGCTCCCGCAAGCTTTGAGCGAAATTATGTCGGCGCCTGGCGCGCAAATAGGGCGAACCTGTCCTCGCGAACAGGGTGCCTTCCACGCCGCAACACCGATGCGGTAACCGATAGCAGCGCAGCGTCAGCGCCTAAAATAGGAGTATGGCTGGCGATTCCACCAATGGCCCGGCGCAACCGGTTCCGCTCGACGCTCCGTCCAAGTCCGCGACCACCGCAACTCGTCCGGATCGCACGGCGACGTCACCCACGTCTGCGCGTGCCGGCGAACCGGCGGTAGTCCCACGTACCGTTAAATGCCCCAAGTGCGGCGCCGACGCGCGCGAAGTCGCCCGCTTCTGCCAGCGCTGCCACATGACGCTCCGCTACAGCTGCCCGGCGTGCAAGAACGAACAACGCAAGGGCGGCACCTGCGAAAAGTGCGGCGTCGATTTCCTGAAATACATCGTCGCCGTTGTCGATGCGAAGCGCGATACTCGCGACGTCGAGCAAGAGCGCCTCGATCGCCGCTCCGGTCTCATCAAAAACGTACTCATGATTCCGCTGACCGGCGGCCTGTCGCTTCTGAAGCTGCTCCGTCCGGCGCAAAATAAATCGAAGTAGCTGCCCGCCTCTCACGCCGATGTTCGAATGCCCCAAATGCCGGCAATCGAATCTCGACGACGCTCAGTTTTGCTCGCGGTGCCATCGGACGCTGCTCTATCACTGCCCAAAGTGCTGGCATAACCAGCGAACCGCCGCGAAGTGCGAGAAGTGCGGCGAGGATCTCACGCTTTACTGGACGCGGCGCATGGCGCTGGCCCGCGCCGACATGGTCCGCGAGCGCGCCGAAAAAGGCCCCGACCTCCGACCCGATCCTCCGCCGCCGCCGATCGAAGACATCCACGATCTCGTCGCGTCGGTTCCGAACAAGCCGATTCCATTTCTAAAGTTCGCGGCCCTGATGTATCTGCGGCTCGCGAGTTGGTTTGGATTTGCAGGCCCGCTTTAAACGTTCCCGCGATCCATTATCTCGAGAGAAAATACTTCGATGGCGGAAACAATCCGCATCGCGAAAATTCCCGCCCGCACGCGCGCTTTACTTCCTGCATCCAGTAGTCGAAAGTCCCTGCCGCGACGCCCACTAATTTCACGGCCTCGCGATACTCCATCGAATGCAGGAAATAAATTTCAAAAAGTTTCAAGCGCCCTTTCCATTCCGGCCTTCGTAGCGCCTGCCGCCCGAGCCGCTCGAAGTCCGCGACAAACTCGCACGCACGGCTGCGTTCGGGCCGCCACTGGTAGCCGAGTGATGGCGACTCAAGCGAAACAGCCCTCAGCCGTCCGCGGCTTTCCTCCATCCATTCGCTCAGGCTCCGGTACCGGCCGTGGCACGCATCGAAAATCTCGCGCGCCTTCAGTTGCGCTCCACTCGAAGCAGCGGTGTCCCGAGTCATCTTGCTTCTCACAGCGCGTTTCGTACTGGGAAGAGTTTGCGTTTCGATCGCTTCCACGAACTCAGAAATCGCGGGAACACCAATCGTCGATGCGCTCAATTCGCCCTCCCGTCCGGCGGCTCCGGCAACAAAGCGCGCACATCCCAGCCGGCGTCGTTCCGCCCCATCTCCTCTTCCACCGCGGTCAAACACGATTGAAAACACTCGCGCCACCCGGCCAGATAGCCGCTCGCGTACTCTTCCGCGATCTTCTGCTGTACGCGATACCTCGACTGCATGTCGAACACCTCAGCGCACTCGATGTCCGGCGCGTCCAGCGCCAGCCGCACTCGATGAATCAGTTCGCGCATCGCTCGAGCGACGCGATGTAACGGCGTCGGGAAATAAACGCCCAATCGTCGGCGCGGCTCGTACCACGCCAGTTTCCAACCCCTCGGAATTTCACCTTCGTGGCCCACTTCCCTGCGAAGCGTCCAGTGAGATTTCATCAGCTGCGGCCCTCCGGTCCGGTTCCAACGTAAAGTTCGCGGCGCAATTCGTCCTCGCGTTCCGCGCGAATCATCTGCGCACGTTTGCGCAGCTCCCAGGGGAATCGATCGTTGCGATTCGGGTTTTCGTTCCTTAGTTGACGATGGTGTTGAACGGGCGTGGCTGGTTTAGTTGGCGTGAACGAACGAGTTTCAGACTCGGACACTCCGCCAAGCGCGGAAACTGAATCTCCATTCGAATGAATTTGTGTTTTGCTTTTGCTTAACGGAAGGTTTTCGTCGTTGGCGGATTCACTTCGGGCAGGAAGTTGCCAAGGGAAAGACGTTTGGCTGGTTGGGTTCTGTATTTCGGTCTGGCGTTGCAGATCGCCGTGCGCTGCGCGTCTGATCGTTTCTTTTATTCTTTCTACGGATGAACTACCTATCCTCCACGCAAATTCATTGATTTCATCGCGATTCGCGCCGCTCGCTACTTCAATCCGCGGTCCCCTCTCCGCTGAATCGCGTACCGCCCCCTCGTCCACGCGTAGAGCCGCTTGTGCAAAACTCGCCTCGCGTTTCACGCAATCAAAAAGATCCGTTTGACGCGTGTTATAAACTCCCGACGCATTGCGAAGCGCGCCGCTGCGATTCGGACGATGCTTTTTCGCCTTGAGGATCTGCACGCTGATCCCGGCCGGCACATTCTGCGTTTTCACATATCCTTCGCGCCGAAGCACGCGCATCCACGCTTCTAGAGTTCGCCGGTTAAATCCCGTCTCGTCCTCGATCTCGCGATACGTAACCGGCGCGCCGCCCAGCACATACCCGATTCCCTGGCTCTGATGCGTCTGTCTCAGAACCAGCCACCCGTACAACCACACCGCCGAGCCCATTTGCGCGTAGTGCTTCGCCTCGAATAGGACTCCTCGCAACCCGGTGTTGAAATCTTTTTCTCGCATTCCGTTCGATCGACTTACATTGACTGCGCGTGGCCGGCGCAGCGAGTCGTCCGCGCTAAATCCGCACCACGCGTTTCAGTCACAATTCAATTTCCACAGAACCCCACTCTTTCCTCAGCTTTCCCACAACGGATTTTCAATGATTACCGACTTGCAATCTAACCGTCTCAGAATGAGACACTAGCCTCAAAATTCTTTCCGAAGGAGCGCAACTCATGAGAACGGCACCCCAGCCACCGATTGAGTACCTCGCATCCGCATCGCACACTTCACTGGAAGCATTTGAACTCGCGCGTCTCAACCAGATCGCGCGCCTCCGCACCGAGATCTTGCAAATTCTGGAAGAACTCGTGTCCGCCGAAGTGGAGGCCCGCCTCGCTCACCGTCTCTCGGCCCACCCCAGCCTCAACAACGTCCTCCTCTTAGCTCCACCCGGACCCACTCGGCCCCGCCTAAAAATCCTCCCCGTTTCCATCCCCATCCTCAGGTCCATGCTGCTCCCAAGTTTCGTCTCCATCTTCCACGCCAGACCCTTGCCCATCTGTCGCTCCTCCCTATTCCCGCTCGCCCGTTACATTCCTCGACCCAGGTCCTCCATCCCCGAACTTAGCCCTCCGCGGTCACCGCCTCCCCACTCCCACCACCTTCGTCGAGCCCCCAAGGAATTTGTCGCCGAGCCAACCTTACCCTATTGATTCTCCAGCGAAGTGCTGGCGGGGAGCGTGCCAGCTCCAAAAGAGGGGATACGGGCACGGTTCCGATACGGCTCGAGGAGATTTTGGGGTGCCCGGGGCGATAACATGGGATGGATTCTCAACAGTAAGCGCGGACGGCGAGTTGGCAGGATAGCTGGCGAACGTCGGGGGGATTGGAACTTTGTCCTGCTGTTTTGGGGGCGGGTGGCCGCCTGGGTTACCGAGCCTAGCGGGCGGAGAGTCGACGCGCGCGTCATAGGGCTACTCATCTACACAATGTGGCACACCGGAATTGATGGCAAGTTTCAGGACGTGGTTTACACGGTGTTATCAGCACATCCTTTACATCTCGGTGGTGGAGGCGGGTTGCGTGACCCAACGGTCCCCTGCGGTGGACCGTTGGGTCGCGCCGTCCAGTTCGCCGACCACGCTGGCGCAGTAAAAATCGACACGCGTTGATCCGCTCGGACCAGCTTCACTCATTCGGCGGCCAGCGCCGATGGTTGCGCTGCAGATGGCCTCGGCTCGACAGCTTGCCTAGGTCCAACCCGCTACCGCTTTCTTGCTCCACCCGGCGTCCCGTGATCCATCACATCTCTTCCGGCACGTCGCAGCGCTCAAAAGCCCCCACCAGCCGCTGTTCTACCGCTTCCGCCTGCGTCGACCAGCTCGCGTGCAAATCGACCTCGTACAGGCTGTGATTGTTCACCATTAACACCGGCCACACCGGCGCCTCCCATCCCACTGGACTTTTGAAATCCATCTGCCACATCAGATTCGGGGCGCTCGTCTGGAACCGCTCGGTCGCCAAGCGGAACCGCTCCCTGTTCCCTCACCGCCCCCACCGCAACAAAATCCCGTGCACCATGGTCACCGGAATCCGAATCTGTTCGCGCGCTAGAAAGTGCTGCAACTTTCTCGCGCCTCAGTCCGGCCGCTTCTGCCGCAAATCCACGATCCGCGCTTCGATCTCGCGCGCCGTCTAGATCGGACTGTGCCGCGGACCCTGCTCTGCTCTCTGACGGCCCCAGCTCCGCGCGCTTTTAACGATCCAACCTGAGGCAGCCGGTTGGACGCGCAATCTCAAGCTCTTCGCGCACCGATTTCATCGCGTGCTCGCCGCTGCCCGCCTTCACCACAAACGCTAACCGCTGCTCGTCCACTTGCATCGCCATCCACGCCATCCCCGCCCCATTCCCCGAGGGCCCATCGCCCGCTCCAAGGCTTCCGCTGAGCCGCAAAACTGTAGTTGTCATGAGACCGAACAACAATTGGGGATCGGGCGTCCGCAAATCGGCACGGAGGAAGCGATGCACGGAATCAACGCGCTCAAAAATCGCAGCCAGCCTGCAGGACCACACAACTTTTCCATTTTGGAACACCAATCTACGGCCGCGATGCGCACTGAACATAAATTGCGGGGAGACAAAATTGCGCGCGTGAAAATAGTCTGGTAAAGTACCTGCGATGGCCTCCCTGATCCGTGAAGTCGGCGAAACATTTGTCACGCTCTACAAGGGCTTCAGCGTCACGTTCCGCACGATGTTCCGCAAGACGACGACCGAGAGCTTCCCCGAAGTTCCTCCATCCGTTCAACCGCGCTACCGCGGCATTCACGTACTGCAGCGCGACGAACACGGTTTCGAGAAGTGCGTAGGCTGTTTCCTGTGTGCAGCCGCATGTCCTGCGAATTGTATCTACATAGAAGCCGCAGAGAATGTGGATGCCAACCGCATCTCTGCGGGTGAACGCTACGCAAAGGTGTACAACATCGATTATTCCCGCTGCATTTTTTGCGGATATTGCGTAGAGGCTTGCCCCACCGATGCGATCACTCACGGACACAGCCTTGAGCTTGCCCCGTACGACATCAACTCTCTGATCTACCGTAAAGAGAAGCTACTCGAGCCGTGGCCCGAACGCGGCGCGAACATTACCCCGCCTCACGCTTCATAATACGTACGTAAATTCACCGATCGAAACCCGCAACTTCGCGGCAAAAACCTACTCGCCTGGAGCCGCCACCGGCTCGCTCTCCGCAATTTTGCCCTTACCGGCAATCGCCGAGATGATCTGCTTGCCGTGGAAGCGTCCGTTCTCGATGAAAATCCGCGAAGTCTGTAGTCCACCCACCACTACGCCTGCGACGTAAATCCCCGGCACATTCGTCTCGAGAGTCTCCGCATTCACCTTCGGCTTTTTCGTCGTCGCGTCCAGTTCGATGCCGGCGCGCGCCAAGAACTCGAAGTCCGGGTGGTAGCCCGTCAACGCAAACACATGCGCCGCCGGAATTGTCTGCTGCACGCCACTTTTTTCAACGACCATCTGCCCAGGTTCGATCTTCACAACGCGCGTGTTAAACAGCGCGCGAATCTCGCCCGCCGCGATGCGGTTGTCCACGTCCGGCCGCACCCAGTACTTCAGGCTCTTCGACATCTCCGCTCCGCGATGCACGATCGTCACGTGCGCGCCCGCGCGAAAAAGTTCGAGCGCGTTTTCCGCCGCCGAATTCCCTCCCCCGATGATCACCACATCCTGATCCCAATACGGATGTGGATCGGTAAAGTAGTGCGACACGTGCGGCAATTCCTCGCCCGGCACGCCCAGCGGATTCGCCTGATCGTAATATCCGGTCGCGATAATGATCTTGCGCGAGTGATAGTCGTGGAAACGCCCGTGCTCGTCACGCGTCTGCACGGTGAAGTCGCCGTCGTGACCAGAGATCTTCTCGACGCGCTCGTACTGTCGAACCTCGAGCCCGTAGCGCTCGACTGCACGGCGGTAATACTTCAGCGCTTCAGCGCGCGTCGGCTTCGAACCGAAAATCGTCATCGGCAGATCGCCGATCTCCATGCGCTCCGGCGTCGTGAAAAAGAACATGTTCGTCGGGTAGTGGTAGAGCGAGTTGCACACGCAGCCCTTATCGATCACGAGCGACGATAACCCTTCGATCCGCGCGTCGATCGCGCAGGCAAGGCCGGTGGGACCGGCACCGATGCAAATCACGTCATAACATTCTGGCATGTGAATAGTTTCCGATGGCGGCGTGCGGAATTCAACCGTGCCGCTCAGACATTCGATGCGTTAACGCGATGGGACGCATCAGCGAAACCACGGCACAAACTCACGCGCGTGGCAGCAACTCACGAGAAACTTCGTCCGCGAACGCAGCAAGCTCGGCGTTACGCTCCGGCGTCGCATCCACGCGTTGCTGTTTCCACACGAAAAACTCGCGCGCGCCGTCCTTGATGCGGACTGCGATGTGCTCGCCAATCATGTAGCCGGGAGTACCGAACAGTTCGAATCCGCCGGAGCCGAGCGGAGTGAGGAGAGCGGCGCAGTTGCCGCGACGAATGCCAATGTGGCTCGCGTACATCGGAAAGCCGACAATCTGAAATCCGTGTTCGTAGAGTGATTGCAGCGTCGCGATCTGCGTCGGTGTTAAATCCATCGGCGGGCGGAACTAAAACAGTCAAAAATCAAAGCGAGATCCTTCGGCCGTGTACGGCCTCAGGATGACGGCCCCGCAACTGAATATCCACGAGCCATCGTCACGAGCACTAAGCCGCGCTGGAGGAAACCGAGCCCGATTCAATTTCGCGCAAAATTTCGCGGAGCGCAGACGCGAGCTCTTCGCGCGTCACCTGGCTCTTGCGGAATTGCACGCGCATGTGAAACGCATCATCGTGCGCGCGGTAATCAAACAAAAATGGTTGCGGCCGCGGCGCAGACGCCGTCTCTTCCTGCCGCGCCTTGCGCGCCTCATCACGCGTCAGGCCGCCCTGGGAGATGCGTCCCACCATCTCGTGCATCTTCTTTTCGTTCGGCTGCCGGCACACTTGCAGCAGCACCGACTTCGACAAAATCCCGCGATCCACGCAAGCCTTCCGCACCGCTTCCGGAATCACGTGCAGCGACATCGTCTCAGTTACCGATGAACGCGCGCGCCCGATCTTCTTCGCAATCTGATCGTGCGTGTAATCGAAATGATCGGCGAGCCGCTGCAGACCGTCCGCTTCTTCAAACGGCGTCAGGTCTTTGCGCTGCAAGTTTTCGATCAAGCCGATTTCGAGAGTCTCAGCGTCGTCCGCGATTTTCTCGATACAGGGCAGCTCGTGCAGGCCGGCGGCCTTGGAAGCGTGGTAGCGGCGCTCGCCGGAAATAATGTAATAGGTGTCTTCGCGCGGAACGAAGCGTACGAGCAGCGGTTCGAGCACGCCCTTTTCGCGAATCGAGTCAGTGAGTTCGCGCAAATCGCCGATCGCCTTGCGCGGCTGGTCGGGGTTCGGACGAATCTTGTCCGTCGGAATCATGCGGCCCACGGCCGCGCCGCTGAAACTGGTTAGGGTCTCAACGTAGTGCGCGTCATGCCGCATCTTGAGAGTGACGGGTAACCCGATCCGCTTCGACACGTTGCACTACCTCCTGAGCAAGTTTTCTGTAGTCTTCGGCGCCCGATGACTTCGGCGCAAATTCGAAGACGGTTTCTTTGTACGCGGGGCTTTCTTCCAGGCGCACGTTTTTGCTGATGCGCGTCTTAAAGAGCGCTTCGCCAAAAACAGATCGAATCTGTTCGTGCGTGTCGCGTGAAATATTCGTGCGCTTATCGAACAGCGTGATCACTACGCCCAACATCTTTAGCGCGGGATTCGGCCGCGAACGAATCCGGCCGTACGTTTCGAGCAAATCGTCGGTGCCTTCAATCGCGAAGTAGGCCGCCTGAATCGGGACCATCAAGTGCGTCGAAGCGACCAGCGCGTTCACAGTGAGAATGCCGAGCGCCGGCGGCGTATCGAACACGATGTATTCGTAGTCTTTCAGGAACGGAGTCAGCGCGTCTTTCAGCTTGTACGGCGCGTCAAACTGCCCGGCGAGCTGCTGCTCGAGCCGCGCGAGCGCGAGTTTTCCGGGCGCGACGTAGAGGCAAGGATCCTTCGTCGGACGGATCACTTTGTCCATCGTCGCCGGATGATCGGCAAACACGTCGTACATCGACACCTGAATATCCGCAGGATTGAAAAACGCCATGGTGGCGTTGGATTGCGGATCCAGATCGATGAGAAGAGTTTTTTTCTTTTTGAGAGCTAGTGCAGCTGCGAGGTTGATAGAGGTGGTAGTCTTCCCGACTCCGCCCTTCTGATTCGCAATGGCGATTACGCAGGTCACTCGATGTGCCCCTCGCTTCCCCCGTCTGGCAACCGCGGGCCCATATATGGAGGCCAACTCCCCCGGTACTACTATGAGTAGGCTCACTTTACGAGCCTAACATTCCGACTGCAAGCGAAAAATGCGTGCAACTCGTTTGTTCTGTGGATTTTAATTTCGGCCGCTCGCCCGCAGCCGGTTCCCCGCCACCGACCTACATCTTGTAGCGGCCCAAATCCTCGTCGTTCAAATTCTCGAGCCAGCTGCGCAACTCTTCGCTCGAAGTTTTTTCGTTCACCGCGTTGGCCTTGCTCGAGCGCTTCATCACTTCGTCGTCCACAAAAATCGGGCAATCGACGCGCAGCGCCAACGCAAGCGCATCGCTCGGCCGCGAATCCATCGCCAGCACCTGGCCGTCGCGCTCCATCCAGATCAGCGCGTAGAACGTATCGTCTTTCAGATCGGAAACCACCACGCGGCTGACGTGAACGTTGAGTCCGGTAAGAACGTTGCGGAGCAGGTCGTGCGTCATCGGGCGAGGCAGCGTTTGCACTTTTTCGATTTCCAGTGCGATCGCATTCGCTTCGTAAATGCCGACCCAGATCGGAAGAACGCCGTTGCCCGAGGTCTCTTTCAAAACGACTACCGGCATGTTCGTGACGGGATCCATCATCAAACCTCGAATCTTAACTTCGAGTTCCATGGTGGCCTCCGTCAAACCGGTGCAGCAACATCAAACTGCATGCTCGCCAAACAAACTGTTCGCTCCCGCGCGTGTGACGCGCACAGAAACGTAAGTTCCGAGCAGAGTATCGAGCGGCGATGTGAAATTCAATAGCCGATTGCAGCTAGTCCGGCCGCCCCAGATTTTTTTCTGTGGATTATGGCCGTCCACGTGGACTTCGAAACTTTGGCCGATCAGCGCGTCGTTGCGCGCGATCTGAATCTGCCGCTGGTGGTCCATCAGCGCGGCGAGGCGGCGCGACTTCTCTTCTTCTGGAATTGCGTCGTCCATCGAAAGCGCGGGAGTGTTCGGTCGCGGCGAATATTTGAAGGAATAGACACCGTCGTACTGCGACGCGGCAAGCAGCGTCAGCGTGTCCTGGAAGTCATCTTCGGTCTCGCCGGGGAATCCTACGATCATGTCTGACGTGAGGCTGATGGGCCGGCGCGCGGCGCGGATCGCAGCAATCTTCTCAAGGTACTCGTCGCGAGTGTAGGTACGGCGCATTGCTTTTAGGATGCGCGTGGAGCCGGATTGGACCGGCAGGTGAATGTGGTCGCAGAGCGCGGGGACCTCGTCGATCGCGTCGATGATGCCCTGGTGGAAATCGTTGGGATGTGACGTGGTGAATCGCACACGCCTGACACCCGGGACATCGGCGATGGCGCGCAGCAGCCCGACGAAATCCATTCCGCGCGGAGATGGGTCGCGGTAAGAATTCACGGTCTGGCCGAGCAGCTGAATTTCAGTGAAGCCGGAATCAGCGAGGCGGCGCGCTTCGTCGAGAACGGAATCGCTGCGGCGGCTCCGCTCGGGGCCACGCGTCTTTGGAACGACGCAGTAAGAACAGGAATAATCGCAACCTTCGATGATTGTGATGTAGGCGCGGTAGCGATTGTCGCGACGCGTGAGTTCGGTTTCGAATGTTTCGTCGATGTCGAGCGACAGGCCGGTGACGCGCTTGTTCCCTGCTTCCACTTGGTCGAGCAGGTCGGGCAGCTTGGTGTAGCTGGCTGAGCCGCACACCAGGCTCACCCACGGCGCGCGTTCGAAGATGTCTTCGCCTTCCTGCTGGGCTACGCAACCGAGTACTCCAACGATCTTGCCGTCGGCGAGAGTTTTCCAGTCGCCGATGCGCGAGAAGACTTTCTGCGCGGCTTTTTCGCGGATGCTGCAGGTGTTGTAGAGCACAAGGCTGGCTTGTGCAGGAGTCGCTACGGCTTGGTAACCGCGCGCGAGCAGGAGGCCTTCGACCTTTTCGGTATCGTGGTCGTTCATCTGGCAGCCGAAGGTTTCGATGTAGAAGGATTTCGCGTCAGCTGGCGCGTCTGAAATTCCACGCAGCGGCAGCGGAGCCGGCTTCACAGTCGCCCTCGCCCCAGCGCCGGTCAGATTCTCCAATGCGATGTCGTAAGCCTTGCTCATTGAATGTATGTAAATTCTATCAAATCCCCAGCCAGACGCCGCCGGCTTCGCCGGTAAAAGGCAAACGCGAACCGGACTCGAGATTCAGATTCACCTCGATTCGATCCCCGCTCCCCACCCTATCGGAGTGCGGCGGGTCCCAACGCCGCTTTCCCGCACCAAGAAGCATTAAACACGCGTCACGGCCGAAGGCCGCGCGCAACCCCGACTCTTGACATTCTATTACATTTATGGTAACGTTAGTCGAGCTTCACCACACGCTCACATTTCTATGCACCTGCGCAGCGGCTCTAGTCTCCGGCCGCCGGACGCACCCCACCCGGCTCCCCCCATCTCCTCACCCAGAATTTCTAATCGACACTGGAAGGGATTAGAAATCGCCGTAAATTCAACAAAACACTCACCCGATCTCATTTCTAATCGACAAAAAAACACGTACTCGTGGGGCAGGTATTCCTGCCTTCGTAACGCCGCCCACACCTCCATGATTTGCGCACGCACCAGCGCACCACGAAGGGTGGCACAGGCTGGAGTGGGCCGGTGTGCTGTTGTCTCACGGGCATTTGATAAACACCCGTCATCCAGCTTGCCCTCGTGCAAAGCGAAACGAGACCCGTTCACAGGCCGTAGGCTCTCTCTTCGACTTCTCTCCGTATCTCCTCGCCCGCTGACCTCACCGCCAGTTGCAACCCAGTTGATAATTTCTAATCGGAGTGCTCGCCGATTAGAATTGCCCGAAACTTACACAAAACAAAGGACCGACCCCCTTTCTAATCGACACAAATTTACCCACTGCAACACGACATCCCTACCCACCTCACCCAAATTCAATTCGCGTCGTCCCAAGCTCAGTCACCACGAACCAAAATCAGCACAGAGGTCCTTCGCGCCGCTCAGGATAACCAGGCCTTCGCGAATCAAGTCCCGCGACACAAAAGCAGCATCGCGTAAACGCTTTAGAAAATCGTTCTTTCTGCCGGAACGGTGGTTGACAAGGCGTGGGCGGGGCTGGTCCTATGTGGGGCGCAATTGGGCCCCTGCCCCCTTGGAGAGATGGTGATGAGATTGACGATCGCGTCGTGTTGGTTGGTGCTCGCGGCTGTGGCCGCGACGGTGGCAGTGGTGGCGGCGCAAGAGGCGCGCAACGCGCAGATGTGGCTATCGACGGGTGACCGCGCGTCGCTCGTGGCGCTACAGCCGACGCCGCTCACGTTTGGGACTTCACTCAACGCACCTCCGCAACAACCGGGACTGGTGCCCATCGTGATCGACGTGAACGACATGGCGCAGTTTCAGTCGATGGACGGATTTGGCGTGGCGCTGACGGGCGGAAGCGCGCAGCTGCTGATGAAAATGGATGCGGCGAAGCGCGCGGCGCTTCTAAAGGAGCTGTTCACGCCGGGGCCGGATGGCGTGGGAGTGAGCTACCTGCGGCTGAGCATCGGCGCGTCGGACATGAACGACCACGTCTTCTCGTACGACGACCTCGTGGACGGCCAGACGGATCCCGACGTGAAGAAATTTGATCTCGGGCAAGACAAGCAGGACGTGATCCCCGTTATGAAGGAAATTCTCGCGCTGAGCCCGCAGATCAAAATTCTCGGCTCACCGTGGTCGGCGCCGGCGTGGATGAAGACCAACGGCAAAGTGAAAGGCGGCGAGCTGAAGCCGGAGTACTACGAGGCGTTTGCGATTTACCTCACAAAGTACGTGCAGGCGATGAAAGCCGAAGGCATCACGATCGACGCGATCACGGTGGAAAACGAGCCGCTGAATCCGAAGAATACGCCGAGCATGGTGGTGTTTGCGAACGAAGAAGGCGAATTTATCGGGAAGCATCTTGGGCCGTCGTTCGCGAAGAACGGAATCAAGACGAAGATTCTGCTCTACGACCACAATCCGGACGTGACGTCGTATCCGCTGTCGATTCTGGGCGACGCTGTGGCGAGCCAGTACGTAGATGGCACGGCGTTTCATCTTTATGGTGGCGACGCTTCCCTGCTCACTCCCGTGCATGACGCGTATCCGAACAAAAATTTGTACCTGACCGAGCAGTCGGTAAATTCGCGGCCGAATGGGCCGTTTGGAATTGCGGCGGCGGTGGCGCGCGTGCCGATCGGCTCAACGCGGAATTGGAGCAAGAACGTGCTGTTCTGGAATTTGGCGGCCGATCCGCAGAACGGGCCGCATACGAATGACGGCGGATGTACGGGCTGCTCGGGCGCGATCACGATTGATGGGAATAACGTGAACCGGAATTTGGCGTATTACGCGCTGGCGCACTTTTCGAAATTTGTGCCGGCGGGGGCGGTGAGGATCGCGTCAAGCGAGTCGGAGCAGCTATCGACTGTGGCGTTCCGCCGCCCCGACGGAAAAATCGCGCTCGTGGCGGCGAACGTCGGAAACTTCGACAAGACGTTCGCGGTGCGCTACCACGACAAATCATTTGCGACGACCATTCCGACGGAGGGCGTGGCAACCTACGTCTGGTAAAAGGAGCGCTTCGCTACCGCGGTAGCGAAGCGACACGGCTTGGGCCCGTCGGACGTGTGGGCGCAGGGGCGTGGGACGAGCATCTAAAATGTGTCGAACACGTTACGGGTACACGCTTTAGGGATGCCAGTGGATTGATAGAACTTGCGGGCGTGTGCTACGGTGTTTTGGGGCGAAAGAGTAACGGCTTTTAATTTTATTTACTGGGGGAAACAATTTCAGTCCTGGCGTTGTCCTTGGCCGCGACCCCACTCGGCAACCTGATTACACAAACGGGTTGGGTGGCACGCGTCGTGCTTTGCATCCTTCTAATCCTCTCGGTCTTCTCGTGGGCCATCATTTTCCAGAAATCACGGGTCTTCGGGCGAATCGAACCACAAACCAAAAAATTCCTGCAGATGTTTCGCGCGGGCCGCGGGCTGCCTGATCCAAACACGCTGCGAGCGGGCGCGGGCGAAACTCCGCTCGTGACGGTGTACCAAGCCGGATACAAGGAGCTGGAAGCGCAGCTGCATTCCACACAGCGGCTGGCCGGTGAAACCGCGCGCGTGAAGAATCCGAAAGCCGTTGGCGTGGAGATGCAGGTGGCGGCGGGCGAAGAAGTGCGGCGCCTGGAAAAATGGATGCCGTGGCTGGCGACGACGGGTTCGGTTTCGCCGTTCATCGGGCTATTCGGCACGGTGTGGGGCGTGATGGACGCGTTTTCGGGATTGGGTGACGCCGGAGCAGCGAGCCTGCGCGCGGTGGCGCCGGGCATTGCGGAAGCACTGATCACGACGGCCGCGGGACTTTTCGCCGCGATTCCCGCGGTGATCGCCTACAACTACTACGTGGGCGGAATCCGCGGAGTAGCGTCGCGGATGGACAACTTCGCGTCCGAATTCGTCTCCAAGATCGAAACGCTCTACAGCGCGTAAATTTCGACGCGCGAACCGAAATGCTTTTCGGCGCTGGAGTGCCCTGACGACGCGGGCGCGCCGACCACATCCATCGCAATTCCATCAAAGATTCAGAGAAGTTCAAGACCCTTTAAGCAAGGCTACAACCGATGCCACAAATACAACGCGACACCGGAACCACGCTTTCAGAAATCAACATGGTTCCGTTTATCGACGTGGTGCTGGTGCTGCTGATCATTTTCATGATCACGGCGCCGATCCTGCAGAGTGGGATCGAAGTAGATGTGCCGAAGACCAAGACGGTGAAAGAACTCACCGAAGTGCGCATGGTGGTGACGATCGACCGCGCGCAGCGAGTTTATTTGAACGATCAGCCGGTGAACATTCACGACATCGGAAGCCAGATTTCGTCGAAGTCGAACGACATCACGAAGCAGACGGTTTACGTGCGGTGCGACGAGTCTGTGCCGTTCGGAAGCTGGGCAACGGTGGTGGACGCGTTGCGGCAGGCGGGGATTCAGAACGTGAGTGTGGTGACGCAGCCCTTGAGCGAGCGTTCGCAAATTAAATAGATGGCGACGGCCACGGCAATTCGTGAAGAACCGGAGACGCTGAAGGGCGGACTTTCGTTTTCGCTGGTGCTGCATGGCGTGCTGGCGGCGGTGTTGATCAGTTCGCTCTTTTTTGAGCATCGCGGCGATTCGTGGGGCGGGCCGGGCGGAGCGATCACGGTGGGCGTAGTGGGGAGTGTCCCGGCGATTCCGATGCCGAAGCCGGATGTGGTGACGGAGAATCGCGTGGTGGACGAGTCGAAGGGACTCTACAAGCCGGAAGACAAAGCGCCACCGCCTCCACCGCCCGATGCG
>Ga0209169_10000657_pt1 | contig 21116 bp, 24 predicted proteins | sample HubBroMetageWRM4_FD_188346 | JGI IMG/M metagenome (GOLD analysis project Ga0209169, IMG submission 188346) | Warmed soil microbial communities from the Hubbard Brook experimental Forest, New Hampshire - Hubbard Brook CCASE Soil Metagenome WRM 4... | ecosystem: Environmental > Terrestrial > Soil...
AGATTTCGCCGGCGATGTTGAACCGTCCCGAGCGCGTGCGCTGTATGCGGTGCAGGGGCGGGGCGCCGATGCGCTGCCGACCACGAAGACCACGATGGCCGCATGGAGAGTGAAACCCACGTGGTATCAGGTATCCACGGCAGACCGCACGATCAATCCCGAACTGGAGCGTTTTCTGGCCAAGCGCATGGGCGCCACAACTATCGAGCTTAACTCGAGTCACGTCTCGCTCGTGTCCCACCCGAAGGAAATCGCCGAATTGATTTTGCAGGCCGCCGGATACAAGAAGCCGCAATGAGGGAGGGGTCGCGATCCTGCATCGCGCAGAAACCCGAACCTCAACGCTGTGCCAACCACACCTTCTCTTCGGCCAGCATTCCCTGCAGCTCTTTGTCTTGCGCGTCGGTGAGACCGGCGTGCTGGCATTCGCTATAGAAGCTCTGCATTTCCTCGAGGCTGCCGCCCCATCTTGATTGAAGGGTGACCATGTATTTTAGGCGGATGGCGTAACTACTCGGGTCGAGGCTATTCGCCCGGTCGTAGATGGTACGGACCTCTTCCTTGGCGCCGATGGCGTTGCCAATATCGAGCAAGTGAAAGTAACTCAAGAAGGGTTTGGGACTCATCGTTATCGAAGCGCGCAGATCCGCAACCGCCTTTTCGAAAGCGGCGTTCATGCCGTCGATCTGGCTTTGGCTCGTATCGTTGATGTAGGCGGTTCCGCGTGATTCGAAGCCGACTTTTTTGTAGTAGATGCCGCGCGCGACCTTTGCTACATACGAATTCGGATATTGCGCGATCCAGCGGTCCAATTTCGCGCCGAGATCCGCATCGGTCGCGTAAAAATCGCGAAACGCCGCGCGCAGGTCATCGCCAGACATATTGCCGCCTTCGAATTGCGTTTGAAGTGCGGAAAAACGTCGCTCGAGCTCTGGGTACTGCTCGGATCGCAATTGGATCGATGTCTGGGAATTGGAACGAGTAGCCGGGGGCTTAGATGCCGCTACCGGGGATTCTTGTCCGCAGGCCGCCAGCCCGAGTAGAGCGAACAGGCAAAAAAACCGGCCGATTGGTGTGGTCACTCACGAGCCTCCGTTCACAGAGCAACAACATGATAGTGATAGCCAATTTCGGCCAACGTGAGCTGCCGCACAGTACTTCTGGTTCGTAGGCGCCGCGGATGGCGCAACGGTGGGTGAATACGCTTAGGCGGCTTATGTTGCGCGGCTCAGCGCCTGGACGCTAACATGGATTGCAAGAATCGCCGCTATAGGAAGAATGGGCATTTATGATCACGGTGCATCATCTTGGCGTGTCCCAGTCTGAGCGTGTCGTTTGGCTGTGCGAGGAACTTGACATCCCCTATACCTTGAAACGCTACGACCGCGATGCCACGACGCGTATGGCACCTGCCGAGTACCGGGCCTTGCATCCCATGGGCATTGCGCCGGTGATTAGCGACGGCGATGTTGTCTTGGCGGAGTCGGGCGCCATTCTCGAGTACTTGATGGCGCGATACGGCGGCGGCAGGCTATCGGTGGGATCTGACCAGGCGAATTTTCCCGACTATCTTTTCTGGTTTCATTTCGCGAACGGCACGTTGATGCCGAGCGAAATGGGCAGCTTGATTGCCAATTTTCTCGGACTCAAAGAGGGCAATCCGATTATAACGATGCTGAAGGCACGCAGCGAGCGAGCATTCCTTCTAGTGGAGAAGAGACTCGAAGGCGCTGTGTATTTCGCCGGCAAGGACTTCACCGCGGCGGATATCATGATGCTGTTTCCGCTGACGACCATGCGAGCCTTCGTACAAAAAGACCTCACCGCGTTTCCCAACATCAAGGCGTATCTCAAGCGAATCGGCGCACGACCTGCGTATCAGCGCGCGATGCAGAAAGGGGATCCCGGCATGTCGCCGAAATTGGATTGAGGCGAGCGGGGCGCCGCGGCGCTGAGCGCGGGTCGACGGCGGCAGTTGCAATTAAAATATTTAAATATAATCAATATATTACGCCTGTTAATTCAAGTGTTATCGAGATCAGAGGTCCTGGGAGTTCGGAGAGGTTTATGTAATCGCGACCTCGCCGGCCCCGCTCATAGCTACTTCGGCGGGAGCTACCGCTGGGCCGCTTCCCGTCTCGCGACCGCCTTCACAAAGGCGGCCAATTCGTCGGCATTTAACTCGCCGTCATGATTGCTGTCCGCGCGAGCGAATTGCATTTCGAGAAATTGAAAAACCTGAGCCTTGGAAACGGTCTCCGTTGCCGCCATCGATGCGGTGGCGGTAGCACCATCAGTCGGATGGTGTGAATCAATCGCCATCCATACGCCGACTGCACCCAGTGCACATGCCGTCATGACTGTTTGTAACCTGCGCGAGAATGCGGCGTGTCGGGTTGTGCGCGTGGAAGTCGCCGCGGCATTGACGAGGGCCGGCCGAAACGGGGGAGGCGGCGTTATAGACCCGATGAATCGATATCCTTTGCGAGGGATTGTCTCAATGTACTTCGGCGTATCGGCATCGTCGCCTAGCACTTTTCGCAGACGCCGCACGGCGCTGTTCAGAGCCGTATCGAAATCCACGATACCTTTTGGCCAGAGCCGCGCAATGAGGTGTGCGCGGCTAACGACTTCACCGGGTTGGGCAAGCAATTCCTCGAGCACTTGCAGCGGCTGGGGGCGCAGCCGGATCGAGCGGTCGGCCTTTCTTAGCTCACCGGAATTGTGATTTAAGCTCCAGCCGTCGAATTCGATGTCGATTGAATGATCCATGGCACTTCCTGAATTGGCCGCCCGGGGCTCCTGCCTGGAACGCTGAGTCTACTCCGGTTTGGGCGGTCAGACACTGGTCAGACGGCGGTCAGAGTTTGTCCATGGTGAAAAGGAAGGGAGTTCAGGCAAATTCGTTTGAATGGCAATTCGAGTGGCAGTGTCGATCGCCTTGCGTGCGCCTGTTAGATATATCTCGCAGCCCAATTACCGCGAAGGCGCGCGGAACTGTTGCACGCAGGATCGAAGCGCGCTTGGGACAGGGAGTACCGGCGCGAGAAACCCGATGCTTTTATTTGCGAAGGAATAATAGGAGAGAAGATCATGAGGAATTCACCAATAAAAGCTCTGCTCGTGGCGGCGGTAGCACTCGGCACATCGCCCACTGCGATTTCCCACGACGACGACGAAGGGCACCTTCAAGGCGTGTGGCGAATGACTAGGATGGGGGTCAACTGTCAAACAGGACTGCAGGCCGGTCCTTCCTTTCAGGCCATTGTGATCTTTAATGAAGACGGGACGGTAATCGGCTACGCAGTCCCTCCGGGTTCGACTCCGGCTTTAGGCAGCCCGGAATTCGGTGTTTGGAAACGCGAACACGGCAAGGGGAATTACTCGTTTAGTGATCTGAGTTACAACTATGACGCGGGCGGCGCATTCGCAGGGAGCATTGAAATCGCTGCAACGGTTCAGGTTGAGGACGGCGGTAAAACCCTCGCCCAGCAAACGAAAATCGAGTTCTTCGACGGAAATGGCGCCCTTCTCTTCTCGGCTTGCGGCAAGGCGACCGGGACGCGGTTTCGCTTGACGAGAAATCCACTCGGCGCGACGGCGCAATGAATCCGTACATCCAACTCGGGTTTCGAAGTCTGAGATGAACACTCCCCGGGCTCGCCAGGGGGCATGCACCTCGAAACAATGGCGTTCATGGACGAAGCGATACTGAAGAGCTTTGGGCCGATCACGGTACTGATGTCATTGAACTCTTCGGCGGCGAGCTGATATGAATACATCCCTGGTCCGGGGCCTGACGTTGATTCCGGCGACCGCGCTCATCGTGACCAACGTCATCGGCACCGGAGTCTTTGTCAAGGCGCGCGTCATGACTTGCAATGTCGGGTCACCGTGGCTGGTACTGCTCGCCTATATCGTCGCGGGCATTCTCACGCTCGGCGGGGCACTCACGTTTGCCGAACTGAGCGCCATGATGCCCCGCTCGGGCGGCCAATATAATTTCATCGGCGCGGCCTTCGGCAGGGTCTGGGCATTCCTCTACGGGTGGATGGAAACGCTTCTCGACGGGGCTGCGAGCATCGCCGCGGTCGCGATGGTATTCGTCATCTTTGTAAATGATCTGTTGGGACGCGCTTTGTCGAGCGTTCAGGTTCAGTTGCTGACCCTGGCCACGATCGTTGTCGTGATGCTGTTGACTCTCGCATCGATGCGCACGAACGGCATTCTAGCCGTTGTCATCACAGCGCTGAAGGTCGCGCTCGTCGTTGGACTCGGAGTCGCGGCCTTTTTGCTCGGCGATGGTTCGTGGGCGCACTTCGCGGCAAGCGGTGCTGGCGGTGCCTGCGAAGGGGTCTCGGCGAACGCGCGCTTGGGGATCACGGGCTTCGGCGCCGCAGTCATAGGGGCGCTTTGGAGCTACAACGGATGGGCGGATGTCAGTTTCGTGGCCGAGGAGGTCCGCGAACCCGGGCGCACTTTGCCGCGCGCCTTGATCGGCGGGAGCGTACTCATCATCGGGCTCTATCTGCTGGTTAACGCGGGTTATTTCTACGCGCTTGATCCTACGGCCGTCGCGAGCGTGCCTGTAGCGTCATCGGTTGCGAATTTGGTCATGGTGCGCATACTCGGGGCGGGCGGGGCGGCGCTGCTGACCATCGGCATGATGCTCTGCACCTTCGGGGCGCTGCATTCACTCAGTTTGGCCGTGGCTCGCATCCCCTTTGCCATGGCCCGCGACGGTCTCCTGCCGCGCACATTCGCTGCGATTTCACACCGGACGCGTGTTCCGTCCCATGCGATCGTGCTTCTGGCAGTGTGCGCGATCGGCTTTGCGTTCTCCGGCGCGTTCGACGTGCTCACGGATTTGATCGTTTTCATGTTGCTGCTATTCAATGGCTTGGCGGTGGCCTCGATCTACGTTCTGCGCCGATCGCTTCCCGATGCCCGGCGACCGTACCGTGTGTGGGGTTATCCTGTTGTACCCGCGCTCTTTCTCGCCGCCACGGTCTACTTGATGATCAACACGCTCATAGCGACACCCGGGCGGGCGCTCGCGGGCTTAGGCATCGTTGCCCTCGGCATCCCTCTGTACGCTTTTTATGCGCGTCGACTGCCGCCCAGTCGCCCTGGCGATTGGCTCGCCGCAGCAGAGGCCGCTTCAGCGCAACACGATGAATAGACGAAGGAGTCAATGGTGAGCGAGCAAGCGAACAACATTAAGATCATCGAATCTTATACCGGGGCATTCAACCGGGGCGATATCGCCGCGTCGATTCAGTTCTTCTCCGAACCGACACGAAATCACAATCTCGTCGTACCTCGAGTCGCCATTGCACGAGTGTTGGAGGACATTCGCATCCGCTTTCCGGACGCGCAGTTAAGCATCGACAGAATTGTCGCCGTCGACGACCAGGTGATTGTGCTGCAGACCTACTCGGGTACCCATCGAGGGATTGGCAGATTGCCGTTGGATGGCGGGCTTCTGGTCGGCGTTGCTCCGTCGGGACGGCACTTCAGCGTGCAGCACATCCATTGGTACACGCTGAAGCAGGGCCTCATCGTCGATCATCGCGCGGTTCGGGATGATGTCGGCATGATGGTGCAATTGGGTTTCATCGTCCCGCCTGCGGTGCCGGATCCGCTGTGGACTTGACGCCAGACGACGCGAGGCACGCACCATCGGGTCGGAGTGGATCGTTACCTGGCTCGGAATCACTTGAACGGAGAGCCCATTGAGCAAGCTTCAAAAGCGTCCCACGGCACACGAGACCATGTTTGGGTTGATCAACGGCTACGCGGTTTCGCATCTAATCCATGTCACTTTCCATTGTCGAAGCGAGTCAAAGCGAATGACGTGCCATTTCTTGACGATTCGATCTCTGTACTACCGGTCGGGGAACACGATATGATCAACTTTCCAAGTGTCACACTTGCCATCGCCTGCGCGGTTATCAGCCTCACAGGCTGCGACAACGGCGACGAGAGTGGCCCACCCATCCTGGTCACGACGCAGATACTGAGCGACTCAGCATTCGATGGAGATATTGAACAAAGTTCGCCGACTTCATTCGCGATAACGCAGGGAATGTCGCCCACGGTGCAGAGCGTATTCGCCGGCATCCATCCGGTAGCCGGTACTGAATTCAGGGCGTTCTTGGTTTTCCCCCTCACAAGTGCAGGTGGTGTGCCGGGAGACGCCACCATTGATTCCGCGTTCCTCGATATCTTTATCAACAGTCTTCGGCCGAAGGTCGGCGACATTCCCGTTTTGATCGATCTGGTGACGTTCCAGCCCCCGACACTGATCGAGACTGATTTCGACCGTGGCCTGCAGCCGGCTCTGGCATCCGTAGTACTCTCTCCGCCGCTCTCTCAGGCGGACGCGGGTACCAATGTCTCCATCGACGTTACTCCCTTGATGATTAAAGCGCAGAAATTGGGATTGCTCGATTTCCAATTGCGCATCATGCAGGACCTGGGGCCGGCCATTCCGATACTGCTCGAAATAAACGACGCGACGGGAGCGGATCGAGGCTCGTTCGCACCGCTGCTGACCGTCACTTATTTCTGACTTGGCGTGACTTGCGGAGAATCGCCTGCGTTCAAGTCCCGGCTCTGATGGCCAAGCATTGAGAATGTAGTTTGTGTGTAGCTGCGAAGACTCGGACGATGCGCGATATGCCGCACCGCCCGAGCCGTCGGGGCACCATTTGCTCAATTGGCTTTGGCGAGTTGCGTGAGGCCGGCTTTGTCGCCCTTGCTGCGCAGCTCATAGTATTGCGTGAGCAGGGGAACATCGACGCGTGCGACTGCATCATCGACAGCCTTGCGGACACACGCTTTTCCCTCTTTCTTTCCCCAAGTCGCGGCGCTCTCGCAGAGCGCCTCCGCCGCGTGGTGAATGCGCAAATAAAGTAACTTCGCTCCTTTCATTTTCGTCATATCAAGGTCCGAATAACCGACGGGATACGTCACTAATTCTCGAACCTCGGCGACTGCGGGTTGGCCCGCCTGCGCAGTCGCATTAATCGCTGTGCAACTGAGCCCAAGGAAGGCGGCAGCCAGGACAGCTTTCGCCAACGTGGATCGAGTTTTGATCGTCTTCTTCACGGTGATCTCCTTAAATAGGCAATGGTCTAAACACGATTGCCAAGTTATGGAGAGGGCCGGCCGCTTGCATGATAGTCAGATCAAAGGTGCGTGAAAGTTCGCCAAAAGCTGCGTGAATTGGAGGTTTTCGCGGCGATTCCCGGTCGCGCAGGAATGATTGACGCCTTAGGTGCGGCGCAGCATTGGGCCCTCGAACGGGATACCCGAAGTGGGGTCCCCAGCTGCAGGCTGTCTCCAGGCTCGCCACTCACGGGGACGGGTTGCCAAGCCAGGACCGCTAGACCAACATAGCCCAATGAACCGGCAATGAGCGATCGATCGCTCACGTCGTTATAACGACAAGCAAGGGACTATGCAGTCACCACTCGCGCCTGGCAACGGAACCTCTCCGCCGCGGTTTCGAATTGATGACCTCGAAGTCGACATCGGCAAAGCTGAAGTCAGGCGCGGCGATGAAAACATTGCCTTACCGAAACTGTCTTTTGACCTATTGTGTGCGCTAATCAATGCCGCGCCGGCGATCGTGACGAACGACGAGTTGCTGGAGCGCGTATGGCCGGGGTTGCAGGTGAGTCCGGAATCGGTGGCTCAACGGGTGAAGCTTCTGCGCAGCGCCATTGGGGATGATTCGCAGCAGCCGCGCTACATCTTGGGAGTTCGGGGCCGAGGCTATCGTCTGATTCCGTCCGTTGAGCGCTGCGAACCTGGCTTGCCAATAAGCCATGCTGCGCATTCGCCCGGCGACACGTCGAGTGCGACGCTACCCGACCGGCCGATTCAGACCGTTACACCAAAGCATTCGGACGGGCGCTCGAAACGAGTGGTGATTGTCGCTTCGGTTCTGATTGCGGTTGGCGTTGCTGTGGCGCTGGGATGGCACTATTGGTCATCGACTCACTCTTCTCAGTCTGACGTTGCGATGCTGCACAAATCGATCGCGGTACTGCCGTTCGTGGACATGAGCGAGAGGAAGGATCAGGAATATTTCGGCGATGGGATGGCGGAGGAAATTATCGATCTTTTGGCGCAAAGTCCCGGACTCACAGTCATTGGCCGCACCTCCTCATTCCAGTTCAAGGGCAAATCCGAGGACCTGCGCAGCATCGCCAAACAGCTCGGTGTGGCTTATGTGCTCGAGGGAAGCGTGCGAAAGTCGGCTGATCGAATGCGGGTGACCGCGCAGCTCATCGATAGCCGCAATGGCACACCCCGCTGGTCGCAGACCTACGACCGAGACTTTAGTGAAATATTGAAGTTGCAGGATGAGATCGCAACCAAGGTCGTGCGCCTAGTTCAAGAGGACGCGTTCTTCAGCGAGTTAGTGACGCGCAAGACTTTGCGCAGCCCCGAGGCGTATACGCTGTATTTGCAAGGGCAGCACGCTCTTGATCGCATCGATCAGCCGGGACTGGAGCAGGCGGTAAGCGATTTTAGGCGCGCTCTCGATTTGGACCCGGCGTTTGCAGATGCGGCCGCTTCACTTGCCAATGCATACCAGCTGCTCGGCGCCTATGGGCTCATGACTCCCGCGGAGGCCTTTGAGAAGGGCCGTCTCGCTGCGCAGCTGGCTATTCAGCTCGATCCTCGCCAACAAGACGCGCACACAGTCCTCGGTAACATTCATATTAGCTACGATTGGGATTGGGCCGCCGCCGAGCGAGAATTCAAGCTGGCGGTAGCTGCAACTGTACCCCAGGGTGCAGTCTTGCCGCCGAATCCGCTGCTATCGCTGACCATGGGACGCTGGGACGATGCGCTGGAGGGTACCAATGCATCGATTGCCTGGGATCCACTGAACCCGGAGAGTTACTTTTTTCTTGGTTTGGTGCAGCTCTGCCGTGGCCGATTTCCTGAGGCAGAAGCGGCCCTGCGCCGCACTGTCGAGCTGAGCCCAGCTTTCGCCTTTGCGCACTACGACCTTGCGCTTGTGTCGCTCGCGCGTAACGAACCTGCCAAGGCGCTGGTGGAATTTTCGAAGGATCCAAACGAGCCGGTTCGCCTCGTCGGCTCGGCGCTGGCCAATTTCAAGCTTGGAAACAAACGCGAGTCGGATGCAGCGCTCGCGCAGATGATCAAAAACTACGCAGACTACAGTCCATCCGGAGTTGCAACGGTGTATGCATTTCGCGGTGAATCCGACGAGGCCTTTAAGTGGCTGGATCGCGCCTACATGGAGAAGGACGCCCTTCTATACGCAATGAAGTTCAGGACGGAGTTCAATGGACTGCACGACGACCCGCGCTACAAGGCGTTTTTGAAGAGGATGAATCTACCCGAATAGGTGGTCGCGAGAATCGGATCAAAAGTCCCGTTCGGGCCGCTTGTTTGACGTGTTATGTGGATTCATGTCATACCAGACAATGACGTGGAGCTTTCCAGAATGAAATTAGCCATTCGTATCTTGGTATTGTCGGCCAGCTTGGGTTCTTGGGCGGCGCTGGCGGATGAGCCTCAAACACCGGCTGCGGAGCCCGCTGTCGTCCAGACGTCGGCGCCGAGCACACCGAGCGGCGAGGCAGCGAAACCCGAGCCTGGCGCCGTCGCAGCACCCGCCAAGAGCGATACGGGCGAAGTGGTCGATGTCGCAAGTACCGATGCGCTGATCAAGCGAATGCGCGCTCGCGGCTATAAGCCGGTCAACCGGAATGGCATCCTGGTGTTTTGTCGTAGCGAGCACGAACTCGGCACCCATTTTGAGCGTTCTCGATGCAATACGCTGGAGGAATTGAAAGATGCCGAGCGCACGGGAAAGGAGTACACAAATCAGATTCAACAGCAGGGCTCGCCGACAGAATTCAAACCCGACGTGGCACCGAATCCGCATCGGTGACTGAGCGGTAACCCCACAAGCATTCTCCAGAGCAAGTCGCCCACTGGGAAGCCTGCGGTATTTGCCACGTTCTTCGCTAAGGAGTCGAACCGATGATCTACCTCGTGCTTGGTCTGGTTCTTTTCCTCGGAATACATTCCATTTCAATCATTGCACCGGGTTGGCGCGATCGAATCGCGGGCCGCTCAGGCAATGCCTGGAGAGGCATTTATTCACTGGTATCGATAGCAGGCTTCGTCGTCATTGTCTGGGGCTACGGCATCGCACGTCGAAGCCCAGTGGTGCTATATGCGCCACCCGCTTGGACTCACTACGTCACGGCCGTTCTCATGCTTCCTGTGTTTACACTGTTTCTCGCCGCGTATCTTCCGGGACGCATTAAAAGCACGATAAAACATCCGATGCTGTTCAGTGTCATGCTCTGGGCTGTGGCGCACCTCATCGCGACCGGCATGCTCGTGAACGTCGTGCTATTCGGCAGCTTTCTTGCGTGGGCAGTCGCGGACCGTATTTCGTTCAGGTGGCGTACGCAGCGACCGAATCCCATGGTGCCGGCAATGAAGTTAAATGACGCTGTCGCCATTGTGGCCGGCCTGGTGGTTTATGTCGTGTTCGAACATTGGTTGCACCTCCGATGGATTGGAGTGCAACCACTGCCGATGTAGCGCGTTCTCGACTGTCCTGCCAATGACGATTGCGCGGTAGTAATCGACCATCAATCCGGCCCTTAGCTCATCCGAAGCATAGTTCTCTGGATCGCTAAATCCTGCCTCGCGCATAAATCCCAGGATCAGGTTCGATGAGTTGTCCTGCGGATGCAGACGGGAGTGCAGCCAGCGTGGGAGACGATTGCGCTCATAGGGCTTAGCCCCGGCCATATCAAGCACGTGCAACGAACCGCCGGATTTAAGCACACGGCGAGCCTCCCGCAGCGCATTCCACTTAGCGCTTCGCGGGAGATGGTGGAGCGTGAGGGTTGAGAACACCCGATCAAACGAGCCGTCGGGGTAAGGCAAGGTCTCGGCATAGCCCCGGTCGAGTTGCAGCGAGAGCGCCGCCCGCTCAGCCTTGCGGCGGCCGCGGGCAAGTGCCTTGGGATCAGGGTCCAAGCCAACCACCTGCACGTCCGGATATCGGCGCTTGATCGCGATCGCGAAAGTGCCGGTACCACAACCGATATCCAACAGCCGTTGACCCGGCTGCACTCGGGCTTCGTCGAGAAGCTTGCCGCGCACCCGGTCCGCTCCGAGCCACTTCACGAACGGATCAAAGAACGGCAGAAAATAATCTTTGCCGAAGGCGGGAACGTAGTCGCGACCGGCGCCGTGCATTCGCTTCATGCCGCATTCCGCCTTCTAGCGATGGCTTCCGTGTTGTGCAGATAAGTCGTGAAGCCGTCTTTCACGGGGGTAATGGAGTTGAGCAGCAAAAGCGCACTAATCTGTCCCCGGTGACCCACACCGTGGGTGAGCACGTGCATGAGCATTTCCTCGCGCGACATGCGGCCGGGCGCGCCGTCGGTAAACGTGAAGTCGATCTGCTCAAGCAGTTGCTCATTCTTAAGCGTGGAAACGTAGTCGACATATCGTCGATCGCTATTTCTCATCTCAATGGATAGATCCCGCAGAGTCGGCATGGGGCTCAAGTTGGATGAGGTAAAGCCGTGATCCCTTCCCTCCATGTGCGCGGCGAAGATACGGTCGACGACATAAGTGTGGGTCAAGGCCTTGATCACCAAATCCGTAAGTGGAAACGGAGCGCCAAGGTTGCTCAAAGCCGTCAGTAACTCATCGTTCGCCCAAGCCTTGTAGCGAAATAGGTTTTGCAAAGTACTATTCATCACTTCTTCCTCGGTTTGAGTCGGGCCTTGTTTGTCGGCTTGCTGTGGAACAGAATATGAGCGAATACTCGCGTTTCATACTCGCATTCTCGGATGACCCACATGTCCACTGCAGTCCGCACCAATCCGCGGAAAAGCGCCTCACAAGAGCGATCGCGTCTTACGGTCGACGCCCTTCTGGAAGCCACCGCTCGCATTTTGGTCAGGGAAGGGTTCGACAAGGCGAGCACGAATCGCATTGCCGAAGTGGCGGGTGTGAGTATCGGTTCGCTCTACCAGTACTTTCCCAGTAAGGAGGCGTTGGTTGCGGCGCTCATCGATCGGCACAACCGGCAAGTCATGCAGGCTGTTCAGGGGGAACTGGCAGAGGCTTTAAATCAATCGATGGAAGAGGCGGTACGCAGGCTCGTTTCCGTCGCGGTCAAGGCGCATCGCATTGATCCTAAACTACATCGGGCTCTGACCGAGCAGATTCCGCGTGTCGGAAGGCTCGAAAATGTAGAATTCTTTAACCGACAATATTACGTGCTCTTTGAGAATTACCTGAAGAGCCGCCGAGGCGAGCTTAGCGTTACGGACTTGGGGCTCGCGGCGTTTGTGTGCGTCACATCGATCGAAGCGCTGACGCACACGGCGGTATTACATCGCAAGATGGTCTGTGCGGAGGAGGTGGACGCGCTCATTGAGCAGGGCACGCGCCTCGTGGTCGGATATCTGACCCGGTGACCGACAGGACTGATGCGTATGAAGCGTATCGTGCTGATTGGGCCGGGAGCATCAGGCAAATCGACACTCGCGAGACAGCTCGGTGAGATTACCGGACTACCTGTCGTCGAGCTGGATAAGTTGTTTTGGCAGCCAGGTCCGGTTAAGACGTCGCGTGATCAGTGGGTGGAACTGCAGCAGAGACTGGTCGGCGCGGACGAGTGGATTATGGACGGGGATCTGGGGCCCTACGATGCGATCGAAGTCCGACTCGGCGCGGCGGATACCATCATTTTTCTCGATTTCTCGCTCGCCCGATGCGCATGGCGGGCGCTGCGCCGATCAAGTGAGCGCCTCGAGTTCTGGCTCTGGCTTCTGCGGTATCGCCGCCGGAGCCGGCCGTTCTTGCTGAACGCCATTTCTGAGCATGCACCTAACGCGGCCGTCCACTTTCTGCGCGAGCCTGAGGCGGTGACGCTTTTTGTGGCCGATGTAATTCGCCAATCCAGGCCATGATCGCTTTGCGGCTGTGATTTTGAAGAGTGATGTCGCCCGAACGGCGCGGCCGACGGCGAGAATCAGGAGACCGGCCAAGTTGCCTAGCTTGGCGCGCTTTGGCGATGATCCAAACTTAACGGAACGCGGACATTCATCTCGAGCGTAGCTTCGGACTTTAAAATCATCTCAACGCGCTCGGCGCGAGCAAGATAATTTCTATATACACCGCCACAGGTACGTTCGAGCACTTCTCGGAACGCCGGCTCGCGAATATCGAACGGCAGTCTCAAGAACTCCAGCAACTTGAAGCGAAATCGACTGAACTCCAAAGCTTCGGAAATCTGGCTTGTATTGGGCTCAGGCATCAGATTCTTCTATCCCGCCAAAAACGCATTATAAGAAGCCGCTCGAGGGCGCCAGACGGCGGAGCGGCGCTCGCGACGCGAGACCGACCGCCCGATAATATCGCCCGATCACAAATACCTAAATCGACAGTAGCCGCTCAAAAAAGGAGCGATATTGGCGTAACGCGATTCGCAAGTTTTCGGTCGTCGGTGCATCCGATTGATCGAGGCCCTTTTCGAGTTCTGAACGTTGATTGGCAAAGGTCTCCGCCAGACTTTTGATGACTCGACTAACGAGCTCATCGCCGGCGCGAACCGCTGCTTGGGGATCATCAACGAACCCTCTTTGAACCACATCCCAGCGTGAGCGAAAGTCCATTGCCACGTCCTGGGTAAAGAGCGGCGCGAGTTTGGCGTCGTCTTTTATTGTTGTCTTTACCACGGCGTCGGTGTCGATCGCCTGCGGCAGACGATGATCCGCGTCGGGCATGCCTGATGGACGGCTAATTGGCGCGCCCGTGAGATCCGGAGTGCTTGACGCGCCGTCGCGCCGCTCGCCGTTCATCTGCGGGCTCATGAGTGCACCGGAATGCCGGGGTCGGCGGTGGTCGCAGGCGCAGGCGGTTTGACTTCGAGAAGTTCATCGAAGAGGGTGCGGTAGTGCACGACGGCTTTTCGCAGTTCCTCAGTGTCCGCCTCGCTGCTTGCATCTCGCGCGGCAATGAGTTGTGCCGCGCGATAATTGGATACGAGGCCCGGGTAGTCGACGGAAATATCGGCAGCCCGGCGCTCAAAGTCGCCCATGGGGTAACCGCGTTTTTCCATCAGCTCTCGGACGAGATGATCGGCCTCCGCCACAACGCCTTTCGGGCTGTCGATGAAGCGGCTTTGCAGCGCGCTCCATGCTTGGGAGAATCTGAGGGCATCCGCCGGCGTCAGCGGCACGATTTTTAATCGCGCGACGCGCTGCTCACGTTTTAGCAGTTCTGTTTCAGCTGCCTTTCGGCCGCCGTAGTCAATCACTGCACGGTCGTATTCGGGCCCAAAACGCTGTTTGAGCTTCGCAGATCGTTGCCTTTGCATGACCAGCCATGCCATAACCGCAATCACTAGCGCGATCAACAGTACGACGGCAATGAGGGTGTTGGTGGGTAGCGTATTCATTATGTGCGTTCCTGCTATTGGCATGGATGGCCGGGCGTCGCGTCGACGCTGCGGTCCTGGGGTTTGGGCAAGTGTATCCAAAGACGTGCAAGGCACAGCCAGAAGCTTCCTGCGATTGGCGTAGGACATCGCCTCACGTGATCGAGCGGGCGCGGGAGCCGGGCGCGGCAATCTAAGTTGACGTTTCGACGGTACTCATCCACTTATCGGCGATTGGCTCATTGACTGAACTCGTATCTCGGATTTCAGTGCCGCGAGGAAATCTTCGGCGTCAAACAGTTCTGCCGGCGCGAAAGTGCCTCCCTTGACGGGCCTTTGCAAGACTCGCATGCAGGCCTCAACGACCAGCGGTGCGGAGACGGCGTAAATGTCGTTGCCGAATGCGGCAATCCGTCTCGATGTGCCATCTCCGGATGCGACCACGTCCATCACAAAGGTTTGGCTGGACTTGCCGTTTGGCTCAGTCGAGGTGGGAGGTGGGGTATTCGTCCGACTGAGATCCTGGAGTGGTGCTTCATTCATGAAGCTTTCAATTCGCTTGGCCGCGATATGCCTTGAGATCGTTACTATCTCTGACAACGGAACGGCCGTGACGGCGAGATCTCCAAAGGGCAAGGGAAAGCACCAGCGTCTTTGTGACTCGACAGGCAGCGGCGTCAGACGTCCTTCCGAGACGATGAATCGGCGTGCCGTGTTGCGCTCTCCCGTACGCCGGGTTCCTGCGGTGGGGTGCCAGTGGTCCAGGCCGACGGCGATCAGTATCTCCTCGATCGATTGCATTCCCGTGCACACCCGCGCGGCCAGCAGATCCGCCAGCCCGCCATAGAACGCCATGGCCGGTAACACGACGACGCCCCTGTCGGCGGCCTCTGCGTTGTAGGTTGCCAAGGTCTGGCGCACCGATCTTTGCTCGGCCGCAACATCAAAGTAGTGCGCACCGACGCGCAGCGCCGCCTCGACGATCGCGGGTGCCGTGTCCAGAAAGGGCCCGGCACAATTAATGACCGCGCCGACACCCTTGAGCGCCCGATCGAGCGCGTCGGGGTCATCGCAGGAAGCGGTTGTCCACGCCTCCGAACCGCCATTTTGTTGCGTAACGACCTGACGGCTGATTCTGCGTATGTCAACGCCGCGGCGTTCGAGCTCGGCGACGACGAAGCGGCCGGTGTGGCCGGTCGCGCCGTACACGGCAACCTTGTATGTCTTCATCATGAAACACCTGCGCTACCGATCGGTATCGCATACTGTGATACCGATCGGTAGCGTTGTCAAGGTGGCGGTGAAATTGCCTAAACCGCTGCCCTCAGACAGACTCTGTAAGTCAACTGCAGCGATGAAAGGTGATGCGAACAAAGCCCACGGTGCCCGCTGATCCGGGAACGGCCGAGAAAGTTCTGTCTACGGCCTCGCGGCTGTTCTACGCCAACGGCGTCCGCGCGGTGGGTGTCGAATGGATCGTGGCAGAATCTGGCGTTGCGAAGACCAGTCTGTATCGTCATTTTCAGACCAAGGACGCTCTGGTGGGCGCCTTCTTAGAGCGTGAGGATCGCGAGTTTTGGCAGCAATGGGAACAGGTGGTCGCCGCTGCCGGTAGTGATCCAAAATCCGAACTGATGGCCCTTCTGGATTGGATCGGCAAGCGGGTGTCGCGGGATGGCTACCGCGGCTGCCCGCAAATTAATGTCGCGGCGGAATTCGCAGATACAACGCATCCGGCGCGAACTGTCCGCAGAGAACATAAGACCGAGATGCTGAAGCGCCTAAGGGATATCGTCGGTCGGATCGGGGTAAAGCGGCCGGACGAGATTGCGATGCAGCTGGCGTTGCTGATCGATGGCGCATTTACCAGTGATGGACGGCTATCCAAGTCGAATGCGGCGCGTATTCTACAGAATGGCGCCGATGCACTGCTCGGAAACCCGAGCACTCCGAAGCGTTAGCGCTCATGGGCTTTAAACGTTATCGGTTGCGGCAGCGCGCGAACGGGCCGTAAGAGGATTTTGCCGGCGGTTTCAACGCTGCTCGAGGACAGACCGGATGAAGTCAGTCTTTCCGTCGGTGTAGACAAAGCTGCAGTCAAATGGGGGCGTTACCGCGGCCAACGCCAGTGATAAAATGTGCTGTTGTCGGCTGTGTTGGCGCATTCGCGAGCGTCTAATGCGTAACGAGTCTCGCAACACGGGCCGACCACCGACCGCCGCCGGCCGCGACGGTTCGACAAGGAGGTTTCAGGTGTCTCTTTTCAATCGCTTGATGGTCGCATTGATGGTGAGCTTCTCCATCGCGCCAGGCGCGTACTGCGATCCTAGTACGGCTGACCCGGCGAACAGCAAAGTCATTGAGTTGCGTGAGACGGTCATGGCTTTGACCGGCGATCCCAATCTCAATTCGACCCTCGACATGTTGGCGGCGGTGCAAGTACGAGTCATTGGCGCCAAGGACTCCGCTTGGAAAGGGGATAATCCGAATTGGAGCGCGGTGTATAGCGTCGTTCATGACGATTTGAGCAGGGACGTGGGTCTTCTGCTGGTGGCACAAGTGCGGGATATGGAGTCTCATTGGGATCATGGGTTGCCGGCGCACCTAACGCCGAGCCAAATCGATGAACTCGTGAAATTCTACCGTTCCGACCTTGGCCTGAGATACATGGCGTTTCAGAAGCGGCTCATGGCGATCCAACAAGAAGTGCTGTCCAGGTCAGTCGTCGGTCGGGCGTCCGCCGGCGCCAATGCCGATCGAGTGCCTGAGGTTGCGACGGCCGTTCAGATCGAGTCAAGAAAACGTGTGGCGGCGCTCTCTTGGGTGTACCTAGTGATTACGGAGGTCGGACCCACCGCTAACCCCGCCCATCAAGCTAGTCCGGCCGATGACAAGATCATCCACGACATGATGGTCGACGCGTTGGCAACCATGCGCGGTCCCGAGCTCGAGCAGTTGAGCGCTCAGTACCAGGCCGATCTACCCGCGTTCGCCGCTTTCCAAGGATCGCAGGTGGCGAAGGCCTTGATCTCAGTTTATGGCTTCGTTGCCAAAGACATTCAAGCCGATCCTGCAGATCCGGGAACTGCGTTCGCGGCGGCGCTGCAGCGCTCGGTGGAACAACATACGCCCGAATGGAAGGCGGCGTATGAGGCGGGGCGGACAACCGCGCACTGACGAAGGAAACTCCTCGACCGCTGGATATGAAAAGACGGAATTGGTCCCTAGGACCGAAAGGCCTAAGTCCAGTCTTGAGGCGCTAATTTGGAGACTTCAAAGTCCTGTGTTACCCGATAACGCTCACACGACCTCCCCGAACACGCGCCAGGAAACCAACCATGACCGATCCAAAGTACCAGGCCTTCACGGCGCTCGACCCTTTTTTCGCCATCGTCCAGCAGGGCTTGGGCGGAATGGTCGATGGCGACCACTATTTCGATACCATCGCCGACAACGCGATTTTCGAGTATCGATATCATTTCCCGGGATATCCTCGGAGGATTGACAGCCGCCAAGCACTGATGGCGCTTTATGCCGGCTACGGCAGCAATATCTTGCTGCACGGTGCGGACGGGCTGGTGGTACACCGATCCCAGGATCCGCGTGTCGTGATTCTCGAATACGAAGTGCACGGTAAGGTCATCAGGACCGGCGCATCCTACGACAATCGATTCATTTCAGTCGTGACGATAGAGGATCGCAAGATTGTGCATTGGCGGGACTATATGGACTCGCTCGCTGCCATGACTGCGCTTGGGTAGACGCGCTAGCGGTGGTGTGCGTGCGAGTCATCGGCCGCGAATTTGAAGGAAGCGAGGGCAGGGATCTCGACCGGCGCGACCGACCAACACTGTGCGCCGGTTCAACTTTCTGGGGTGCGCGCTGGCGTATACGCGCCGATATGGTAGATCTATGGGCGTGTTTTAAAGCGGGGATTACTGATTGCCATGGAGCAAGGTGATTTCGAGTCGTTGGTTTCACGGATGGAGCAGCTGGCTCGCGAGAAACCCATACCTTACCGTCGACGCGTGTTTTTGTTGGCGGCTTTGGGATACGCCTATCTCATGGTCGTCGTCCTCGTTCTCTTGGGATTGACCGCCGCAGCCATTGCCAGCGTTGCCACGATCGGCATATTGGGAGGCAAGCTCACGGCGATCGTGGGTGTGCTCCTGATTGCCGTGGTGCGCGGACTTTGGGTCCGACTGAAACCACCGAGTGGCGAAGTGCTCACGAATGCCGACGCTCCGGAGCTGTTTCGCTTGCTCAACGCGTTGCGGGTAAGATTGAAGACGGCACCGATCCATGTCGTTCTGATCACCCCAGCCTTTAGCGCCGGCGTCGCGCAAGTGCCGCGACTCGGCCTCTTCGGATGGCATCGGAATTATTTGATCGTGGGTCTTCCCTTCATGAAGGCGCTGAGCGTCGAACAGTTCAAAGCGGTCTTGGCCCACGAGATGGGTCATTTATGCCACGGACACACGCGGGCATCGAATTGGATTTACCGCATGCGCATTATCTGGGCCCGTCTGGAAGCGATCTTTGAATATCAGCAGCAGTGGGGCTCGGGGCTGATCCGAGCGTTTTTCAAGTGGTACATTCCGTACTTCAACGCGGTGTCGTTTCCGTTTGCACGTGCCAACGAGTATCAGGCCGACGCGGCGTCCGTACTCGCTACCTCGGCTCGCAAGGCTGCTCAGGCGCTGACCACCGTGAACGTCATTGGCATTTACCTTGAACATCGCTATTGGCCGGCGATGATTGCCGCGACGAAGGAGAAACAACCGGTGGTGCCGTTCGCCGGGTTTACAGTTCAGGCCGTCAGCAGCATCCCTCAGGCCGAGATCGAGGCGTGGGTTGCCGCGGCGCTCAAACAGGTCACCTCGCATGCGGATACGCATCCCTGTCTGACCGATCGTCTGAAGGCCATCGGGGCGAGCGCCGAATTCGCGCCCCCCGCACCCGGCGAGGGTGCTGAGAAGCTCCTGGGTTCTTCGCGGACACGATTTGAGAAGAAATTCGATGCGGCCTGGAACGCGCTCGCGGCGCGCGAGAACAAGTCCTATTTTCCCGAGGCGCCGCGGCGCTGAGCGCGGACCGATTGCGTCGATGGAATTATATTAACTAAATATAATCAATAGTGTACACAATATAGTTAAAGCTGAACATCGGACATTCTCGCGGACGTGGAATATTCGGTGACCGGTTTTTTTTGTCGTGAGTCAAGATGCGTCAGGCCTCCCTGCCATGGCCTTCAGGGCAGTCTCCCGGCGTGGGGTCGGATGACAGAAATTGCGGGGCTTGCGCGCGATTCCAGCTGGCAAACTCGCTCCGATGCTTCGATCAGGGCGCCGATCTCGGGAGCCGAGTAGTGGGTGGTGACATGCGGCGCCTTGTGGCCGAGGAGCAGCTTGCGATCCTCGAAACTGACCCCCGCCACGCGCAGACGATGGCCATAGGTGTGCTTGAGATCGTGCACGCGAATGGCGCGAAATCCGGCGGGGCACGGGCACCCGAATAGCCGCTGATAGTGCGCGGCCGCGCGTCGCCGCGCGCCTTTCCAGCCCGAGTTGTAGATATGCGTCACGGGGCGGCCTGCGCAGGTGAAGACGAACTCCGGGTGCCGGCCCCGGCAACGCTCGATCACGGAGCGCGCAATCCGATTGAGGACCACATAGCGGTCGAGCCCGTTTTTCACGTAGTCGGGGGGAATCACGAAGATCGAGGTGCGCAGCTCCGGCACCACCACCTCCCACTGCCAGCGCAGGTGGATGACCTCCTGTTCGCGCATCCCGGTGTTGACCTTGAAGAGTGCCATTAAGACCAGATGTGCGGCGAGCTCCGAGAACAGCAAGCGTTGCTCCGGCACCGACAGCGGGTAGGGTGGGCGCCGATGCGGATGAGGCAGCATCTGGATGAGGGGTGCCACCGGCAGCCAGGGCCGGTCCGTTTCGTCGCGCCACAGGCGCGAGGCGAGAATCAGAATGTGTCGCACCACCGAAAGCTCGCGGTTGATGGTTCCCGCGCTGCGGCCTTGCTCGAGCCGCGAGCGGATGTAGGGCAGCAACGTGTCGTGATGCACGCGTTGCAAGGAGAGCGCGCCGATGAACGGATCGAGCACCGAAAGCGCGCGCTGATCGCGCTCGAGACTGCGTTTGTGCTGATTCTCCGCGAGGAACTTGGCGGCGGCGGCGCGAAAGCTGTGTTCGCACGGCTCACCGAAGAGGTGCACGTGTCGGGCCTGGGTCACGCGGCGCGCCAACAGCGCCTCGGCCTCGATGCGGTCAGCGCTACGGGTGCTCTCACAGATTCGCTTGCCGTAGAGGACCTTGTCGATGTGCCAAATACCCCGGCGTAGAAGCAGTCCCGGCATTGTTCTCCGGGTCGGTGCCATGACGGTCCTAGGAGCGCGTTGTGGGGATCCGACGATCGCATCCTTGGCAGCAGCCTGAAAACAGTCATTTCCAGGGCGAAGGCGTTGAAATGGCGCCGGCAGCTATCCTGATCGTATTGGTCGGCAAGCGTCGATCTCCGAGCCCCTGGGGAGAGAACTTTACAGGGCAATCGGTGCTGTCATTACTGCCGAGGTTGGTTGCAGGCGCTTTCTGCTCATCCCAGTAACTCTAGTCTTCGAAATGTACCTTCC
>Ga0209169_10000658_pt1 | contig 21114 bp, 18 predicted proteins | sample HubBroMetageWRM4_FD_188346 | JGI IMG/M metagenome (GOLD analysis project Ga0209169, IMG submission 188346) | Warmed soil microbial communities from the Hubbard Brook experimental Forest, New Hampshire - Hubbard Brook CCASE Soil Metagenome WRM 4... | ecosystem: Environmental > Terrestrial > Soil...
ATGCAGGAGAAGCCGTTGCGCTGGGCCAGGGACACGGCGTCCAGGGTCTCGGTCAGCGTGCCGATCTGGTTGACCTTGACCAGCAGGGCGTTGGCGGTCTTCTCCTCGATGCCCCGGCGGAGCCGGGCCGGGTTGGTCACGAAGATGTCGTCCCCGACGATCTGCACCCGGTCGCCGAGCGCGCCGGTGAGCGTCTGCCAGCCGGCCCAGTCCTCTTCGGACAGCGGGTCCTCCAGCGACACGATCGGGTAGGCGTCCAGCCACTCGGTGTAGATCCGGGCCATCTCGGCCGCGTCCTTGGCCCCGCCGTCGATCCGGTACGAGCCGTCGGTGTAGAACTCGGTGGCCGCGGCGTCGATGGCCAGCGCCACGTCCAGGCCCGCAGTGAACCCGGCCTTGCCGATCGCCTCGACGATGAGGTCCAGCGCGGCCCGGTTGTTGGCCAGGTCGGGTGCGAACCCGCCCTCGTCGCCCACGCCGGTGGACAGCCCGTGCTGCTTCAGTACCGACTTGAGCGCCTGGTAGGTCTCCGCGCCCCAGCGCAGCGCGTCCTCGTAGGTGGAGGCGCCGATCGGGGTGATCATGAACTCCTGGATGTCCACGCTGTTGTCGGCGTGCGCGCCGCCGTTCAGGATGTTCATCATCGGCACCGGCAGCACGTGCGCGTTCGGCCCGCCGACGTAGCGGAACAGCGGCAGCCCGGCGGACTCGGCCGCGGCCCGGGCCACCGCGAGGCTCACCCCGAGGATGGCGTTGGCTCCCAGCCGGGACTTGTCCGGGGTCCGGTCCAGGTCGATCAGCTCCTGGTCGACGAGCCGCTGGTCGTCGGCGTCGTAGCCGAGCAGCTCGGGCTGGATCTCGTCGATCACGCCCTGCACGGCGCGGCTCACGCCCTTGCCGCCGTACGCGTCGCCGAAGAAGTCCGACCACAGCCACTCGAGCAGCTCGTACTGTTGGTACACCAATAAATGGGCGTGCTTACCGGGATCGCCCGGCGCGATGACATCCTCGACCTTGGTGTACTCCTCGTCGCGCATAACGTCTTCTCCTTCGATCCGCGGAACCGTTCGATGATTGGATGCTAATCTTCGCGGCGGAGACCGCTGCCGTCTTGGGGATGGAGCAGAACGCCGCGCCCGCGCAGGAAATCGAACCGTTCGCCGTTGCGTCCCTGGTCGAGCGCGCGATCGGAGCCCTCGACATGTCCGCCCCGCGCCTGGATGATCAGGGCGAGGGGAGTCATGCCGCTACCGCCGATGCCGCAGAAAAAGTAATCTCCATGTTGGGACATCGGTGAAATCTACAAACATTGGCCATGAGGAACAACTCGACCGGCATGCCTGCATGAACGGGGACAAATACAAGATAGGAGTCGTCGCGCCCGCCTCACGCATTTCCGAGGATGTCGCGGCAAGCGTGCCGGCTCTGGCGGCGCGTCTTTATCCTGACCGAACGCCGGAGATCGTATTCCATCCGCAATGCTTTGCGTCGCACGGGCATTTTGCCGGTGACGACGAAACCCGCGCCCAGGCGTTCCTCGACGTCGCCAACGACGAGAGCTTCGACGCGGTCTGGTTTGCGCGCGGCGGCTACGGGTCGTGCCGCGTGGTCGAAGCGATCATGCCCCGGTTGCGCCAGCCGTCTCGGGAGAAAGCCTACCTGGGCTACAGCGATGCGGGCATGCTGCTTGCGGCTTTGTACCGCGCCGGGTTTATGGGTGTCGCGCATGGCCCGGTCGCCCAAGACATCCGCCGCGACGGCGGCGACAAAGCGGTCGCCAGGGCACTCGCGTGGATGATCGATCGGGCGCCCGGCTCACTCGAACCGGCGGTCGACGGGGTGAGAAAGACCGCGGCGTTTAACATAACGGTGTTGAGCCACCTGCTCGGCACATCGCTCGAGCCCAACCTCGACGGCCATGTGCTCATGCTTGAGGAAGTAGGGGAGGCGATGTATCGGATCGATCGCTCGCTGTTTCACATCAGCGCCAGCGCCAACGTCCGGCGCACCGCCGGCATCATGCTCGGCCGTTGCAGCAATATCACGCCGAACCAACCGGACTTCGGGATGAATGAGGAAGAGGTTGCCCGATATTGGTGCGAAAGAGCCGGAATCCCCTTTCTGGGTCGCGCCGACATCGGACATGACGCCGAAAACAAAATCGTACCTTTTGGTTGCTAGGGGTGCCGGCCTGATCGGCGCGTATATGCCCTTACGCCTTCGGTGCCTTCAGCTTCACGTGGATATTCTTTTCCTGCGTGTAGGCCAGCATCTCCTCGAAACATTCTTCGCGGCCAATACCCGACTGCTTGTAGCCGCCGAACGGCGCGCCGAGGAAGTGTTTCGAGACTTCGTTGATCCAGACGAAGCCCGCTTGGACGGCGGCGGCAGTGCGGTGCGCAGTCGACAGGTCATTGGTCCAGATCGAAGCGGTAAGCCCGTATTCGACTGAGTTGACCTGTTCGAGCATTTTCGCCTCGTCCTGCCATTTGAAGATCGACAGTACCGGTCCGAAAATCTCCTCGCGCGCGATGCGCATGTTGGGCTGCACGTCAGCGAACACCGTCGGCTCGATGAAGAAGCCCTTGGCGAGGCTTGGGTCGGCCGGCTTGCCGCCCCCGTGAAACAGCCGCGCGCCTTCCTGCTTACCGGATTCGATGAAGCCGAGGATGCGCTCGTATTGCGACTTGGAAATGATCGACCCCATGGTCGTCGAGCGATCGGTGGCGATGCCCGGCTTGAAGTGGGCGATTTTGGCTTTCACCTTTTCCAGCACGGCGTCGTAGATCTTTTCGTGCACGAAGGCCCGGCTGGTCGAGCCGCAGGATTGGCCGCACCACGTGAAGTTCATGCCGCCGACCACGCCGCCGGCGACATCTTCTGGATCGGCGTCGGGGAACGCGATCAGCGCGTTCTTACCGCCGAGCTCGAGCATCACCGGTTTGAGCGTATCGGCAGCGGCTTTCATGACCGCGCGGCCGGTCGGCACCGATCCGATCAGCGCAATCATGGCGACGTCCTTGTGCGTCGTCAGCGCGGAGCCTGCTTCGCGCCCGCCCGGCACGACATTGAAAACTCCCGGCGGGAGAATATCGCCGATAAGCTCGGCAAGACGCAGCGACGACAATGGCGCCTGTTCCGGCGGCTTCATGACCACGGTGTTGCCCGTGGCCAGCGGCGCGCCCGCCTTGCCGGCGCAGAACATGAACGGATGATTGAACGGAATGATACGGCCGACGACGCCGCGCGGCTCACGCACCGAGAAATTGACCACGCCTGGACCCATCGGAATCGAAGAGCCCTTCATCTCGGTGACGAAGCCGGCGTAAAAATCGATCATCGCCGCGGCAATGGTCGCATCCATGACCATCTCGCTGACCGGATTACCGCAATCGGCGGCGTCGATCAGCGCCAGTTCGTCGGCGCGTTCGCGCAGCACATTGGCGACGCGCTTAAGGAGCCGCGCCCGCTCCAGCGGTGGCGTGTTGCGCCAACCGTCGAAAGCCTTCTTCGCCGCGCCGACGGCGGCATCGATGTCCTCGGCGCCACAATCGGCGACGCCACCGAGCGACTCGCCGGTGCCCGGATTGATCGAGTCGACGTGGCGGCCGGATTTCGGCGCGTGCCAGGCGCCACCGTAAAACGCGTCGCGATGGTCAGGCAGACGCAGCGGCTCGGCTTTGAGCGATTTGAGCGGGACTGCGGTATTCATCGGCGTTCCTCCACTTTTAGTTTTTTGCCCGCGTCATGGCCGCGGTCATGGCAGCGTTATAACCGGGCTCGACGCGCACATCGACCACGGCAACTCCGCCGGAATCAACAACCGCAATCGCCTCTTTCAGCGCCGCGGCAAGCTTCTCGGGATCGCCGACCGGCCCAAAACCTTGCGCGCCTTGCGCGCGGCCCATGGCGGCGAGGTCGATTTCCGGGTCGGCCATGCGTTGGCCGATCCATTTGTTTTCAACCGGGCGGGTTCGCATGCGCGCCATGCGCTCCTGGTGCAGTTCGTCGTTGTAGAACGAGCGATTATTGGCGATGACGAACAGGACTGGGATTTTGTAGTGCACCGCGGTCCAGATCGCGGTGACGCCCATGAGGTAATCGCCGTCGCCGCAAATCGCGACCGGCAGCCGGCCGGAATTTTTCAGCGCCAGCGCCGCGCCGACTGAAATACCGGGACCGCCGCCGACACCGCCACCGCCGTCGGAGCCGAGAAAATCGAGGGGATGGCGGAAGGTCCACCAGCGGTCTTCCCACGACAGCGGCAGGTGGGTCAGGCTCGTCGGCCGATCGCCAAGAACTTTGTGGAGCGCCCGCGCAATGTGCTCGTTGGTAAAGCCGGGCGGCTCGCGATCAGGTGGAGGCGCCGGCCGCTCCTTGGCGACGCGCGGCCGCGCGCCGCCGATTTCGCGCACCAGCTCCGGCACGACGAGATCGGGATCGGCGGAGAGAAAAAGGTCGACCGGCGGCAGCGCCTGATAATCCATGCTCCAGCCGTTATGGATGCGGTGATCGAGCGAGACTTGGATGATCTTGGCAGACGGCGCGAGGCCCAGGCCGCGCAATGCACCGGCGAGATCGACCCAATCGAGACTCAAGATCACGTCGGCGGTGCGCAGTGCCGGTACGGTCTCGAGCGTCACGTCGCGCGGCGCGCCGGCATGCAAGGGATGATCGGTCGGAAAGCTCGCGCCAATTTTTAGATCGGTGACGACGCTGGCGTTGAGCGCTTCGGCAAGCGCAACGCGCGCCTGCCAGGGTTCCTCGCGACGCGAGGCGCGTCCGGCCAAAATCACGACCTCCTTGGCCGATTTCAGCAGCGCCGCGGCTTCGCGCAGCGACTCCGCCGTCGCCGCGGTCGCGATCGGCGGCATATAGCGCGCCGCGTCGATCGCCGGCAGCGGCTCGGCGAGCTTGGCTTCCTGCATTTCGGCGTCAAGGTTGATGTAGACCGGTCCTTGCGGCGCGGTATTGGCGATCCAAGTGCCGCGCAGCAGCGCTTCGCGCGCGGCGCCGGGCGAAGCCGGCTGGTCATCCCATTTGGTGTATTCGCGCACCAGTGCGCCCTGATCGCGCGCAGTGTGGATCCAGTCGATCCACGGCCGGCGCTTGACAGCGTCCACCGGTCCGGTAGCGCCGAGCACCAGCACTGGCATGCGGTCGCACCAGGCGTTGAACATCGCCATGGTGGCGTGCTGCAGCCCGACGTTGGAATGCACCGCTGCGGCCAACGCCGTACCGGTCACCTTGGCGTAGCCGTGCGCGATCGCGACCGCGGCTTCCTCGTGCACGCAAAGCAGCATTTGCGGCGTGGCATTGCCGAGATAATTGACAATGCTGTCGTGCAGGCCGCGATAGCTCGCACCGGGAGTGACCGCAATATAGGGAACCTCGAGCGCGCGCAGCGTCTCGGCAACAACGTCGCTGCCGAAGGCAGGCGCGTTGACGCCGGCCGGCCGCGGACGTTCGAGCGCGGCTATCGACGCATCGGCGGCAAGCGATTTATTTGTGGGTTTCGCGCTCGCGGACGGCGAGGGGGACATTCACGGGCTCCTTGGCGGGGCAGCGATAGCATTGATCGAACCGGATCACGAGCCCTGGCGCAAGCGGGCCAGAAGCCCCACGCCTGCATAGCCGTCGGGCGGATCGATGCCGCTTTGCCGCTGGAAGTTGCGCACCGCTACCATTGTGTCGTTGCCGGCCCGGCCGTCGGTGCCGCCGGTGTCGAAACCGCGCGCGGTAAGCCGCTGCTGAATTTCCTGCACCTCGGCTAGCGTCGGGGCGCGTTCGCTCCCGGGAAACTTCTGGACGAATTCGCCGCCGCCCACGATGCGGTCGCCGAGATGCAGCAAAGCGAGCGTGTAATTCATCGACGGATTGTAACTGTGTACGGCAGAAAAATTCGGTCCGAGCAGGAAGGCGGGGCCGCCGGGGACCGGTGTCCACGGCCGCGCCTTTGTTTTCGTATCCGGCAGCGGCTCGCCGTCGGCCCGGACGGCGCCGAGTTTGAGCCATTCCGCGTAACTGTGCGCCGCATGGCCAGCGCCGGACGGTAGCCGCACCTCATAGCCCCAATGCTCGCCGCGCCGGTATTTGCCGCGCTCGACAAAAAACTTGGCCGTCGTCGCTAGCGCGTCGTCGGGCGGCCCGAACGGAGAAATCTTGCCGTCATGGCGATAATCGATGCCGAGATGAAGCCAGACTTCCGGCATCCACTGCGTGTGGCCCATCGCGCCGGCCCAGGAGCCGACCATCTCGGCGGGTGTACTCCAGCCATTTTGGACGATCGTGAGCGCGTTGATCAGTTCCTGTTCCCAATAGCTGCGGCGATGCGGCTCGGCCCAAGCGAGCGTCGCCAGCGAGGGAAAGACCGGACGCATGTAACGTTCCTGGACGACCGGATCGCCGTAGCTCGATTCAATTCCCCATACCGCCAGCACAACGTCGCGCTCGACGCCGAAATCGCGTTCGATGCGCCCAAGGAGCGCGTCGTAATCGCTCGCTTTTTGCCTGCCGGTGATGACGCGCCAGTCGGAGACGCGCCGATTGAGGTACTGCCAGAGTTGTTCGGTGAATTCGGGCTGGCTGCGGATCGCATCGAGCCCGGTCGGATCAGGGCGCAAACCGCGCATGGTGCGGGCGTAAGTTTCCTCCGTGATTCCATGCGCCGTAGCTTTGGTGCCAAACTCGGCGATCCACTGGTCGAAAGGCAACCGCCCGGACGATTGAGCGCCGCCCGTGCTCGGCAACATCAGGCCGGCAAAGGCGCCGGCGATGGCCTTTAAAGAAGAGCGTCTGGCAATGCGGAGCGCCGGCGGCGTCGCTTGTGTCGGGTTTGCCCTCACCTTTGTCTTCACCCGTGCTCCCGCTCTCACGCGCGGCTTGCTGCAGAGCTTCAATCGCGGGCGCGGGTGCACCCGGCGCTCGCACGTCCGGCTCGACAATAGCAGCGAGCGCGGACGGAGCGGTAATGGTTCGGGAATAGGCCGGGGACGGCGGGATCGCCGGTGCGGCGGATTGCTCCGCGCTCTGCGGCGGTACGGGTTCTTGCACGGCGGCGACAAGGCGGTCGAGGCTTGCGGCAAAGCTTTCAACGTTGAAATTCAATGGATCGTCGTGTCCGTTGCGAATGTCGGCATCGAGGGCGGCGTGAAATGCCGGAACGAGCCAACGCCCGGCGCGTACGCTGGCGATGGTGTAAAGCAGCGCCAGACGGTCATATTGCGCGGCGGTGAAGCCGGGATTGGGGGCAAGCGCGTCATCGCGTCCACGGCGCGATGAGCTGCGGCGCGGCTGAACCAATTCGGTGTGCAGGAACAGCCCTTTCAGAGCGCCGGAAAAATTCCCCCCAAGTTCGAATTTGGTCTCGCGCCAAGGGGTTGCCAGTTCGTGGTTGAGCAGCATTCCGCCGACCCGGTTGACGACGACATGGGCTTTGCCGTGCCCGTCCGAGCACTCGAAATGGGTGAGGTCGTTGATGCGCGAAGTGTCGTCGATGTCGGCGGGAAACGAACGTGACCCATAATTCGGGCCGCTGGTGTCGTGGATGACGAAATAGCGCGCCATCGGCGCGTCCGGATCGTTGTCCTTGGCCCGTGATAACGGTTGCCACAGATAGGCGGCAAAATCCCATTCGAGGCCTTGTCTCGATAAGAAGGCGCTCAGGAGCTCCCGGCGCGGCAGCCCGGTGTCGGCGCCGACGCGGCTAGCCAGCCCGGGCGGTAGGCTTTCAAGCTCGGGGCCAAGATTTCGCGAGGCATCGACGCCCCGCATCAGGCATCTGGCCTGGTCGACCGGCGTGCCATTAAAGCTCAACGTCGCGGGATCAAAGTTGCAGCGCCCCATCGTGCGTAGGAACGCCGTCGGCCGGAAGTGATTAGGCTTGCAATTGGCCGCCCAGGCGGCAACGGGCCACCCGGCCACCAGCGCTCCTGCGAGCATCAGGCCGAGAAAGAAGCGACTATCGCGGCGCTTGGCCAAAATCCGTACCGCTCATATTCACAATAAAACACCGCAATATCGACGCGAACCGTCGCGCTGCCAAGCGATCTCTTTCGCAACGGGCTTTCGACAAGGGAATTTTTTCTTCGCAAATGCGTTTCGATAGCAATGAAAATCAGCGCAATAGGCTTTCAGAGAACGCGCCATGGTTGCGCCCGTCTGGGGCGCATGGCGGAATTGACGAAGCGGATGAACGCCGCCTCTTACGGCCGTAACGACCGCGGTTTATGTTATCGATACGCCAAAACCCAGTCGCGCAATGCGCGAAGGAGCGGACATGAATGAGGTTCTTGAGCGGCCAGCGCTACCGGAAACCATTCCGCAGATCGAAGCGACCCTGAATTACCTCATCAATACCGGCGAGAAAATCGTCACCGAAGCCGGCCCCGGCGGAACGGCAGATACGCGCGGCGGCAAGCCCGACCCACACCGGGTCGTGCTGCGTAACGGTCGCCCCTTCGCCAAGGATTTTAAGCTCGAGCGTGAAGGCTTCCGCTTCGTTCCGCACGACACCGAGGTTGTCGACTTTTTCGACGATGCCGAGGTGCGCCGCACCTACTATCCGGAGATGGAAGCGCTGGTGAAAGCCGAAAGCGGCGCCAAGCGCGTCGTCATCTTCGATCACACGCTACGAACCGCCGACGACGCAGTGCGCGAGGAACGCAAGATCCGCGAAGTGGTGCCGCGCGTGCATAACGATTACACCGAATGGTCGGCGCCGCAGCGGGTCCGTGATATTCTCCCCGACGAAGCCGAGGCGCTGCTCAAGCGGCGTTTCGCCGTTATCCAGGTATGGCGTCCGATCCGCCTTCCAGTCGAAAGCTTTCCACTGGCGATTTGTGACGCGCGCAGCGTTTCGGACAACGATCTGGTGATTTCCGAGCGCCGCTACCAGCACCGCGTGGGCCAGACCTACGCCATCACCTTTAATCCGAACCACAAATGGTTCTGGTTTCCGCGGATGCGGCGCGACGAAGCGATCGTGTTCAAGGTGTTCGATTCAGAAAAGGACGGCCGCGCCCGCTGGACCGCGCACACCGCATTCAACGATCCGACCTCGCCGCCTAACGCTCGGCCGCGCGAAAGCATTGAAATTCGGACGTTGGCATTTTTCTAAACATTCTCTGCGCGGCACGCCAAAGGCGCGGCATCCATAATCGGCCAAGTCCGGAATAAGCCAAATCCGAAGTAAGCCAAGTCCCGAAGTTTGACTTCAACCGCCCAAACGCGGAAACTGCCGTTGGGGACGGCGGGCGATATTTGCCATTCGATCAAGCTTGGTTTGACGGTATGCACGTTCAGGGCCGTCCGATGCCTCATGGCGACGAGAGCCGAGAAAATCGTTCCGCGCCGTCCGCCGATCTCGGTGGCGTGATGGCGGGCGAACTTCGCGACGAGAAATGGCTCACCGAGGCGTATTCAATCATTGAAAGAAAGACCGAAATACAAACGGTCGTCACTGAGCTTCGCGATTTTCTCAACATCGATCATCTGGTCTATTACACCTCCAAGTTTGGCGGCAGTCCGTCCACCGATCCTTACATTCGATTGACCTATCCGGCGTCATGGCTGGCCCGCTACCTAGGGATGGGATACGCCGACGTCGATCCAATCCTTCGCGAGGGCTTCCGGCGTACGCTGCCGTTCGAATGGCGCGAACTTGAAGCCGGCGATGCTGGCGAAGCGGCGTTTTTGGCCGATGCGGCCGCGCACGGCGTCGGTCCGCATGGCTACTCTATCCCGGTCTCGACCAAGCACGGGCATCGCGGGTTGTTTGCAGTCTCGTTTTCGCGCTCCGCAGAAGAATGGGCCGAGTTTTTAGCGATCACGCAGTCGGCCCTGATCCAAATCGCCAACCGGCTGCATGGCCGTGTCGTGCTTGAGCTTTTTGGCGAAGATCGGCCGCGCCTGACACCGCGGGAGCTTGAGTGTTTGCGCTGGATCGCGCTTGGCAAAGACACGACCGCAATCGCCACGATCTTGAGCATTTCTCCGCACACCACCCGCGATTACGTGAAATCCGTTCATTACAAGCTGGATTGTGTCACCTCGGCGCAGGCCGTCACCAAGGCGGTCAAGCTTGGGCTGCTCGTCATATGACGAGCACATAAATTGCAATCCGTTTTTTCAATCAGTTCGTAACTCGCAGTATTTCATAAATTTTCAGCCGAACTTTTCGGCTCGCATTGCTGCGACATCAAGCCTGCCATTTCGTGCGTGAGGCGTTTGCGGCTCGAACCGCTGATCATTTGAGGGAGTCGGCGAGTGATTGTCGTTGTCGAAAGATCGAACGCGCACCGGCATGCGACCTTGCTGGAGAAAATGTTTCGCCAGCGGGCCCGTTTCTTCCACGACCGGCTTAAATGGGATGTGCAGGTCGTCGATGGCCAGGAACGCGACCGCTACGACGATGCATCGCCGGTCTATATCATTTACACCGACGATCTTCGCAGCGAAGTGAAAGGAAGCTTGCGCCTCCTGCCCACGACGGGCCCGACGCTTGCGGCCGATGTGTTTTCAGACACGCTGCCCGATGCCGTGCATCTTAGCGCTCCGACCATTTGGGAATGCAGCCGGTTCTGTCTCGCCGAGACCGTGCTCGCGAGTGGAATCGAAGCAATCGTCTTTACTTCCAGGGTCTTGATAGCGGCGTTGGGCGACGTCGCCATGCGGGCGGGGATTGAATCGATCATCGGCAATTTCGATGCTTCCAAGCTGCGGCTTTACCGGCGGATCGGATGTGAGGTTGAGATTCTGGGCTCGACGGCAAGATACGGCAGTCCGGTTTATCTTGGGCTGCACCACATTTCCGAAACGATCGTGTGCCGCGTGTGGGAAAAGCTGAAGGACGACCGCTTGGCATCGGCGGTCGCCCGCGAAATCGGCGTAAGCGCCACTGACCGGCTGCCGCGCCGATCGCCTTTTCGCACCGGTCGCAATCGATTACCGGATGTGCCGGAATTGCCGCCGCAACGCGCCGCGACCTCGGTATTGCCAATGTCGGAAAACAGTCCCAGCAGCAATTAAGCGGGCGCGTAGCGCGCCGGCTTGGGCATCGCCGTCGCGGCTTAGCCCCGACGGTCTCGGGCAAACTGCCCGCGACGGCGCCAAAATTTTTCGGTCCCCACCCGGCCGCGTGCGGACGTTCCGGCATCAATTGCGGCCATCGCGTTGAGAAGAGCGGCGGCGGCCGTGCGTTCGCCGCCGCTCATATTGCCTTGTTCAAGTTTTTCTCCGCCAATGATTTTCACCGGCTTGCCGTCGGCCCGCCGAATGCTGGCGCGCCATTTACCCGGTTCTTGCTCAAATGCCCGCACGACAAATCGCTTGTACTCCATACGTTACAGCACCGAAATTCTTGATGGTCCGCCAATGGGCAAACAACATGGCGGCCAGAAACAGCGGCGTCACTCCCCCATTTGAGGGGGACGAACGAGAGATCGCGAAGTGACCGCGATCCCCCCCAAGTTGGGGATAGCGCGCTTGGATAGAGGTGATATGCAACTGCTCAACGAGACGCAGCGCTGACAAAAATAGCGCTGCGGAGAAACGCGCCTTCGCGCGCTCGCAGCAAAAATACCAAAAGCCCTGTTTCGTTTCGCAAGCTTTACGAATGCCGGACCTCCAGCCGAAATCGCGGCCTACGGTTCAACGGAGAGGGGACGGAGCATGTGCGAGAAGTGTTGCTGCCCATATTTGGTGCCGCCGTGGTGGGTAACCATGGGGGTGACGCCGCCACAGCACGCGACGACAACGAGCGCGCCTGCTGCTTCAGCTCCTCCGTCCGTGCCATCCGCGCCGACGCACACGTCCACCCCATCACCGCCGCCCCCGCCACCTCCGCCTGCGCAAACCACTCAGCAATCAAGCAGCGGCGGCAGCTCCAATAGCGGGCTCGGCGGAGTGGTCAGTGGACTTCTCAATACGGTAGCCGGTCCGATTAGCGGTCTTCTCGGCCTGTTGTGAGGAGACGATCGCCCATGAACACCGAATCGAAAATGATGATCGGGTTGTTGAACGGTATTATGCCGGCCGGCACTCCGCTAACCGTGCAGATGGAGATTCAGGTCCTCGAGCTGATCGGAATTGTGAAAGACCCAGAGCTCATCAAAAAAATGAAGCTTCTAACCAGCATTGCGCCGGAGGGCGCGCCGGCAACGCTGCACGGCCTGTTTCAGCTCATTGGTGGTCTGATGCACATGAGTTCGCGCGCCACCAGCGAGAACCACACGGCGATCGATGAATCGTTGGATATCCTCAAAGACATGCCGGACGTCGCACTGACCTATGGAACGTTTATCGCCATATGTCAGACTTTGCTGGAGTTTAATCATCGACATCACCCGGAGTCGCACAACCGTCACCGTAAGTCTTAAAAGCCGCGCCATGAGACGGAGATTAGCCCCCGGCTCGGGCGGCCACGCTCGGTTACCCTTCTTATCGCGGCATCGGGGTGTTGACGGAGATCAAAAAGCCTAACGGCCGGCAACTGGTCGAACGCCCAGCGCTTTCCTAATCCTCGCCGCGACGCCGGCGCGCCATCGCGAGCGTCAGATCCCAGGCGTTACGGATGTTGACAAGGGTCAATAGCAAAAGCGCCCCGGCAAGCGCATTCAGCCCGAAGTCCTTTCCTAGATAGATCGACACGGCTGCCGCTAGCAGCGCCAGGTAGCCGATGCCGGGCAACACGCCGTAGGCGAAATAATCCTCCAGATAATTCGTCAGGTCAGTGCGCACGACCTGGATGGTGATGTAAGTCGAGATGCTTGCGCCAATCAAAGCCGTAGCGCCGATCAACGCCGCGAAAAATCTGGCTTGATGCGATGGAAACAACGCGACCGCCGACAAAAAGAACACGCTGGCGAAATGCACGACGATCGGGCTCATGAAGGTGCGGGTCGCCGACTGGCGTTCTTCGGTCAAGTAACCGGCGCCGAGCGAGACGGCGACGAACAGCAAGGCCAGCAAGGTCGCGGCGGCCGTTCCTACCAGCACATAGAAATCATGCCAGTCCTTCAGTGCTTCGGCAGCCCACATATTCAAATCCCGATAATGCCGGCGCGCCGCCGAACGTTGCGCGTGGCGTTGCCGGCGGCGCATATGCCGCTTGATTTCACCGGTCTCGCATAGAGCATAACAGCGGGTGCCTTCACTCTAAGGGTTTCCGCCCCGTTTAAATGCGGCGAAAAGCCGGGATTGCGGCGTCCAATGTGGGCGTCGCATCGGGTCATAGCAATCCCGCGAGCTTCGACGTAGCGCTCGGTGTTTTTTGACTAATTGCACGTTGCCGCTGACATTGGCTATCCTGCTCTGCGGCATTGACCTCAATGTGGTCGTCAGTGGCATTTTCTGGAATTTGCTGGTCACAATGCGGCTGCCACAACGGTGGTTGATCGCTGATGGTTTTCTCGCTCCGCCATTCCGGCTCGGATCCTGACCTTTCTGATAGCGATTCAACTTTGTCGTCGCAAATCTCGCTGCGAAGCGAAGCCAGCGACACGATCCCGGTCGTCGTTGTTCTCGTCGTCGCCGTGGTATTCGCGGCTTCGATGCTGGTCGAATATGCGGCAAATCCGGGAGAGCTTTGGCACGGCCTATTGCAAGACCGTAACGTCCATTTCGACGCCGCACTTCAATTGGCCGTGGCAATGCAAGATTTCGATGTCTCGACATTTTTAACGCTCCTTCTTCACCCTCATATTTGGCCGCCTGCCGCTGACCTGTCGCTCGCGGTGGTTATGATCCTCGATGGCATGGATTTGAAGCTCGCAATCCTGCTCGATGTCGTTAGCTGGACGTGCGTGGCGGTGCTGGTTTTTTTGATTGCACGCCGCCTATTTTTCGATCAGTGGACCGGAAACGTTGCCGGCGCACTGGCGGTCACGTTTGCGTTGGCAAGTCCCGCTTTCAGGCTGCTCGGCGCCGACGTCATGTTGGAAGCACCCGGCGCAGCACTGACCGCCTTTTGCCTCTACGCTTATATTCGTGCTCAAGGAAAAACTTCCGCCCAGAGCGAGCGTTGGTGGGGCGCGCTGGCGATCGGCTTAACCGTGCTGTTTTTCGAAAAGTACAACTACTGGCTAATGATCGCGCTGACGCTGGCGATCGCTTACGTCTCCGGGGATTTATCGGGCTGGCTGCGGTGGATGCGCACTCACGCCGCCACGGCTGCGCCGGATATGATGCGCGCCGTACTCTGCGATCCATTCATTATCGCAGCCGCCGCTCTTGTCGTTCTTGATATCGTCATTCGCGCCAGTGATCTGACCACCGTTGATTTGTTTGGCGTTCACGTCGTGGTTCGAGATACATGGAAAGATGTGGCGACGATTATTTGGGCGCTGTTATTTATTCGCGCCGTCCTGCTGTGGCGAAAATACCGCGAGCCTTTCGATGTTGCCTTGGGATTTGCCGGACGCCGCGTGTTTTACTGGCATCTTTTTCCTATCGGCGTTTTTTTCTTAATTCCGAAGCGCATTGTCGATGTCTTTTGGTTTGTTGGCGCCAATTGGGGCCAAAAGCCATTTTCGTTTCGTCCTCTGCATGCCTTCTCGTGGCAATGGCTCGGTTTTTCCCAAGGCTTTCACGTCGCGCCGTGGATCGCCATATTGGTACTGGCCCTGGCGGCTGTGACCGTCGTCGGTCTCAGACGGCTGGAAGTTGGCGCGCGCGCTGTACTGCTCCTCGCCGTCCTGTCGGCGGCGGCTGTGATCTTGCATCCAAACCAAGAATGGAGATTCCAGGCCAGCTGGATTTTCTCGGTATGGATTCTCGCGGGGACCGGCGGCGCCCTCATCCTGTCGTTGCTTACGGCGCGTTTTGGAACATTTGCGCGCGTCGGTATCGCCGCGGCCGCGGTTGCGGGTATTGTGGCGAGCGAAAGCCGCTATGGCTGGGGCGATATGGCCTATGCCGCGGCGTCACATCCCCGGCCCGGCGAGCCGACCGACCTTGATTTCGCCAAGGCGTACCTTCCCTATGTCCATGGCGGAAGAAAGGTTGGTTTTCTTACGACGCTGGCCGAAAACAACTTTTATGGATGGACATTGCGCGAAGACTGTCGCTGTGCGGCGAAAACATACGCTCCGGCGGAGGAGCCGGCCTGGTCTCGCGAGCAGTATCGCGACGCGACCGCAATATGGCTGATGCAAACCGCGGTCGACTTTATCGTCGCCATCGACGCGCGATCCGGTGAAATACCGGACCCCGGCTACGACGCCCTCGCGGGGCGGATTGACGCGATCAAACAGGATGCAAGATTTCGCGCCGTGGCATCGGTGCCGGTGCCGGCGTTCGACGCCATGGTCACCGTCTTCCAGCCCCGCTGACGATTGTTTCGGAAGGCGACAGTTAGTCCTTCGCCCGCTCGATGTAGCTGCCGTCAGCGGTATTGACCACGATCCTGGTCCCGGTGGTGACGAATGGCGGCACCATAGTGCGCACGCCGTTGGAGAGGACGGCAGGCTTGTAGGAGGAGGCTGCGGTCTGGCTTTTGATTGCGGGCTCGGTTTCTGTCACTTCCAGCGTGGCGCGGGGCGGTAATTCGATCGCAACCGGCACACCCTCATGCAGGCTCAGCGTGACTTCCATTTCCGGCTGCAAATACGCCGACTGATCACCGATGATATCGGGCGGTACGGCCACCTGATCGTAATTTTCCATATTCATGAAATGGTAGCCGTCGCCGTCTTGATAGAGGAATTGGTGCTTGTGGTCCTCGACAAAGGCGCGCTCGACCTGCTCCGTGGTCTTAAAACGCAGGGAGAGCTTCACGCCATCGGCAATCCGCCGTACGTCCATTTGCGTGACCGGTGTTCCTTTGCCGGGATGAATGCTCTCTGTGGTGACGATGACGCCGAGCTTGCCGTCGACCTCCACGATATTGCCTTTTCGCAGCGAGCTGGCGATGACTTTCACAGGTTCCTCGATGTTGTGGTTTAGAAACAGGCCGCAACATAGCGATCCTGGCTTAGATCGCCAGCTATTTCCTCGACCCTGCTAGTACAAGGATAATGTCCGCCAACTCGCCCGCCGCTTCGCCCGTATGGGCTACGCATGTCCATGCCGGCCGCCGGCCGTTTTTGCTGGGTCGGACGCGGATTATTGCGGCGTTGCGGGCCTGGTTTGCCCAACGGAGCTTCATCGAAGTCGAAACCGGCATAGTGCAGGCGTCGCCCGGCAACGAGACCCACTTGCATGCATTCGCCACGACGCTTTCGGCGCCGGACGGTGGATTGTCCGCCCGTTACCTGCGCACGTCGCCCGAATTTGCCTGCAAGAAACTTTTGGCGGCAGGCGAGCCCAGGATCGTCGAATTCGCCAAGGTTTTCCGCAACCGCGAGCGGGGCGCGCTGCACCACCCGGAATTCACTCTGGTCGAATGGTATCGCGTAGGCGAGCCGTATACGACGCTTATGTCCGACTGCGCGGCTGTCCTTGCCGAGGCGGCAAAGGCTGCCGGAACGAGGCAGTTTTCCTTCCGCGGCCGGTCGGCGGATCCATTCGCGGAGCCGGAGCGAATGAGCGTGGCGGAGGCCTTTGCGCGGTTTGCCGGGATTGATCTCGTGGCGACGCTCCATCCCGGCGGCGGCGACCGCGCTGCATTAGCCGAGGCCGCCAGCGCGTCCGGCGTGCGCATTGCCGCGGACGACACTTGGGGCGACATTTTTAGCCGCGTGCTGGTGGAACGGGTCGAGAGCCGGCTCGGCATCGGCCGCGCCACCATTCTCGACCAATATCCGGCCGCGCACGCAGCGCTCTCGAAAACTTCGACGGCCGATCCGCGTATCGCCGAGCGTTTCGAGCTTTACGTTTGCGGCGTCGAGATCGCCAACGGATTCGGCGAACTCAACGACGCGGCCGAACAGCGACGCCGGCTCGAATGGGAAATGGCGGAGAAAGAGCGAATTTACGGCGAACGTTATCCGCTGGACGAGGATTTTCTTGCCGCGCTTTCGGCCATGCCGGAGGCTTGCGGCATTGCACTCGGGCTTGATCGTCTGGTCATGCTGGCGACCGGCGCCGAGCGCATCGAGCAGGTGTTGTGGAATCCCATGCCGGAAAAGTTGTCATGATAAACACAACGAAACTTGGTCTTGCTGGCCTTTGCGAGGGCGCGCTGTTGCCGGATGCGCGCTTGGCGGAGCTCGAAAAAATCGCTGCGCGTTATGCCGTCGCCATTACGCCGGCCATGGCCGATTTGATCGACCCGTCGGATCCGCACGATCCGATCGCCAGGCAATTTGTGCCGGACATCCGCGAACTCGAAACCTCGCCGCAGGAGCGCGGCGATCCGATCGGCGACAATGCCCACAGTCCTATCGAGGGTATCGTCCATCGCTATCCCGATCGGGTGCTGTTAAAGGCCGTCAACGCCTGTGCGGTCTATTGCCGGTTCTGTTTCCGGCGCGAAATGGTCGGACCGGGCCGGGGAGGGCTCTCGCCGGCCGCGCTTGCCGCGGCGGTCGACTACATCCGCGACAATCCGCAAATCTGGGAAGTGATTTTGAGCGGCGGCGATCCACTCATTCTTTCGGCGCGCCGCCTCAAGGATTTAGCCGCGCGGCTCACCGCTATCGGCCATGTCAAAGTGATCCGCATACACACGAGGGTGCCAGTTGTTGCCCCCGAGCGCATTTCGGCTGCACTCGTGCGGGCGTTACGCGCGCAAAACAAGGCGACCTTCGTGGTCGTGCATATCAATCATCCGCGCGAACTGACGGCGGAAGCCCGCGCCGCCTGTGCGCGCTTGGTCGACGCCGGAATCCCGATGCTGTCGCAATCGGTGCTGTTACGCGGCGTCAACGACGATGTGGAGACGCTCGGCGCGCTGATGCGGGCGCTGGTCGAGTGCCGCATCAAGCCATATTACCTTCATCACGCCGATCTCGCTCCGGGCACCGCGCATTTGCGCACGACCATCGCCGAAGGTCAGGCTTTGATGCGCGCGCTGCGCGGCCGCTACTCGGGCCTATGCCAGCCCGGTTACGTGCTGGATATTCCCGGCGGCCATGGAAAATCGCCCATAGGACCAAGCTATCTGTGCGATGACGGAAAATTGGTCGAGGATTTCAACGGGCGGCGGCATTGCTATCCGCCGGAGCCATGACGCGGTTTAGACGCTGCCCGGTTAGGCGACTGCCTTTTCCAATACCGGGAAAAATACCGTCGTCTCGAAGCCATAGCCGCAGTCGGTGCACGACCAGTTATGGCGCACGGAACGCTCGTTGATGTGTTCCGACCAATCCGGCGCAAGCAGCCAAGCATCGCACTGCGGACAGGCGTTTTTATCGTAGGTGCGTGTGCGTGCCGCGCGATCGAATTGCTGGACCATGACTCCCTCCTGTCTCACCGCTCCCTGGGAGGCGGCGTAGAGGGAGTCTGTGGCAGCCCTATGACCCAAGTGAGTCTGTATGCCGACATTCACGGTTTCGTGGTTGATCGTGAAAGAATTGCGACGATGTGCGTAGCCGCGTTACCTAAAACTCGCGACAAGTTTTATTTTTTGCCAGCGAGTGGCGCCGAGCTTCGGCCCGATGGATGGCGTCCGGCCAAAAAAACATGTCCACGAATTAATGGTTTGGCCACGCGGTGGAAAGGCAGGCGCGCCTAGCCTCTTAGCCGTTAAGGACCTTCTCGGCTCATAGAAACAAAGAGGAGTGTGCCATGAGATCAAGCATAACCACCGCGATTGTCGCCGCTGCGTTCGCATTTTCGGCCAGCGCCGCGATGGCGGCATCGCCGGCCAATCCGATTCCCCACCATGCGCGTGCGCCGCACGCAGTCGCAGCCCAGCACGTGGCAGCGCGACGGCTGGCGCCACGCGATCAGCTCAATGTCGACGTCGCGCAGTTCGTTCGCGGCATGCTCGGCGGCGGACCGATCCCTTACGCCAACCTTGTCCGCGACGTGCGGGGCATGCGCGGGACGGGAACCTATACAGGCTCGGATTATTCCTCGCCGACCTACGATACGTCCGTGCCTGATTCAGGCGCGGCCGCCGCGCAGGCTGCTTCCGACGCGGAAAACCAGGCGATTCAATCGATGAATGATACCAACGCCCAGACCGCGTCGATGGCCGCCGCGGAGCAGGAGAACGACGCGGCGAATGCGGCCACGCTGCAGACGGAAATCAATGCCGGAATGTAGCCGGTGATCTGGCAACCTCACCGCATGGCATTGATGGACGTGAACGGGGCGGCTTCGGCCGCCCCGTTTGTTTTTCCGGCCGCCGGGCGGCGAAACGAGTGGTTTAGACCGCGTCGACTCAGAAATGGAAATGCCGGATTGGCAACCCGAGATGGGCGCGACCGATCGGCGCCCAAAAATTCTCATAGAGCGCCGAAGGATGCACGCGATACATTTGCGCATCGCGGAAGTACCGTTCCATGCGGCTGCCCTTTCGCGTCACTGAGGTGCCGGCCGTCTTGAAGAGAAGTTCGACCGCATCGCAAGCCATACGGCCAGCCTGTTGCATCATCGCCCAGAGCCGCAAGTTTTCCTCGACCGTGATCAGCGTGCCGTCGGCGGCCCATCGCTCGCACATTTCCATATAAACTTCCGCGCCGCGGATCATCAGGTTTTCGGCGGCGTCGGTCAGCACCGTGGCCTGTCCAAGCGAGCGCTGATAGTCCTCGTGCTCGGCGCGCGGAACGACCGGCGGAAACGTGGTCTTTTTACTGCGGATGATGTCCTCGTACTCGTCGAGCGAAGCTTTGGCCGCGCCCACGACCGTCGTGACCAACGAGATGTGATAGGGGCCGGACACGCGCCCGAGATACATCGGATTGCCGTGAAGCCGCGTGCCCGGTGTTCCATCGCGCATATCTTCCGGCCGCGTAAACATCGCTTGCAACGGCGCGACGTGGTGGGCAGGCACGAAGACATCCTTGATCTCGACGCTATTCGAGCCGCTCGCCCGCATGCCCAGTGTCTGATCGCCGCCCCAGTCGTCGAGGATATTGAGTTTGTCTCGCGGCACTGCGGCGCAGAAAGCTTGCGGAGGGGCGCCCGCCACCGGCAGAAGCGCGCCGCAGACGAGATGCGTCGAGTAGGGAATGCCCGAGCAATAATCCCATTTGCCGGTGAGCCGATAACCGCCTTCGACGGGGGTCAGGGTCCCCATCGGCGGCACGCGATGCGGAGCGGCAAAATGTCCATCGGGCCCGAACAATTCTCGCTGCGCCCGTTCGGACCAGTGCGACGCGATCAGAAATGGATGCGAGGCGCAAAGCGTCAAGCACCATCCCGCCGACGGATGGCCGTGAGCGATTTCGAGCATCGCCCGGTAAAAGGTCGGAATGTCGAATTCATAACCGCCGAACATGCGTGGCTGTACCGTGCGGTAGAGACCGGCTTTGACGAATGCTTCGTGCAGCTCGGGCGAATACGTGCCGCGTTCGTCATTCTCGGCCTGTTGCGCGCGCAACAGCGGCTTGAGCGCGGCGGCCCGTGCGATCAATTCCTGCGGCGTCAGATCCGGCTCCGGAACGGGCACGACAGACAGCGCAGTTCGCCGCTGTGCTAGACTTGAAGCCGCCATCGCCTTTTCGTCCTCGTCCGCATTGCCGGGCCGGCACCATAACGGCATTGCCGCCGCCGGAACAGCCGATGGGACCTGCTAAACGTTTGCGTAAATCGCACGTTCGAAGGCGCCATAGACGCCGAGTGCGCGCGGGTCGGCGAACGGCACGATTTGGGTCATGAAAACGGCGGCCACGCGCTTCTGCGGGTCGATCCAGTAATAGGTGTTGAACAAGCCGCCCCAAGTCAGGCTCCCGGCGCTGCGCCCGCCAGGAATCGGCTGCATGTTGATCATGTGGCCGAAGCCCCACTTCAGGCTGATGCCGGGAAAGAAATCGACATCGTTAGAGAATTGCGGCGATGTGGTGTGCATCCGGCCGGCCTCGAGTTTGCCGATTTGATTGCGGCCCATCAAGGCGACCGTCTCCGGCCGAAGGATGCGCGCTCCGCCACCAACGCCGCCGTTCAACAGCATGAGGATAAAAGCCAAATAGTCCGGCGCGGTTGAATAGATGCCGCCGCCGCCGGAAAACCGGTGCTGCGGCACCTGTCGTTCGCGCGGCTCCGCCGTTAGCGAACCGTCTGGCATGC
>Ga0209169_10000659_pt1 | contig 21093 bp, 17 predicted proteins | sample HubBroMetageWRM4_FD_188346 | JGI IMG/M metagenome (GOLD analysis project Ga0209169, IMG submission 188346) | Warmed soil microbial communities from the Hubbard Brook experimental Forest, New Hampshire - Hubbard Brook CCASE Soil Metagenome WRM 4... | ecosystem: Environmental > Terrestrial > Soil...
CGGGGAGTGCCCGGCTCGGAACTGCCCCTGTCGACCTATCTGCTCAGCACCTCTGCTTTCTTCAGTACGGTGCTGATGCAAGCCAGCGGATTTGGCCCGGATAAATTGCTCGCCACGGGCCTGCCGAGAAATGATTTCCTGTCCACGGCACGGCCCGCGTGCGTCGAGCACGCGACGCGCTTGCGCGGCAGTGCAGACCGCCTCATTTTCTTCATGCCGACTTACCGCAATTCGGCGCGCGGATTCATGACCCAGGATGGCACGGAAACCAATACCGTATTGGGGCTGAGCGAGGCGGACGCCGCGTTGCTGCATTCCTGGCTGCAGGGAAATCGCTGCAAATTGATCGTCAAACCGCATCCGATGTCGATCAACGCAGGGAAGGCTTTTGCGGACGATGCGCAGTGGGCAATGATTGACGAGGCGAGTCTCTTCAAAGATGGTTTGGGGCTCTACGAACTGTTGTCGCAAGCGGACTTGTTGGTGACGGACGTTTCCTCGGTCTATGTCGATTTTTTGGTGACGCAGCGTCCGCAGATCCTTTATTTCCCGGACATGCAGCGCTACGAGGAAACACGCGGCCTTTTGCTGCACCCGCTGGAGGACTTCGCACCGGGCCCGGTGGTGCGCACCTTTCCCGAGCTTCTCGCGCAACTCGACGCTTGGATCTCAGGGGAAGATCCCTGGCAGGCGCGACGCGCGCAGCTTCGCGACCTCATGATACCCGCATCGACGCAATGCGCGGCCGACTCGTTGCTCGCCGTGCTCGAAATACACGGAGCTGCGGCTACGAAACCGGCGCTCTCCGCCAAACCAGCCGGTGCAGAACGTCGAATACTTCCGTGATCACGCGCCGCTCGATCACATACACCATTGCCGTGAAAATGCCGATCGCCGCTGCGGTGCGCACGGCCGCCAGAAACGCGGCATGCAAGTCGGGCGCCAGCACTCCGTGCGCCTGATTGAAATATATGAGTGCGGCGGCGGGAAGCCAGAACGGGCCAAATGCGCGGGCCGCAAATCCGGCAACGTCGCGCGGCCGGCCTCCCAGAGTGCGGACCGCAAAGGAAAAGTCGACCATTCCACTGAAGAGGCGCTGCGCAGCCACGGCAATCGATGCGCCCCGCAAATCATCCACGTACGCCCCGGCCAATGCCGCGAGCATCATGGTCACGGAATCCAGGACGAGCAGGGCGGTCCGCAGCCGCCACTTTCCGAATGAATCGAGCGTCACACCGCCGATCGGCGAGAGCATGCGCATCGGCAGCGTGATTGCCATGGCGACCGCCGTCACGATGGCCATGTCCCATTTTCCGCGCCATACGAAATGCATCAGCCACGGCGCAAAACCAACGACGCCCAAACAGAGCACGCTGCATACAAAATGAATTACCGCGCTCGCACGCAAGAACGCGCGCTGCAACGCCTCCGGACTGCGCTTCATCGCGGTAAAAATCGGAAATAGAGTGCTGCCGATGCCCTGTGCCAGCAGCTGCCCAATGTTCGCGGTCAGCTGCAAGCCGAAGTAGAAATAGCCCAAGGATTCCGCGCTGATTGCGCGTCCTAGCACCAAATAACCGCCCTGCTGGGAAAGACCGGTGAGGAAGGCGGTAACGATCAGCCATTTTACCTGCCCAAGCAGTGTCCAGAACTTGCGCGCCGACAGGCCGAGGGACGCAGCGTGGGTCGGAGTAATTCGGCTGTTGAGGAAATATCTGAGCATCGTCGAGGCGACCAATCCGAGCCCGATGCTGTAGTAGCTGGCGCCCAGGTAGGCTGCAGCGATGACGATGGCGGCTTGCGCGGCGGCCACATAGAAATCGATTATGCACAGTTCCCGAAAGCGCAAATCGATGCTGAGCCGGGCGAACTGGATGGAAATCAAGGAAGCAAACGGCACCGAAAGCGCTGACAGACTGATCACATAGAACAATTCCGGGTTGCGATAGAATTGGCCGAAGATGAGTCCGAGAACGACCATCGCAAGCGCGCCGATCACGCCCATGTACAACGAGAAATCGGTGTAATCCTTGACGAGGACTTGATATTGATCTTGCTTCTGAATGAGGATTTTCGACGCACCGGCGTTTTGCAGTCCGGCAACAAATGTCAGCGCTACGGACACCTCCGCAAAGATGCTGTAGTCGCGGGCGTCCAACAAAAATCCCAGGGCGATCTGCATGACGAACAGCGTCGCCTTGGTAAACAGCACGGATAGCGACATCCACATCATTCCGGATGTCGCCGAGGTGGCGAAGGACTTCGCCTTGGTCATGTTTTCGCCAAGGCCGGGTAGGTTGTCACGCGAATATCGCCTTTGCCTTTTTCACGAACCGCCTCGGCGCCCACCAAAAATCGTAGCGCGCGGCGAATGACAGGCGCAAAAGATCCGCCTCTTTCTCGTACCACGGCGAATAGGGATGGCCGCCCCGGAAAAACCAGGGTTTACGTGATCCCGTTGCGTGCAGCACCATGGTGTCGGCAGGTATCGGATAGCCCTTGAAATACTCGAGAATGAAGTTCCACCTGCTCGGCAGGTAATCGATCTTATCGTAGAAGGCTATGTTGATTGCATCTTGGTCCAGAAAAAGCGCATTCGCTGCGATTTGCTCGACGATCGCTGTTGCGCGGCGCAGGGTCGACGCGAGCACATCCCTGGCGCTGCTGTCGAACACCAGGAATCCCGAGTTTAGATATCTTGTTACGTGGGGCGGGGAGACATCACGCGAAACCGGCGTCAAGTCCGCTTCTACGGCGTGCAGAAGCGCGGGCGTTGCGAGGCTTTGCACGATGGTGAAGATGTCCCCGAGCACGATCATATCGAGGTCGAGATAGATCACCAAGTCGCTCGGATCGTCGACCAGTTCAAAGTAGTAGAGTCGGAACAGAATTTCCGGAATGAAGTGAGCTTTGAGCCGGTGCGCATCGCATTGTGCGAGAATCGCCGGCGTTATCATCACCGGCCTGAGAATCAGCTTGTCCGGATATTCCCCGCGCAATTTGTCGATGAGCTTGTCGGCGGCGCGGCGATATTGGGGACGCATCAACATGTCCACTGCAATTTGGCGGGACGCGTGCCGGGCGAGGGAACTCAATAGGCTGAGGCAGCCAAGGGAATAGCTCGGTTCAAAAACGACGAAAAACCTGATGGCAGGGTTGGAGGGCATGTGCAAGGCGGACGGCGCGCGGCTGGGTCAGATCAGGATTGCGCGGAGAAATACGCGGCTATTCGTTTGCGCATATCGTCCGCAAGCGCATCGACGTAGGGTACATGCATCATGCCGATGTGCGTGCCAACAATTTCCACGATCTCCGCTTGACGGGCGAATTGTTGCCAAATTCGGCCGATTTGCGGCAAATACAGCAGGGGTTTTACGGTCGCCTCATACACCACGACGTTTCCGGAATAGCCCTTCGGAGCGTAGGCGAACAAAGCCTGAAATAGGCGATTGACAAACGATCTATGCACAGGCTGATACCGCGAGACATCCATGATCCCCTCGATCGCGTATCCGCCGCCCAGTTTCTGTCCTCGCTTCAAACCGATCGCTCTTTTGCCAATGGCGCTTGCATTACTGGTGATGCTCCAGATCAACGACTGCAGGGTTCGGTTTCTCATCAAGTCGCCATGACTGAGCCAGCCGCGCACGTTGCGGGCGATTTCCAGCCAATAGCGCAGCGTCCATCGGGAAAATGCAGCTCCGATATTCTCGGGTACGCCATCGATGACCAACAGCGGTCCAACCTGCCGTCCCTGAGCCTGTAGTTTGTCGGCCATGGCGAGTGCGATGACCGCCCCAACACAGTATCCGCCGAGCAGCAGCGGACCCTCGGGCTGAAATTTTGTCAGGGCGGCAGCATAGAAGTCCGCGAGTGATTCGACTGAACTGCCGAATTCGACATTGGGCATTTGTTTCGGCGGAGCCTGGATTCCGTAGAAGCGTACCGTCGGCTCGAGACGCCACGCCAAATCAAGAAAATCCGTGCCGGCCACCCCCGATGCGGAATGGACGCAATAAAAGGCGGGGCGTGGCGCGCCGGGAGCCAGAGCACAATCATTGATTGGTACTATCACACGCTCCGACGTGCGCGAGGCGTGCGCGAACAAGGCGCTGGTATTGCGCGGAATTAGGCTGCTCAGCGGCGTGCTCATGGACGAGTCTGCGGGCGACCGGGGCGGCGTGTGAGGACCCAACGAAGGCATTTTATTGTGACATATTCTGGCAATCCGCGGCTTGGAAACGTCGCTCCTCCATGCCATATGATCCAAGCCGAGCTAAGTTTGATAGTTAACGCTTCGTGCCGCAACTTTCCCTTCAATGAGCTGGCGTTTACCCAATCGCCGGATGCTACTTATACCGAACAAGCTTTATGGAATCGGCTGCAACTGCTGTAGGACGATTTGAAGTGCACGGTGCGGACTCCGCCGACACACACGACTCGGCGGAGCGTGTTAAGTTTTGTGATGGCAACTGAATGTTCAGTCACGATCGGGACGTCTTCCGAGGACTTAGTAGCGAACCCGATTCAATCGAGTTGGATTCTGGACGGCAAGCCGCATGCCCGGCTGGAATTGCTCTCGAGCAGCGCCGATGGAACGGCGAGCACCTATTTTTGGGATTGTACGGCCGGCCGGTTCAACTGGTTCTACAGTTTCGATGAGACATTCCACATCTTGGAAGGCGAGGTTACCCTCAAATACCCTTCGGGCGCCTCACAGCGGGTGAAGGCCGGCGACACGGTGTTCTTTCCAGCGGGGTCCAGCGCCGAGTGGACCGTCGATAACTATGTGCGCAAGCTGGCCTTCTGCCGCACTCCGCTGCCCAATTATTTGACGGTCGCCCGGCAGTGGGCGCGCCGCCTCAAGCGGGCCATTCGGGGCGGCTCTGCCCCGCAGAGCGGCGGAGGCCTGCTCTAAAGGGAGCAGACACCGGACTTCGAGGCGCTTCCGCTCCAATAAGTCAAATCTTGGACGCCGGTCGGCAGGCCGGATGAGCCGTAGATTTGAACACCGCCGGTCAACGAGATAGCGTCCGTTCCGTTTCGCGATAGCGTGAATACCGGAGTTCCGGCCTGCGACGGTATCTTGAAGGAGACGATCCCGGCCGCCGCGTTCTGAGTGAATGTTTTGGCACCGATTGTGATCTTCAGGACGCCGGGGCTGGTCAAGAAAGCCAGCAATTCGATGTCGTTTTCCGCGTTGCCCGTGGCAATGCTGGCAATTTGGCTTTGCTTAGGTGCCGCTGCGCTGGTTGTCTCGCGGCGGTAAAAATAATACAGCACGTCATGCGTAATCTGCGGCTGCTGGCCGGTAAGGAACCAGGCCGCGTAATAGCCGTTAAGGTCGTAATAGCCGGTGCCGATGGTTCGTTGCAGGGTGGCGTCGGTAAAAGGAGCGATCTGGCCGCTTTCCGAAAAGTCGTTCCAGGTCACCAGCTGGACCCAATCCGCGTCGCCTTGTATCGAACTCGTCCATGCGTCCCTAAACGCGCCGCTGTTTCCGGCTTCCCAATAGAGAAAATCCTTGGGGCGGAACTGCTGTGGATCGACCGGCATCATGTAGATCTTGTCGTAAGTCTTGTGGACCGTGCCGGCTTCGCTCAGCATCGCTTGAGCGCCCGCAATGGTGGCCGTGCCCCAATCGCCATAGCCATATGAGAACGCAGCGAATGCGTCCGGGGTCGTAGGCCACGCCAAGAACGTCGGCACGAAGGCGACTTGAATACCCTGAGAACTCAAGTTATTGAATACAGACTGCCACCAGCTGGTGGAATTCAGGGCGGCATCGAAAGCCGAAACCACGAGCCGTCCGTCGCTCAATTTGTAAGCGGCTGGGCTTGCCGCGGCCGACGCGATGATCTGCACGACGCTGTTGGTGTCGCTGCCGAGCACCGTGAGGTCCGGCATGACTGCAATTTTGAAGCGCGAATCCACGGCCTGGGCCGCCGCCAACATGAGATGCAGCGCGCTGCTGCTGTCCGTTGCATCGGTAACCGACATCGAGTCGAAAGTAAATCCGGTGATGCCGCGCGCTATCGCTGCGCGCACTTCGCTCTCCATATTGAGCTGCTGCCAATTGGCGCTCTTGCTGGGAGTGACCCCCAAGGGCCGTTGGCGCAGATAGCCGCCTTGCTTCGCCCACTTGTTGGATTCGCCGGTGATGCTCAGATACTGGCTGTTGTAGTAGTCGTTCGCCGGTGAGGCGTTGTCGATCGAGACCGGGAACGGATAAAAATAATGCGCAAAGACTCTTTTCGACGAATTGAACAACGCATCTGTCGAGGGCATTTGCATGGGCAAACAGGCGTCCGTGGCGGCTGCCGTGACGGGCGCTGGAGCTGGCGCTGGAGCCGGAGCCGGAGCCGGAGCGGGTGCCGGAGCGGCCGGTTTTCCCGCAGGTGCTGCGGCTGGCGTCGTGCTGGCTGAATCGCCGTTGGAAGAGCTGCCGGAACCGCAGCCTGTCATCGCAAAACAGAATAAAAATCCGAGTGGAGCAAATGCGCGCAGCGCGCTCGACCGATAGCCCATAACCACCTGTTCCTAAGTTCTTGTGATACACACGGAACATGAGCGGCTATCGCACGAGTTGACAAAGACAGCATGGGTGCTGTCCTCGGCAACCCCGCTATCTGTCACTCACAGACCGGAAGCTTTGCGTCACCGGCTTGCGCCGGGTATGCCCTTGAACGAATTGCAGTAAAACATGGGAAATAAATTCGAGCATCGTGTCGGGACCCACAGACACGAAAAAAAATTGCGCCCGAAAAACTGTGACGCACTCCCACCGCACCGGAGTCGTGTCAGCGCGCGAGCAGCAACATTGCAACTGCAGATTTTTGGGCCGAAAGTCCGTTATTTTTCGGCGCCGCTCGAGCCGCCGAACGGCCATCGGCGCAGACGCCGGCGCGCGTCAAAAAAATTGCGGGCCTGTCAAGTTTTTATTTTCTAGTTGCCGGCGCGCGGGCACGCTGTCGAGACCGCCGGATCGCACCTCTCTCAATCGCTCTTATGTCGTCAATCAGCGACCCCGCATGACGCGCCCTGGCATGGGGCAGGTGCGGTTCATGGCTGTGTGCTTGTGGTGCAGATTCACGCTCTGAATGACGCGTGTCAGACCACAGCTTACGTGCGGCAGGGTGGATGTCTGGCATATTTAATTCACTATGTCTGGCGAACTACGCGCTTCGAGGGTCCGCTTGGGCGGAATAGGGCCGTGGAGATGCGAATATTGATTTACAGCGCCAATTTCGCGCCTGAGCCGACCGGCATCGGCAAGTATTCGGGCGAAATGGCCGACTGGCTGGTGCAAAACGGCCACGAAGTTCGCGTCGTATGCGCGCCGCCGTACTATCCCGCGTGGCAGATCGACAAGAAATATCGTTGGCCGCTCTATCGGCGCGAGCAATGGCGCGGTGTCGACGTATGGCGCGCGCCACTGTGGGTTCCGAAATCGCCGAGCGGCCTTACCCGCGTGGTGCATCTCCTATCATTTGCCATAACGTCGTTCCCGGTGATGATGTGGCAGACCGCGTGGCGGCCTGAGGTCGTGCTGACCGTAGCCCCCGCCTTCATGTGCGCCCCCGCGGGCTTGTTGACGGCTTGGCTTTGCCGCGCCAGGCGCTGGTTACACCTTCAGGACTTCGAGGTCGATGTCGCCTTCAGCATGGGACTGTTGAAGGGCAGTCGGCTTCGGCGGGTCGTCTTGCGGATGGAAAGCTCGCTGCTGCGCCGATTCGATACGGTCTCGACGATTTCCCGCCGAATGATTCAGCATCTTTTATCCAAGGGCGTGCCGGTCGGGAAGGCTCGATACTTTCCGAACTGGGTCGAGCTGGACCGAGTAAAGGCTCCGAAGAACGGCAGCTATCGAGCGAAGCTTGGCCTACCGCGAGAGCCGGTTGTCGTGCTGTTCTCCGGGACCTTGAGCGGCAAACAGGGGCTGATGGTGATTCCCGAAGCAGCGCGCCTTCTCGCATCCCGCTCGGACATCATATTCGTGATATGCGGCAATGGAGTGATAAAGCCTCAGATCGAATCCGCGGCGGTGGGTTTGGAGAATGTGCGCTTCATGCCGCTGCAGCCTTCCGAGTGTGTGGCGGATCTGCTGGGAATGGCTGACATTCACTTGTTGCCGCAAAGTCCCGACGCCGCAGATCTGGCGCTGCCCTCGAAACTGAGCGGAATGCTCGCCAGCGGCCGCCCGGTAATCGCGACCTGTCGCCAGGACACGGAAATCGGCGAGATTGTTTCAAAGTGCGGCATCGTGGTCGCGCCGGAGAACGGCATGGAACTCGCGCGTGCCATTACCGAACTTGCGGATGATCCGGAAGCGCGAGCGCTCCTCGGGCGCCGCGCGCGGCGTTTCGCCGAGGAGAACTTCGAACGCGACGCCGTATTGAAGAACGCATTTGCAAAAGATGAACAACCCGGCGGGCTAACCGAAGTGCCGAATGACGCTGCTGCTTGATAAAGACACGAAAAGCGCCTTGGACTGCGGCAGGTCGAGTACTTTTGAGTACACTGTGAACCGTCTTAGCGTAACGAAGAAGCAACAACTATGAGCGCCGAGTGCACAGTTGAGAGACATAACCCCCAAGGTTTGAGACGGCTGCGCCGTTGGCGAGGCCTGCTGGCACTTTTTGGCCTCTGCGCGTTTGGATTTGCGGCAGCCCCGGCCCGCGCGCAGCCGGAGTATTTGCTGGCCCCCGGCGATATTCTCAAAATCAGCGTATTCAAGAATCCGGACTTGAGCTTGGATGTCCGGGTGTCGGAGTCCGGTGCGATAGGGTATCCGCTAATCGGTTCGGTGCCCGTCAAGGGTCTTACTCTCCCCGCGGCTGAGGCCAAGATTTCGCAAATGCTCAGGGACGGCGGCTTCGTGGTCAATCCACAAGTGAACATTCTGTTGACGGAAGGCTTCGGAAACTTGGTATCGGTGATAGGCGAAGTGAACAAAGCGGGCCGCTACTCGGTGGACGCGGCGGGTGGGCACGTTTCCGGAATGTTGGCTGCGGCTGGAGGAGTCTCTCCGACGGGAGGAGAGGTGATTTGGGTCTCCGGCATGCGCAACGGCAAACAATTTCGCCGCGACGTCGATATTGTCAAAATGTCGGCGACCGGCAATACGGCGGACGACATCGAGCTATATGGAGGGGATACCGTCTACGTGAGCCGCGCCCCGATGTTCTACATTTATGGGCAGGTTCAGAAGCCGGGCCAATACCGCCTCGAGCGCGGCATGACGGTCATCCAAGCGCTTGCCGAGGGAGGCGGCCTCACGGGCAAGGGGACGCAGCGCGGCATCGTGCGCCATCGGCGCGATGCCAATGGAAAAATTAAGGAAGAGGGCGTTTCCATGGATGAAAATGTCCAGGATATGGATGTAATTTACGTCAAAGAGAGTTTATTTTGATCGGATTGAATTCACCTAACTGCCGCCACGGAGGCTGCGCCCTGCTATGAGTTTCAATCAATTTCTGGTGATTCTACGCGCCCGCTGGCGGATTGCCGTGACCGTTTTTTTCATGGTCGTCGTCCTGATTGCGTTCGCGAGCATCATCTGGCCGAAACAATATACGGCGACAGCTTCGATCGTCATCGACAGCAAGAGCGATCCGATTGCGGCCACCGGGGGGGCAGCAGGGGGCATGCAGCCGCAGGCCACCTACGTCGATACGCAAGCCGACATCATCGCCAGCGAACGCGTCGCACAGCGGGTGGTGAAAACACTGAAGCTCGATCAGCAGCCCGAGGCCAGGAAGCTCTGGGCGAGGGGTCCGAATGACGACATCAGCGTCACCATCGCGGATCTCCTGTTGAAGAGGAAGCTCCAAGTTGCGCCGGCTCACGACAGCCCTACGCACGTCAGCAACGTGATCGATATATCGGTGCAATGGTCCGACCCGGTTACCGCCGCCGCGTTGGCCAACGGTTTCGCGCAGGCGGCAATCGAAACGAACATCGAGTTGAAGGTCGAGCCCGCCAAGCAATACGCAAGCTGGTTCGATCAGCGCTCACGCGCATTGCATGCCGATTTGGAGTTGAAGCAAAAGCGGCTATCGGACTTTCAAAGCAAGAACGGCATCGTGGCGACCGACGATAAGCTGGATGTCGAGAATGCGCGTCTCGCTGAACTTTCGACCGAATTGGTCAATATTCAGAGCTTGCGGCAAGAGGCCCAATCGCGCCAACACCAGGCGGGTGCCGATATCAGCGCCCTGCCTGAAGTGCTGCAAAGTCCCGTTATTCAATCGCTCAAAGCCGCCCTGGCTCAGGCGGAGGCGAAGCGGCCGGATCTGGCCGCGAACCTCGGCAAGAACCACCCGGATTATCAGTCTTTGGAGGGAGAGATCTCCAATTTACGAACCCGCATCGCGCAGGAGAGCGCCAACATCGCGGCATCTCTCGGTTCGACGACGCAAGCGAGCTTGCGCCGCGAAAACGACGTGCGCCAAGCGCTCGAGGCGCAAAAGAAGCGCGTTCTCGAATTGAAATATCAGCATGACCAGGCGGCGGTCTTTCTGAGCGACGTAACGTCTGCGCAGCGAGATCTGGACGAGGTCACGCAGCGGCTCGCGCAAAGCAATCTGGAGAGCTTGACGCAGCAAACGAATGTCGTGCAATTGAGCATTGCGTCGATACCCAAGGACGCGTCCAGTCCCAAGCTGGTCATCAATTTGATTTTGGCCGTTTTCTTGGGCGGCGTGCTCGGTATCGGGTCCGCCTTGGCGGTCGAGATGCGCAACCGCCGCATACGGGAAGATGAAGATATCGTGGAGATTCTCGGGGTGCCGCTGCTCGGCAAGATCGGCTTCGTCCAGGTTCGCGCCGGTAATGTTCGAATCCCGCGGACGGTTGCCGGCCGGCTCGAGCCGTCGGTTATCTGATCTGCATCGTTTCAAAACCAGAGCCCAAAAATGAACAAAGTCGCCGAAAGGCCAGTAACGCGCAGAGACTCTCCGGTAGACCGCGGCCGTGCGATCGGCGCGGTTCTCGTGGAGCAAGGCCGGCTGTCCTCCGAGGATCTGGACGAGATCCAGCGTTTCGCCAACGCGCATGGCGTGCGCTTCGGAGAGGCAGCCTTGCAGTTAAAGCGCGTCACCGAGCATGACATTGAGTCCGCGCTCGCCCAGCAATACAACTATCCGGTATTGGCGCGGGGCGGTGAAGGCGGCGTCGCCGACGATGTCATTGCCGCTCACCAGCCGCAAAGCGAGTCCGTTGAACCGCTGCGCGCACTGCGCAGCCAACTGATCCTGCGCTGGTATAACAACGCGACGCGAAAGGTCCTGGCTGTGACCAGCGCAGAGCGCGGCGAAGGCCGCAGCTGGTTGGCCGCCAATCTGGCGACGATGTTTGCGCAACTCGGCGAGCGCACGCTGCTCATCGATGCCGACATGCGGCATCCCCGGCAACACCGGCTATTCAATCTGGACAATTCAGCGGGACTGTCCTCGCTGTTGACCGGCCGGGCTGGAAGAGAAACCGCGCGCCGCATCCATCCACAGCTTCGCCTGTTCGTGCTGCCGGCGGGAATCATCCCGCCGAATCCGCAGGAGTTGCTGGCGCGCCCGGCGTTCGAGGTGATTCTCGATCATTTTGCCGCCCAATTCAGTCTCGTGATCATTGATTCGCCCGCGGTGTCGGAAACCGCGGATGCGCAGATTCTGGCCGCAACTGCTGGAAATGCTCTCATTGTCGCGCGCCGCAACCATACGCGGCAGGCGAATTTGGTCGCGGCCATGCAGATGTTTACCGACAGCGGAGTAAACGTCGTCGGCAGCGTCATCAACGAGCATTGAGAAATCTGAGTTGCCTCGCGAACCGCCGCGTGATTCTTTCGGCACACGATGAAGAAAAAAGCGCCAATCAACTTCCTTAGCCTGCGGGTGCAGCTCGCGCTCGTGATCGTGTTGGTCGAAGTTCTATTCATCGATAAGTTGGCGTCTGCGGGAATCGAGTTCGTTCTCTCGAGCGTAGTCGTCACGGTTGCGCTGCTGATTCAGTTGCGCTTTGGTATCCGGCCGGCCGCAGCCGCCCCGGCGGACAGCGTCGTTTTCGTTTTCAATTGGCTGTTTCTCGATTTGGCTCCGAAAGTGCAATTGATCAGCATGCCGAGGCAGCTCATCAATACTTCCTCGGTTTCGGTCGACGGAGTGGCGCTGACAAATCTGGTGTGCGCCCTTTTCATGATTGCCTTCACCTTGTTCTACGTGTTTTTGAGCCGGCGCCCGCAAAACCCTCCGGGTCGCGCGGCGGCGGCGGAATCACCGCGCGAATTTTCCGCTGGTGCGGTCGGACTCGCGGTGTTGGTCTGCGTGCTGGTGGTGGCTGTGGCTGCGCCCCGTGCCTACGCGCAGGTAGAGAATTCCGTGGCGGCGACGCCCGCGTCGCTGATAGTCAACCGGTTTTTGCTGTTTTTGCCTTGCGCAACTCTGTTGATTCTGCTGAACGAAACGGTGCGATCGGGCCGCAAACTGCTGTTCAGCCGGGTCTGCGTGCTGTTGCTGCTGTTCATCCTGGTGCTTGTCACGGAGAACACTTTCACCGAGAAGCGCAATGCCTTGGGACCAATCTACATCGCGTTGCTGTTGATTATGCTGCAAAAGTGGTTTGCGGCGGGCTCCAGACGGCTGCTCTTGCTGGTTGGCGGCATGGTCGTGATATTTCCGGCGATTGCCATTTTTACGCACAACAAGAGCCAAACGATCAGCACCGTCTCGCTGCAGCAATTTACCGATCAAATCTCCGATCACTATTTCTCGATCAACTACGACTCTTGGGCCAACATCTATACGGCCGTCGAAATCGTGAAAGTGCACGGCATGCAGTGGGGGCACCAATTGCTGGGTTCGGTGTTGTTTTTCGTTCCGAGTTCTCTCTGGAGCAGCAAGCCCCTGGCGACGGGAATATTTCTTGCGGACTACCTGATTCGCAACTACAGCATGTGGTTCACCAATCTGTCGGCGCCGCTGGTTGCCGAGGGGTACCTGGATTTCGGACCCGGCGGGGTACTGGCATACGCGGCCGCAATGGCCTGGCTCGTGGTTTTGCTCAACAGGATCGCCGAAAGGGGCGCCAACTGGATCGCGCTTCCCGTGGCAATTTATACCTCGGTGTTTTTGATGATTGTGCTGCGCGGCTCGCTGATGATCGCACTGGGTTTCGCCGCCGCCGCTTTGTTGTCGTTTCTATTCGCCTACGCGTTGTTGTCGGTGAGATGGGGAGCGCGCAGGCACATTGCCGGGCGGCGCTACGCCGTCCATCGCTTGACGCAATGACCCGCTGCGTCTCCTTTGTCGGGCCGCTACCACCTCCGGTGAACGGATTTTCGAACGTATGCGCGATGATGCTGGAACGTATCCGCACGAAGATGCAAGTGGATGTTTTCGATCGTGCGCCCAACGTGCGCGCGCGCGTCCTTGGGGGGCTGCGGCAGCTTGCCCGTCCCGCCCGATACCTGGTCACATGCATTGCGCGCCGCGACGCCGTGCTTTACGTGGCGCTCTCCGGCGGTCGCGGTCAGTGGATCGATTTGGCGTACTTGCTCATCGGCAAGCTGTTTCGGCGGCAGATCTATCTGCACCACCATAGTTTTGTCTACATCAATTCTCCCACGCGCCTGAATCGCTGCTTGTTTGCGCTGGTGCGCAACGACGCCCATATCGTCTTGAGCGCCAGGATGGGGACGGCGCTTGCGCGCGTCTACGGCCTGAGTCCGCGCGTGGTCAAGGTGGTGTCGAATGCCGCCTTTTATGATCCGGGCGAAGATCCGCGGCTGCCCGGCGAGGAGGCGGCGCCGCTGCACGTGGGATTTTTGTCGAATATCACCTTTGAAAAAGGCATCGTTGAATTTTTCAGCATCTTGCGCAAATTGCGCGAGGACGGGGTGGCGTACCGGGCGCATATCGCGGGACCGTGTTCGCCCGAGGCGCGCGAGGAATTGGATCGCCAGATGCGCACCGTAGATGATGTGGAGTACGTGGGACCGCTCTACGGCGCGCAAAAAGACCGGTTTTACCGGCAATTGGACGTCTTTCTGTTTCCCACCAACTATGCGAATGAAGCGGAGCCGCTGGTGATTTATGAGGCGCTGCGGCAGGGCGTGCATGTCATTGCGTGCGATCGCGGGTCGATCGCCGAGATGCTCGGCAACGGTGCGGGACTGGCCGTCGCCAGGGATGAGATCGTCGCAAGCGCCGCCGCGCGGCTGGCGCATTTCAGCGATGACCGGGACGCGTTGGCGGATGCCAAGCGCAGGTCGATACAGCAAGCCAACCGGGTGCGCTGCGCCGGCCGGGTGGCGTTGGAAGATCTATTGGTCTGCATGCAAAACAACTACCAACCGGTGAGATTATGAAAAGCCATGCCTGCCGGATCTTATTTGTGGTGGCCACGACGGCGTGGGCATCGGCGTCGAGCGGGGGCGCAATTGAAAATCGCGACGCGCTGGACATTGCCTTAGGGATTGCCGTCGTGCCGCCCGACGAGGCGGCTGCAGCGCAGCGCACCGACCGGCTGATCTTGTACGCTGCCAACAATTACACCTATGACGACAATATCTATCGCCTACCTAGCAACGTCGATCTCACGACTTTGCCCCAGATCGGCCCCAACCCCAGCCGCCATGATTCGATCGACACCGCGACCGCGGGGCTGGATGGCGAATGGCTTACCGGCGCAAGGCAAAGTGTCGATGTGGATCTGCAGGCAAACTACAACCGATTCTTTAAAAACACGGATCTCAGCAACGTTTCATCTACGGATAGCGCCGCATGGAATTGGGGCCTGGGCGACTCCCTGTCGGGAAAAATCGGCGCGGATTACGACAGATTGTTTGGCGGATTCGCCAATACGCAGGTGTACTCGCGCGACATGGTAAACAAGACCGACTATTACGCCTCGGTGCGCTATCAGGTGGGGCCGCGTTGGGGAATATTCGGCGGCGTGCTCGGATCGAATTACTCGGTCACCTCCCCACAGGCAACCTACAACAATTCCAGCACGAAGAGCTTCGATGGCGGCTTTGACTTCACCAAGGAGCAGAATCGAATCGGCTTCGACTATCGCTACGACGATTCACGCGCACCGAATGCCGCGATCTTGAACGGCGTGCCGTTCGATCCGGACTTTCGGCAGGATCGGGCGCGGGTACTTCTGCGCTATGCGCTGTCGGAAAAGACCACCATTGACGCGAGCGCCGGCTATCTGAAGCGCGAGTACCCCAGCAGCGCCATAGGCAGCTTCTCCGGGGAAATATGGCGCGTCGCACTGCAATGGCAGCCCACGCCGAAGACGCAGCTGCTGGTGGGCGTGTGGCAGCAGCTCGATGCGGATCTGACCTCGCAGACGGACTATTTTGTGGACAAGGGGGAGAGCCTCACGCCGCAGTGGGTCGCGTCGGAAAAGCTGACCTTTTCGGCCACTGTCTCGCGCGAAACGCAAAACTACGTTGGCGCGAACCCCGTCGGTCCGATTCCAATCGACTTCATCGCACAGGCGCGGCACGACACGCTGACCAGTGAAACGGCTAATCTTGTGTACACGCCCATCCCGGCGATCATCCTCACTTTCTCGGCCGGCCATGTCAGGCGCGGTTCCAACATCTCCAGCACGGCGACTTCTATTCCCGCGACGACTTCGTCTTCCCCATTCGACTACAACGACGTGCAAGGCTCGGTTAACATAACCTATAAATTCTTTCGCCGTGGCGACACGATATGAGGACTATCGCGGATGGATCGCACGGGCGGGGGACCCGACGCATACCATCATTTGCGGAAGATCGCTGAATACCGAGCTGCGGGAGCCTACCACTGTGCCTTTGCCGACCGTAACGCCGGGAGCGACGAATACATCGGCGGCCAGCCACACTTCGTCTTCAATGACGATGGGGAATGCCTGAATATCGAAGCCTGGGGTCCGGTAATCGTGGGTGCCCGCGCACAAATAACTTTTTTGCGATACCACGACGTTGTTGCCGATGGTAATTTCTGCGAAGCAATACAGGACGGCGTGATCGCCCACCCAAGAATAGTCGCCGATTTTTAACTTCCAAGGATACGGCACCGTCACACTCGGGCGAACAACGACGCCTTTGCCGATTTGGGCGCCGAACAAACGCAACAGCCAGCGCCGAAAACCGTACATCACCTGGGGCGAGCCGCGGAACAGCGTGGCCTGCACGAACCACCAGAGCTGCACCACCACGCCGGACCGGCCGCGGAAGTCAGGAGGCAGCTTAAAGGTCTTGAGATCCTGAATTACGGGCGCGCTCAAAGGCTGCATATTCCACGTGTGGAAGCGCTGCCGCTCCAATATGTCATATCGATCACACCCGACGGCAGGCCGCTGCGGTCGAATATCTGGACCGGTCCCGGAAATGAAAACACTTCCGACCCGCCGCGCGACAACGTGAAAACGGGCGTGCCGGGTGCCGTGTGAATTTTGAAAGAGGTCATCCCCGCGGGCGCGCTCAAGGTCGAGGCATGGCCGTTAATCGAGATCTTGAGCTCGCCAGGGGAGGTCAGGAAGGCCAGCAGTTCGATGTTGTCCTCCGGCGAGCTGTTGACGATTTTGTTCGGGACAGATTGCGACGGGGCGGCCGCGTCGGTCGGTTCGCGGCGATAAAAATAGTAGAGCACATCATGCGTAATCGGCGGCTGCTTGCCGGTCAAGAACCACGTCGCAAAGTAGGCATTCAGGTCGTAAAACCCGGTCCCGATGTCGGTGCGCAGCGTGGCGTCGGTGTAAGGCTCGATTTCGCTCGATTCGGAGAAGTCGCTCCAGGTGACCAACTGCACCCAGTCGGCACCGCCTTCGATCGAGCTCCTCCACGCATTGCGGAAAGCGGCACTATTGCCGGCTTCCCAATAAATCGAGTCCTTGGGGCGGTACTGCTGCGGGTCGACGGGCATCATGAATATCTTTCCGTATTGGCTGTGCGCAGCTTCGGCATCGCCCTTCACGGCGTCCGAAGCTGCTGCTGTGGCCGTACCCCAATCGCTGAGCCCATAACTGAGCGGCGCGAAAGCCGCGGCTTTGCCCTTCCATCCGAGAAACGTCGGGACGAAGGCGATGGCGATGCCCCGCGCCTTGAGTTGCGCAATGACACCCGCCCACCAATCGGTCGAATTCGCGCTCGCGTTGAAGGCGGACACCACCACTCTTCCGTCCTCCAGACGATACGCCGCCGGGCTGCGTGCAGCGGTGGCTATGCTGCTGACCACCGCCTCGGCATTCGATTTCAGCGCGGCGATGTCCGGCATGACGAGGATTTTGAAGCGCGGGTCGACGCTCTGCGCTGCATCGAGCAGCATTTGCAGGCGAGCGTCGCCGTTGGCCGACAGCACGTCGAATGTAAAGCCGGTTATGCCGCGCGCCATTGCCATGCGCACTTCGCGCTGCGTATTCAATAGCTGCCACTTATCGCTGGGGCCGATGCCAACCGGCAGCGGGCGCTGCCGCAGATAACCCCCTTGGGCCGACCACTTGTTGGACTCGCCATTCTTGTTCAAGTAGTTGACGTTGTAGTAATCGTCTGACGCGGTTTTGTTCCCCACGGACAATGGAAAAGGATAAAAATAGTGGGCGAACACCTTTCTTGACGAACCAAAAAGGTCGTCGGCGGGGGGCATGGCAAATGGCAAACAGGGATCGTCCGGAGCACCAGCGGAGGTTTGGCGCAGCGGCGCGGCAATGCCCTTCGGTACCGAGAAGATCGCGGCAAGCAGGATCAAGCAAGCAGGTATGGCGGTAGTTTGTCGCAGCATATGGTCAATCACTCCAACAGGCGCAGCAAGCTTACAACATCATCGCTGCCCGGCTATGATACCGCGCGCAACTCGCGGCATTTTTAGATGTCGAACTTAGATCGAAGATCGTCTGGAAGCAAATCTTTGGAACAGCCGCTAACTGCCGAGCAGATTGAGGAGTTTTCTCGGCTCGGATTTCTCGTCATTGAGAAACCGCAGATCGCCCCGGAGGAACTCGAGTGGTGCCGCGACATTCTGATGCGCATGATTCTCGGCGGAGAGCGGCGTAGCGAAGGCAGGAATTTGGATCTCACCGCGACGGACGGCGCCGGCGACATGACTTCGCCCAGCTTGCTGCAACCTTCGATGTACGCGAGAGAGCTGCGCAAGCTTTCATATCGAAAAACGGCGCTCGCCACCGCCCAACAATTATTGGGCCCCACTGCTGAGTTTGCCGGCGACCATGCGATCTTCAAGCCGAGCCATCGTGGACATCCGACTCCCTGGCACCAAGACGAAGCATTCCGTGAACCCGGCTTCGACTACAACGAACTGAGCATCTGGATCGCGATCACCGAAAGCACGGCAGATAACGGCGCCATGGCCTACATTCCAGGATCGCACCGCCTGGGTCTGCTACCGCACCGTTTGCATGGCGGGGCGAAGGGTGCCAATACGATCGAGTGCTACGATGGATTCGACCCGCAAACGGCGGCGGTACGTCCCATTCCGGCGGGGGCGATGATCATCCATCACGGGCTCACGGTGCACGGGGCATTCGGCAACAAAACCGCCTCCTCCAGGCTGGCGTATATTTTGCAATACAGCACGCCGGTGAAAATGAGCAAGCACATCCGCGAAGCCCCCTGGCTGGATCACTTGCGCAGCGACAATCAACAGCAGCGCAGGAACTACCTGCTGCACGGCGGAATTTTTCCCGAGCTATTGCGCATCTTGCGTTCGGACCGGCATTCGCACCGGCACTTCCTGTCATTTTTCTGGCGCCGCCGGGTCAATCGGCTGCGCAGCATGTTCAAGACTTAGCGGGATCTAGCGCAGCCGCAAACGTTCGCCGTAACCGGTCAGTTCCAAATAGCCGCGGCCGACTTGGCCGCGCGCGTCGAAGGCTCGGACGGCGCCTTCCCAATAAATCGCGCCCGTCGATAGTCGCGTATCGTTTTCTTGGTCGTCGAATAGCGGTATCAATCTCAATTCCTTGCCGTCCGCGCGCACCGTCCATTCCACCGGATAAGCGATGCCCGTGCGCGGCGAGATCCAGCGGCGTCCTGCGCGAAAGTCCACATCTTCAGGCTTGAGAATTTGCGTGGTCCCGGCGCCGGTGCGAAGCGTGCCGCCCGCCCAGCGGGTTTTGCCATCGAGTCCGCGAATCTGAAACGCCATCAACGCGCCGCCGTCCTGCAAATTGATGCCGATCCAATCCCAACCGATTGCCTGCGCGTCGAGGTACTCACTGGACCACTCATGATCGAACCACGCCTCGCCGCTGACGCGGCTCAAGTCTCCTTTCCGCGAGATCGTCCCGCCAACCTTCATGTGCGGCAGACTGTAGTAGTAGCTCGCCGCGCGCTCCTGCGGGCCCTTGCGGCTTACGCCCTCTTCACCATTGATGAGCGCTGCTTGGGTCTCCGACAGCGCGAGGTCGAATGAGAAATCCTCGGCCGCGATTTTGGCGATGTAAGTCTGCGCCGTGCGCTGCAATGACCAGCGATCGATCCAGACATGCGTATCGCCTTCCTGGGCACCCGCCAGGCCCAACGCGGCGCGGCGAATTCGCTGGTCCTGCCACAGCGTGCCGCGCTTCGGATCGCTCAGCGCGCAATGCGCGACGATGATTTGGTGAGGCGTGAATTGGCTGGGATTACTGGCGTCGATATCGGGTTTGGTACGGAAAAAGGTAACTTGAAATCCAAGCGCTTCACCGCTTTCGGTTGCGAGCCAACCGGTGACGTACCACCACTCGGTGCGAAACTGCGGATGACTCCCCAAGTCCTCGGGAAAGCTCAAGGGATGTCCGGTTGTAACGGGTGCGAAAGAAGTTCCCGCCGCGGCCGGCGCGCAATAGGGGCCCAGCGCCAGCAGGACCGCCGCCAACAGGGCCGCTGCGAACGGGGTGAGCGCCTTGCTCACCAATCCTCGCGAACGGCACGCACGGCATCTTGGCTCAAAGCCGCGCGGCCGCTAACGATCGCGGTGACGGCGGCCGCACTGATCAACACGAGGCTGAGCAGCGCCAACAGTCGCGCCGGCACGTCGAGATCAATGCTCCAGTTGAAGGACTGCCGGTTGATGACATAGACCAGTACCAAGCTCAAGGCAACGCCCAGCGCCAAGCCATAGATCACGCCGAAGGCGCTGGTGAGGATGCCCTCGTCGGCCAACATGCCGATGATCTGTCGGCGCAGCATGCCGATGTGTCGCAGCATGCCGAATTCCGCGCGGCGGGCGAGGGCGGTTGAACTCGCGGCAAAGCTGACGCCGGTGAGCCCAATGATGACGGCAATGGCTTCGAGCGCGTAGGTAATGGCGAACGCACGATCGAATATTTGCAGCGATCTTTCGTGCAGAGCGGCAGTGGTGGTGATCTCCACGGCATCGCCGTTATTCAAGCGCGCACGCAGCAGCTTGACCACGGAGGCCGCCTCGACGCCGGGCGCCAGCCACATCGAACCCTCATTGGCGGCCGAATCGCCGGTCTCGGCTTCATAGGTCTGCGTCGAGATCACGATGGAGCCTGACAGACGCGCATAGTCGCGCCAGACGCCGGCCACAATGAATGAACGCGTGCGCCCGGCCAGCGGCACGGCAATCGTGTCGCCCACCTGGTAGCCGTACAGATCTTGGAGTGCTTCGGAAATCCAGGCCGGCGGGTTCTCACGCGGCGCCTGTGCGCTTTGCACCAGCGGCAGTTCCGCGGCAGTTTGTGCCGGCGATGCGCCGCGTGCGATCAGGGTCACGGGGGCGCGCGTGGGATCGAGCAGCAGTTGCCGCGTTCTGCGAAACTCGACCCGCGACACACCGGGGATCGCGGCGAGGCTGGCTTGATCGGCGCTCGACCAAAACGCCGTGTCATTGCCGAAAGGCTCGCGCAATTGCAGGTCCGCCGGCAAGAGCTTGCCGAGCCAATGGTCGAACGAGACGCGGAATGAATGGATCATGATGGCCATGGCGACCATGAGACTGAAGCTGACGATGATCGAAGCCAGACTGAGCGCAGACAGACCGACATTTTCCCGCAGTTGCGCGACCGCGGTGTCCAGCACGATGCGGTGCGTGCGCGGCGCTAGGCCCAATCCTTTCAACGTGACTGCAGGCACCAGCA
>Ga0209169_10000660_pt1 | contig 21086 bp, 15 predicted proteins | sample HubBroMetageWRM4_FD_188346 | JGI IMG/M metagenome (GOLD analysis project Ga0209169, IMG submission 188346) | Warmed soil microbial communities from the Hubbard Brook experimental Forest, New Hampshire - Hubbard Brook CCASE Soil Metagenome WRM 4... | ecosystem: Environmental > Terrestrial > Soil...
ATGCTGGCTTGACGTGCCGGGGCCCGAGGGCCGGAACTACCCTGCTCGGCTATTCACCTTCCTGCCCGGCCGGGCCACCCCGAACACGGCCCTCACCACTGAGGCGTTCTGGTCCCACGGGCAGACCACGGCCCGGCTGGGGCGGGCGCTGCGTGGCTTCTTCCACCCCGCGGCCGACTACGAGATCTTGTGGAACCTGACCCAGTTGCCCAGGGTCCGCCCGCTACTCCCGCATGTCTCCGACGACCGGCTCCGGGCTCAGGCCGAACGGGTCATAGACCGTTTCGAGTCCCGGGTCGCGCCGGTGCTGCCCGGGCTTCGCGCGCAGGTGATCCATGGCGACATGAGCCTCGACAACGTGCTCTTCGACGATGACCTTGCGGTGAGCGGGATCGTGGACTTCGGGGATATGACCCACGCGCCGCTGGTCTGCGATCTCGCCGTGGCCATCGCCGATGTGCTGCACGGCCGCGACGATGCGATCGCGGTGGCCGACGCGATAATCGGCGGCTATGTCTCGGTGACGCCGCTTGAGGATGAGGAGGCCGGGCTGCTGGCGGACCTGGTGGCAGGCAGGCTTGCCACCGAGGTCATCATTACCGCCTGGCGGGGCGGGCTCTACCCGGACAACACCGCGTACGCCGCGAGCGGCGAGCCCGGCTGCCGCGCCTTCCTCGACGCTATCGAGGCGATGGGGATAGACGCTGTCGGGCGGCGCTTCCGGGACGCCTGCCGCCGGCTCCCCTACCAGAGGTCTGACACCGCGGCTCTGCTCGAGCGCCGCCGCCGGGCTCTGCCCCGATCGCCGCTGTTCTACTCCGAGCCAGTGCACCTCGTCCGCGGCGAGGGGGTCTGGCTGTTCGACCCCGATGACCGACGGTATCTCGACTGTTACAACAACGTGGCCGTGGCCGGGCATAGCCATCCGCGAGTCGTGCAGGCCGTGACGCAGCAGGAGCGGCTGCTCGCGACCCACAGCCGCTACCTGCACGAGGCCATCGTTGAGCTCGCCGAACGGCTTAAGGCCACCCTGCCGCCGGAGCTGGACGCCGTCATGGTCGTGAATTCCGGCAGCGAGGCCAACGACCTGGCCTGGCGGATTGCCCGCGCTGCCACCGGGCGGGCCGGCGCGGTCGTGACCGCCTGCGCCTACCACGGGCTGACCGAGGCCACCCACGCGCTGTCCCCGGAAGAGTGGGCCAGCGGGGAGAAGCCTGCCCACGTGGCGACGATCCCCGCGCCAGACGGATACCGCGGCCAGTACCGGCGGGAAGACGAAGGGTGGGTGCAGCGGTACGCCGCGCACATCGATGACGCCACCCGGACGCTGGGCGATCGCGGCCTGGCCGCCGTATACCTGGATCCGGCCTTCACCGCCGACGGCATCCTGTCGCCCCCGTCCGCCTACCTGCGGGAAGTAGCCCAGCGCGCGGTCGCGCTCGGCGGGCTCGTGGTCGCCGACGAGGTGCAGGCCGGTCACGGCCGGTGCGGGACGAGCCTCTGGAGCTTCCAGGCGTCGGGTATCACGCCCGACATGGTGGTGATGGGCAAGCCGATGGGCAACGGCTTCCCGGTCGCCGCCGTGGTGGTCAAGTCTGAGCTCCTCGAGGCCATTCCCGAGCAGGTCGAGCTGTTCAGCACGTTCGGCGGTAACCCGGTAGCCTGCGCGGCCGCGCTCGCGGTCCTGACCGTGATCGAGGATGAAGGCCTGCTGGCCAGCGCCGCGAGCGTTGGCTCCTACCTCCGGCAGGGCCTGCTGGCGCTCGCGGCACGCCACTCGCTGATCGGGGACGTCCGCGGCCAGGGCCTCCTGGTGGGCGTCGAACTTGTCGATGAGGCGCGCCGCCCGGCGACCGGGAAGGCTCGCCAGGTGACCGAGGCAATGCGCAAGCGGGGAATACTGCTCAGCGCGACCGGACCGGCCGGAAACGTGCTCAAGATCCGGCCGCCGCTGGTATTCCAGCCCGAGCACGCCGACCTGCTCCTCGAGGCCCTCGACGAGGTTCTCGCGTCCTCATGACGATGTACAGGCCGGCGAGCCGTGCAGGTGCGCCCGGCACTGCCGGCTGGCAAACGCGACATACTCGACGATTCCCTAGTGCACCGGTACGCTGACGGCGACTTCCAGCAAGCCCGGGGGACCATGTCTGCGAGCGCGAGCCAGCCTGCGATCGTTCCGCGCATGCCCACTGAATGGACGCACGAGACGGTCAGGGCTCTGTCGCCGGCCCGGCTGGGACGCCGGATCCGGCTGGAGCTCTTCATGGTCGGCCGGGCCGGGACGCCCGGCCTGGGCCTTACCGTCAAAGACCACTACGAGCGATTCGGCTCATCAGCGGCCGACTGGGTGGCCGGGTGGAACCGGATAGCCGAGCTCGTCGAGCCGCAGGAATACCAGAAGGCGCTGGCCGCCTGGTCGGAGCGGGTCCGCTGGATTGGCGGCGGTCAGGCGGACCGGGATGCGGTGGCCACAGCTGCGCTGGATGCCCAGATGCCGAAGGTCCTTTCCGCCCTGACCTTCGCGGGCGGTCACGGTCAGGGCGAGCTGCTCACTTCCGGTGCTCGCGTGGACCTGCGGCAGGCACCGTCGGAAATCGTCCTCACCAGCCCGGCGGACGGCGCGACGCTGCTGACCGTGGCCGCCGCTCGCATCATCGGGGCCGAGGCAGCGGCGCCCAGCCAGACCGGCGGCCTGTTCGTCAGCACCGTCGGGCACGGACTTGCCGGAGATCTGCTCCAGCAGCGGACGGCACAGTTCCTGAACGATCGCTTCAGCGACAAGCGGGTTCGCTCGGTCATCAGGATTCAGGCCACCTCGTGTGAACTGTTCCTCACCTCCAGCCAGCTGCAGGAGAAGACACAGGTAGCGCTGTCGGCCGTCCGCGCGCTGGCCGAATCCCGGCCGGCTGTCCAGGCCCGGCCGGCCACCGGCCTGCTGACCGGCCTAAGCGCCGAGCCCGGTCCGGTCACCTCGGCCGCTCCGGTGCCTGACGACGCCGACCTGGTGACCAAGCTGGAGCGGCTGGCCAGGCTTCGCGACTCCGGCGCGCTCACCCAGTTTGAGTTCCAGTCGGCCAAGGACAAGCTGCTGCGCTGACCGATCTCTCGACTCAGCTACCAATCGGCGCCCCCGACCCGACCGCGATCGCGAAGATGTGCAGGGCGTTCACGCCGTTTCCCGCGCCGCTGCTCACCGTGGGCAGCGTGACCGACGCGACTGTCTTGCCCGGCTCCAGCGGCACCGAGGCGAAATACACGCTCACCGGATGCGGCACTTGCGTGCTGCTTGAGGAATTCCAGCTCGATGTGGTGGTGGCGATCTGGTCGCCCGCCACCGGGGCGTTGTTGTACCAGTCGGCCATGGCGAGGCTGAACGACTGCGTGCTGCCGTCGGTGTAGGTAATAGTGCCGGTACCGCTCGCCGCCCCGAATCCGGCTGCGCCGAGGAAGCCGAGATCGGTCCCGGACCCGGCAACGTCGATGATCTGGCCGTCAGAGATCACGTTGTCTGGCGTGCCGACGCCGGCGGGCCAGGTGAAGGTCGTCCCGCCGACCGTAGCCTGGCCACCAGAGGTGAGCGGGGTCGGCGTACCGTCGGCAAGCGCCTGCGCCGAGAAGCTTTCGCCCGTCCCGTCGAAGTTGCCCGGCGCCGGGTTCGAGTTATCAGTGATGCCCACGTTGTCGAAGGCGGCGGCCAGCGATGAGTACGGCGCGCCCGTGGTGGGCGTTCCGGTCCCGGTGGCCATGGCGAAGATGTGCATTGCCGTGGTGCCGCCCGCGCCGCTGAGGATGGGCAGCGTGACCGACGCCACCCGCTTGCCCGGCTCCAGCGGCACCGAGGCGAAGTACACGCTGACCGGATGGGCGCCTATGGGGTTGCTCTGGAAGTTCCAGCTTGACGTGGTGGTCAGGAGCTGGTCACCCACGGCCGGGCTATTGGCGTACCAGTCGGCCACGTTCAGGTTGAAGGACTTACTGCTGCCGTCGGCGTAGTGCACAGTGACCGTGCCGCTCGCGGTCCCGTTCTGGCTGGAAGCGAGGAAGCCGAGGTCGGTGCCGGTGCCGGACAGCTCCACAGTCTGGCCCCCTGCGACCACGTTATCCGGGGTGCCGGGCGCCACGTCGGGCCAGGTGAACGTCGTTCCGCCCGCGGTCACCTGGCCTCCCTGGGTCAGGGGCGTCGGCGTGCCGGCCGCCAGCGCCAGCGCCGAGAAGCTGTCGCCGACGCCGTCGTAGTTGCCTGCCGCCTCGTCGGAGTCACTGCTGATCCCCGCGTTGTCGTAAGCGGCTGCCATAGACACGTACGGGACGGCGACCGTCGTGGACGCCGTCACCCGGCCCCCGCCGGCGCCACCTGGTCCTGGCTGGTAGGCCACGTTCGCGGTGAGTGTGTCTGTGCCTGGCCGCGCGCCAGCTGGCGCGGCAACTCGGAAGCTGGCGGTAACGGTCTGGTGCGGGCCCACCAGGCCAGGGACGGGTCCGGCGGGAGCCACCGTCCAGCCGCGGGGGGCCTTCAGGGTGAACTGGGCCTGCGGCATCGCGTAGTCGCCGTCGTTCACCACGGTCGCCGTGACCGTGGCCGAGGACCCGGGGTCGATGACAGCGGGCGCGCCGAGCGTCGCATACCGAGCGCCGAGGGTGCGGGCGACGGTGAAGGCACCGCGCAAGGGCAGGCCGGCCAGGGCCGAGGAGTCGCCCAGGTAGACCTGGTACTGCCCGTCCGGCACCACCCAGCCGTTGGCCGCGTCGTCCCAGTAAGAAAGGTCGTGGCCGGTTAGCGTGAAGCGCACGGTCGCGGACTGGCCGGGCTGCAGGGTGACCTTCTGGAATCCCTTCAGCTGACGCGGCGGCTCCCCGGCTGCGGCCGGGTCGCCCAGGTACAGCTGGGCCACGTCGGAGCCCGCCACCAGGCCGGTGTTGGTCACCCGCGCGGACACCGTGACCAGGTTGTCCGCCTGCCCGTTGCAGCCGCAGCTGGTCGCGCTCGGATCCGAACTGCCGTTCTGCACGTCCTGAGGCGTGACATGAAGCCCGCTAAAGGCGAAGGAGGTGTAGGAAAGTCCGTACCCGAACGGGAACAGCGGAGTCTCGTGGCGCGCGTCGTAATAGCGGTAGCCGACGTCGATGCCCTCCGAGTACTGCACCTGCCCGTCGGTGCCAGGGAACTCGCTCGGGTTGGATGCAGGCACCTGGGACAGGTCAGCCGGGAAGGTGACCGGCAGGTGTCCGCTCGGGTCGACCTGGCCGAACAACACCGCGGCCAGGGCGGTGCCGTTGCTCTCGCCCGGATACCACCCGTCGACCACCGATGCCACCTGGCTCAGCCAGGGCATGACGACCGGGGCACCCGCGTCGATGACCACCACCGTGTGCGGGTTGGCCGCGGCCACCGCGGAGATCAGCTCGTTCTGCGCCGACGGCAGGTTCAGGCTGGCGCGGTCGGCGGCCTCGGACTCGGTGTCGTCGGACACCACGACCACTGCGGTCGCTGCCGACTTGGCCGCGGCGACCGCCTGCGCGATGCCGGGCGCCAGTTCGGACGGCGTGGCCCAGCTCAGATTGGCCGACGGGCCACCGCCAGACAGCTGCAGCGTATAGGTCTGGCCCGCCACCAGGTTGACGCCGACCGAGTAGGTCGACACCGGCGGGGTGCCCGGGTTGGCCAGGATCTCCTTGCCGTCCAGGGAGAGGTTAGTGACCGTGTAAGAGCCCGGGTTGGTGAACCCGAGGACGTACGTGCCGGTTTCCGGCGCGGTCAGGGTGCCGGTGTAGGTCCCGCCGTATCCAGTGGTGGCGTAGGCCGGGGTGAGGTCTGCGGCCGGGATCGGCGACAGCGACGTATCGGTGGGCAGGCCCTGGGTGTACTGCACCGCAGTGCCAGGCCCGGCTGCTGCCTGCAGGCCCTGCAGCGGGGTCACGTTGAAGGTGGAGGTCACGTACGCGCTGCCGCCCCCGGTGTCGGTCGGGGCGGACGAGGCCGCCGGCCCGATCACGGCGATCGTGCCGCCGTCGTCCGCTGACAGCGGCAGGGTGCCGCGGGCATTCTTCAGCAGCACTGTGCCCGCCTCGGCCACGGCAGCAGAGACTGCCTGGTGCGCGGGGGTTGTGACGGTCGCGCTGGTCGAGCCGGCGGGCGGGTCATTGAACTCGCTGAAGCGGAACATCTCGGTTAGGATCCGCGCCACCATCTGGTTGAGGGTGGCCATGGAGACCTGGCCGTCTTCCACCGCCGCCTGCAGCGCCGAGCCGTAATACTGCGGGGCAGGCATCTCCTGGTCCATGCCAGCATCCGCGGACTGCACGGTCGAGTGCGTGGCCTGGTAATCCGAGGTCACAAATCCTGGGAATCCCCACTGCTGATCCAGGGTGGTCTTCATCAGGTACTGGTTCTGGCAGGCCGCCTGGCCGTTGATCGTGCTGTAGGCGCACATCACCGAGGAAGCCCGGGCCTTCACGGTCGCGGCCCAGAACGCCGGCAGGTAGATCTCGTTCAGCGCCCGCGTGCTGACGATTGCGTCGTCAGCGGGGGTATTACGGCTGGTCTCCTGGTTGTACACGGCCAGGTGCTTGACCTGAGCCATCTCGCCCTGGCTCTGCACGCCGTCGATATCCGCGGTGGCCATGGCGGCGTTCAGGTAGGGATCCTCGGTATAGGCCTCAAACGACCGCCCCCAGCGTGGATCGCGGTCGATGTTCACTGTCGGGCCCAGGTCGACCATGGCACCCTTGCCGTGCTCCTCGGAGCCGACGACCTGCCCGTACTGCGCGGCCAGAGACGGGTCAAAGGTCGCCGCGAGGGATACAGCGGCGGGCATCTGAGTCACTCCGGTCAAGCCGTCGCCGACGCCGACCGGGCCGTCCTCCTCGCCAATGGCCGGGACACACAGGCTCGGAATCGCGGAGATGTAGAACACGTACGGCTCGCTGAACCCGGCGCCCGTCACCATGTTGATCTTGTCGGCCAGCGTCATCTGCGCCAGCAGCATGTGAATCCGCTGGCCGACGGGCAGCGACTGGTTGAGCCAGGGGCAGGACGACCCCGACGCTAACGCGCGGGTCGCCGAGGCCGGATTGCCCGCCACCGCCAGTGCGGCCGGCAGCATGATCGCCAGGAACCCGGCGACGACCGCCATTCTCGGGAAATGACGCCTGCTCGGCTGGCGGCTGGTGCCTGAGAGACTGGTGCCTGAGATGAGCCTCATCGAGGGGCCTCCGATGCCCGTGTCGTATCTCGTCAAGCCGGAGCGGCCCATAGCAGTCACTACCCGGTGCCGTTAACGCACCCTTCCGGATGCCCCTCCCGTCACCAGCGCCGGCCCGTTCTCCGGACCTCCCTGGCGCGTCACCACAACCGGGAGCATCCTGCTCGTGCCGCACATGCGAGTCAACTCGCCCTGTGCCCGGATGCCAATAGGAAACTGCTATTTAAAGCCATTAAGAATCCATTAATGTACTCGCCGCCGCGCCGATGGCACGGCGGGCAGGCGCGGGCGCTCATCTGCTGCACCTGCGGCGGCGGGGCGAGTTTCGTGCTGGCTAGCAGGCCATAAGCTGCTGCACTAGCCCGAACTATCCAGACTGGCTGACCGAGTTCCGGCTCCGCCGGACCTAGCCCGCTAGCCCGAGCTATCCAGACTGGCCGGGCCCGATGACCTCCGCCAGGATCCCGGCCGCTAGCCCGAGCTAACCAGACTGGCCGGGCCCGATGACCTCCGCCAGGATCCCGACCGCCTGCCGCAGCGCGGCCGGTTCCTCACCCGCATAGCTGAGCCGCAGGTACGGGGCCGGCGGCTCGGCGGGGAAGCTGGCCCGGCCGGGATTGATCGCCACGCCGCGCGCGGCCGCGGCCTCGGTCACGTCCGCGTCCACGTACCCGTCGGGCAGTCGCAGCCACAGATGCATGCCACCGCCGGGGATCAGGTCGAGGCGGCACGCCGGCAGCTGCTCGGCGATGGCTCCGACCAGGGTGTCGCGGCGCTCCCGCAGGCGGCGCCTGGCCGCGGCCAGGTGCCGGGGCCAGCCGGGCGCGGTCAGTACGTCCAGCGCTATCTGCTGCAGCATGGGCGCTACGAACAGGTCATCGCTGATCCGGCCGCGCCGGAGCCGGGCCAGGATCGGGCCGCGGGCGGCCAGGCCCGACACCCGCAGGCCTGCGGCAATCGGCTTGGACACCGAGCGCAGGTAGATGACGTGGCCGTCGTCGTCCTGCGAGATCAGCGGAAGCGGCGAAGGAGCGTCGAGATCGAAGTCCCGCATCCAGTCGTCTTCCAGCAGGAACGCGCCCGCCCTGGCCGCCGCCAGCAGCACGGGCTCGCGCCGGTCGGGGGCGAGCACGGATCCGTGCGGGTTGGCGTACCGGGGCTGCAAGTACGCCAGGCGGCTACCGGTCCTGGCGAAGGCGTCCGCCAGTGCGTCCGGCAGAACGCCATCGGCGTCGCCCGGAACCGGGACCAGCACCAGCCCCGCCGCCCGTGCGGCCGCGAGCGCGCCGACGTAAGTGGGCGACTCGACGATGAGCGGATCGCCGGGCGCGCACAGGTGCCGGAATACCGCCGAGAGCGCGGCCTGCCCGCCGGAGGCGATCAGCACGTTCTGCTCGGTCAGCTGCCCCCCGCCGGCCTCAGCGGCCAGGTACCCGCGCAGCTCGGGCAGGCCTGAGGACGGCAGCCGGCTCCACGCGTGCGGTCGCCGGGCGGCCCGCGCCGTCGCGGCCGCCAGCAGTCCGACGGGCTGCAGCCGCTCATCGGGGAAGCCGCTGATCAGCCCGATCGAGTCGGGCGGCGGCGGATCGACGAGCCGTTCGAGATCCGGGCCGAGCCCGGACCTGGTGCCGAGCGCGAGCGTCTGCCAGGACAGGTCCGCCGGGTGCCGGACCGGACGGCGCGGAGCGGTGAACGTGCCACTGCCCGGCCGGGTCACGAGCAGTCCGCGGCGGGCGAGCTCGGCCAGCATTCGCTGCACGGTGGCCGGGCTTAGCCTGTAGCGCTGCTGCAAGGACCGGTAGGACGGCAGCTTGCTGTCAGGCGGAAGATCGCTGATCAGAGCCTCAAGGCTGGCCAGGGCCGGCAGCTCACTGCTATCGTTGTTCATGAGAGACAATAGAAGCACTTCTGAGTCGCGCAGGGAAGCGTCTCCGGTGCTACTTGGCGTTCTCGGGGTGCTGTCGTTCAGCGTGACCTTCCCCGCGACGACCGCTGCCGAGGAATCTTTCAGCCCGGTACTCGTGGGCGTGGGCCGCACGGTGATAGCCGCCGCGATCGCAGCGACTGTCCTCGCCAGCCGGCATGAGCGGCTGCTGCCGCCACGCGGCCGGCTGCGCGGCTTCCTGATCGTCGCGGCAACTGTCGGCATTGGCTTCGGCCTGCTGACCGCGCTGGCCCTGCGGCATGTCAGCAGCGTGCACGGCGCGGTACTGACCGGGCTGATCCCGGCCGCGACCGCCGGGGTCGCCGTGCTGCGAGCCGGCGAGCGACCGCGGCCCGGCTACTGGCTCGCGCTCGGACTGGGCCTGGCCGTCGTGGTGGGCTTCGCCGTCATCCAGGGCGGCGGGCAGCTGCGCGCCGCAGACGTGCTGCTGCTGGCCGGCATCGCGGTCGGCGGCGTCGGCTACACCGAAGGCGGCATCCTGGCCCGCGAGTTCGGCGGCTGGCGGGTGATCTGCTGGGCGCTCATCGTGTCGCTGCCGGTGAGCCTGCCGGTGACGGTGGCAGCCGGGATCGTGAATCCGCCGCACGACGTCCAGGCCAGTTCGGCCCTGGGGCTGGCCTATGTCGGAGTGTTCCCCATGTGCCTGGGCTTCTTCGCCTGGTACCAGGCGCTTGCCCGCGGCGGCGTCGCGCGGATTGGCAGGCTGCAGCTGGCCCAGCCCGCGCTCACCCTGTTCTGGTCAGCCCTGCTGCTCGGCGAGCACGTCGGCTGGCTGACCGCGGCGGCCGCGGCAGCGGTCATCGTCGTCACCGCGGTCGGCCGCAATGCCCGCGTCGATCAGGTGACGGCGAGCCCGGCCGCGCCGGAGCGGGCGGCCGGACTGGTCGCACCCGCCGTGCCCGCCTACGGCAGCGCCCTGCCGCCTTCGATGTAGCCGTTGAAGGTGCCGCCGCAGCCGTTCGTCCGGACCCACACATCCACGTTCGGCTGGCCGGGGTAGGCGAACACGATCAGGTCAGCGGAACCGTCGTCCATCGGGCACATGTACGTGGCGCCGACCGGGTGGCTGATGGGCGTCACCCGGATCCAGGCGGCCAGGACGCGCGCCTGCGCCGCGTCAAGCCGCTGCTGCTCGTGCAGCCGGAACGGGTGACCGTTCATGCCGTAGTACAGGCAGCGCAGGGCGGCGTCCGGCCTGCCGGACGGCAGCAGGGAGCGGGTCAGGCCGAGGCCGGGATTGCGCACGCCGGCAACGCCTTCGTCGCTGGCCGGACAGCCGGCGGACAGCCGAACGTGCAGGCGCCTGCCGGTAGCGATGTCCTTGACCGGGACGGGATCCAGCCAGATCGCCAGGCCGTCGGCGCGCAGCACGCTCGCGCCCGGCCCGTCCGGGGCCACTGCTACGTCCAGCTCAGCCGAACCCCAGGCGGCCTTGCCCTTGGCGGCGTAGCCGTATCCGGCTGTCAGCGGCCGGACGGTGCCCACCGGCGTGCCTTCAGAGCCGGTGCGGCGCAGCCCGGCGGGGCGGTGCGCGGCCAGCCAGGCGGCCGCCGCGGTGAACGGCATGCTGATGCGCCACGAGCGCGAGTCGTCGATGAGCGAGGTGACCCCCGGCGTCCCCATGGCGGGCCCCGGCAGGGCGCGCGGGGCGGAGCTGAGTAGCTGCACATGCGAAGGCAGGGGCACGAGCGCCAGCAGCCTGGCCGCCGCCGCGCGCGCTAGTTTCCTGTTGCCTGCCCCGGTCGGCGCCGGCTGCGTGCGGGCAAGCTCGGTGCCGGGCCGGCGGCCGGACTGCGTCGGCGCGGCCATCGATCCGCAGCCGACGGCGACCAGGCACATGACGGCCGCCCACCCGGTCACGGCGATCAGGGTTCTCCTCATGGCGCTTGGACGCAGCGCGACGACGACACGTTCCGCGTATCCGCGCACTCGGCGCGCGGATCCGGCCGGGCTACTCTGGGCGCCATGCCGGATCGCAAGGAGATCATCGAAGTCGCGGGGCGCGCGGTGACCGTGTCCAACCCGGACAAGGTCTATTTCCCCCGTACCGGCCACACCAAGATGGACCTGGTCCGCTACTACCTCAGCGTCGCCGACGGCGCGCTGACGGGCGTGCGCGGGCGGCCGATGGTGCTGAAGCGGTTCGTGCACGGAGCGGACCAGGAGGCGTTCTTCCAGAAGCGGGCGCCGGCGTCGCGGCCCGGCTGGCTGGAGACCACCGTCCTGAGCTTCCCGTCCGGCCGGACGGCCGAGGAACTGGTGGTGAACGACCCGGCCGGGCTCGCCTGGGTTGCCAATCTCGGCTGCATCGATCTCAATCCGCATCCCATCCGCGCCGCCGATCTTGATCATCCCGACGAGCTGCGCGTGGACCTCGACCCCGTTCCCGGAATTGAGTGGCCGCAGATCGTGCGCGTTGCGCTGGTCGCGCGGGCGGTGCTTGCGGACTTCGGGCTGACCGGCTGGCCCAAGACGTCGGGCTCTCGCGGCATCCACATCTACAGCCGGATCGAGCCGCGCTGGACCTTCACCGAGGTCCGGCTGGCTGCGGTCGCGCTGGCCAGGGAGATCGAGCGCCGGGCGCCGGAAGACGCGACGTCGCGCTGGTGGAAGGAAGAGCGGCACGGCGTCTTCGTGGACTACAACCAGAACGCCAAGGACAGGACCGTGGCCTCCGCCTACTCGGTCCGGCCCACCCCAGACGCCCGGGTTTCGGCTCCGCTGGACTGGGCTGAGGTGCCCGGCTGCGATCCGGCCGCGTTCACCATTGACACGATGCCGGCCAGGTATGCCCGGCTGGGTGATCTCGGTGCCGGCATCGACGACTCGGCCGGCTCGCTGCAGGGACTGCTTGAGCTCGCCGCCGCGGACGAGGCAGCGGGCTTGCCCGACGCGCCGTGGCCGCCGCATTTCGAGAAGCAGGCAGGCGAGCAGCCGCGCGTCCAGCCGTCCAAGCGGCGGGCGCCGGCCGGGCCCGCCCGCGCCGCCGCCGGCGCCCCGCTGCCAGCTGCCCCCGGCAAGGCCAGCGGCCCGTCCGGGCGGCGCCGGACCTCCGCGCCGCTGATCGAGATCGCCCGCGCGGCCAGCAAGGACGAGGCCCTGGCCGGGCTGGAGCGGTGGAAGGCGCGTCACCCGGAAGCGGCGGCGCTGCTCGAGCCGGCCGACATCCTGGTCGACGCGATGCGCGGCCGGTCCTCGACCTGGACGCGGATCCGGCTGAACCTGCGTCATGTGCCGGAGGCCCAGCGGCCCGCGCAGGAGGCGCTGGAAGTGGACTACGACCCGTGGCCGGGCTTCGGCGGCTGAGCTAGCTGCTGAGCTTGATCAGGAACTCCAGCTCGCCGTGATTCTGGGTCGTGACGAATCCGGCGAAGCTCGGGTTGGCGATGTTCCAGTCGGCGAACAGGATCGGGATCGACCCCGATACCGCGATCCCGGTGCTGGTCCGCTCGGCTGACAGCGTGAACGCGACCGGCCGGGCGTGACCATGCATGGTCAGGCTGGCCGTCGCGTGGTAGGTCCTGATGACTCCGGCCGCCGGGACCGGACTGAGGCTGATCGGATCGGTCAGGGTCAGCGTCGCCGTCGGGTAGGCAGCGGTGTCCATGATCCGGCCGTTAAACTGCGCGTCCCGCTGGCTCTCGTCGCTGCGGATCGTCGCCATCTGCACGGTGAAGGCGGCCCTCGTGACCTTCGTCCCCGCGACCGTCATGGTGCCGGCTACGTCGCCGGTCCGGCCGACGGCCACGTTGTTCTGCCCGGCTAGCACCTCGTCGACCCGGTAGCCGACGATCGACCCGGCGGCCACATGCCAGCTCCCCGCGAGCGTGCCGGGGTTGCTGGCGGGCTGCGTCGCCGTGGCCGAAGGCGCGGATGTGGCGGACGGCGTGCTGGCGCTTTTCAGGCTCAGCGGCGCCGGCGCGGGCCCGGAGATGAAGTGGATGTAGATGAACGCGCCCGCCACGACCAGGACCACCACCGCGACAGCACCGCCCGCTATCCACCCGATCAGCCGGCCGGGCCGAAGTCGTGCCATGGCGGAGCTCCTTGCCGCAAGTAATCAGTGGGCCCAGCCTGGCAGCTCGCCTGGCGTCTTCGCCCGGACTTTACCCGGCATAGCCCCGCAGGCCCGGCGCGGGCGGCCTTATCCGACAGCGGGTATGAGCTCGGCCAGTTCCTTCAGATGGTCGAGATCGCTCAGGTCGAGCACCTGCAGGTACATGGTCTGCGCGCCGATGGCCGCGAACTGAGCGATCCGCTCGGCGATCTCCGCGGTGGGGCCGGCCAGGCCGTGCGCCCGCAGGTCGGCCACCTCGCGCCCGATCGCGGCAGCGCGCCGGGCCAGTTCCGCGTCGTCCCGGCCGCAGCACACCACCTGCGCCGCCGAGTAGGTGACGGACGAGGGGTCCCGCCCGGCCTCCGCACACGCGGCCCGCACCCGGTCGAAGGCAGCCGCCGTCTCCTCGACGCCGTGAAACGGCACGTTGTACTCGTCGGCAAAGCGCGCGGCCAGCCGCGGTGTCCGCTTCGCGCCGAACCCGCCGATGAGGACAGGAGGTCTCGGGCGCTGCGCGGGCTTGGGCAGGGCCGGCGAGTCCGTGACCGTGTAGTGCTGGCCGGCAAAGCTGAACGACTCGCCCTCAGGGGTCTCCCACAGCCCCGTGATGATTGCCAGCTGCTCCTCGTACCGCTCGAAGCGCTCGCGCAGATCGGGGAACGGGATTGCGTAGGCGGCATGCTCGGCATCGAACCAGCCCGCGCCGAAACCGAAATCGACCCGGCCGCCGCTCATCTGGTCGACCTGCGCAACAGAGATCGCCAGCGGGCCAGGGAAGCGGAACGTGGCCGGGCTCATCAGGGTCCCGAGCCGGATGCGCGAGGTCTCGCGCGCGAGGCCAGCCAGCGTGATCCAGGCGTCGGTCGGCCCGGGCAGGCCGCTGACGTTACCCATCTTCAGGTAGTGGTCCGAGCGGAAGAAAGCGTCGAAGCCCAGGTCCTCGGTCGCCCTGGCCACCCGGAGCAGCGTGTCGTAGTCCGCGCCCTGCTGCGGTTCGGTAAAGATTCGCAATTTAACTGAAGTCACTGGCCGAGCCTAGGGCACGTACCATCCGCCCGTTGCTTACCGGGTGACCAACACGGCACATGCGCCCAGTCAGGTGCCGTCACGAGCAGCCGGGCACGGACTTCCCCTTGTTCTCCAGGGTCAGCAGCGAGCAGAAATCGGTGTCGCTGACCTGCCAGGTGCCCGCGCTGAAGTCGGCCATGCCCGACTGGTCACTCAGTGCGCTGCCGGTACGGCCATCGATGAGAATGTTGTAGGTAACTATGGCCAGTGCGCCGTTGATGGTCACGTTCGTTACCTGCTCGGTGGTCAGGTGCGCCACCCCCGGGCGGGCCTGGACCCGCAGATAGCTCTCGAACTTGGTGCCATCCTGTAGCAGCTTCACCCGTTGCGCCACCGGGGTGTCCGGGTTGAAGAACGTCGTCCAGTCCGCCTTCGCCGACGCGGCGGCGTCCGCTCCGCTCGCGGGCTGAGACCCGGCGGGCAACGGTGACCCCGCGGCAGGCGAGGAACTAGCGGACGCCTTCGCGGCGGGCGCGGTAACGGCGTGGCTGGGCTTGCTCCCCGAGCAGCCGGTGAGCAGCAGGCCGAGCACGCTGATCAGCGCTACGGGCAGAACGCGCAGGCCCGATGATGCTATGCCCGCTCTGCGGGTCTTTGCGATCATAAGCGCGGATAGTAACACGCGCCGCGCTCCCAGACGCTCCCCCTGGATCTGTCCCGATTTCCGGCGCGGCTAATCGCGGGTCAGGGTCGCCAGGCACTCGACGTGATGCGTCATCGGGAAGGCGTCGAAGGCTCGCAGGCCGGCCAGCCGCCAGCCGCCATCAAGCAGCAGCCGGAGGTCGCGGGCGAGCGTGGCCGGGTCGCACGATACGTAGGCGAGTCGCCGCAGCGGCAGGGCGCACAGCTGGTCGATGACGGCCCGCTCCGCGCCCGTCCGCGGCGGGTCGAGAACGGCGAGCGACGCCTCGCCCACGTCGGCCTGCCCGAGCACCGCCGCGACATCGCCCCGGTGGACCCGCGCCCATGGCCACTCCCGCAGATTGTGCCGCGCGTCCCGTACGGCACTGGTGTCCTCCTCGATCCCGACGACGGATCCCGCGGAGCCCACCGCCTGCGCCAGCACCCCCGCGAACAGGCCTGCGCCGCAGTAGAGGTCAAGCGCGCTCGCGCCTGGCTGCGGGTCCAGCGCGGCCAGCACCGCGCCGGCCAGCAGGTCGGCCGCGCCCGGATGCACCTGCCAGAAGCCGCCCAGGCTGACCCGCCAGTCCCGGCCAGCCGCTTTCCTGGTCAGGTAGCCGCGGCCGCGGACCGGGGTGCGAGCCGTGCCCGGCCCGGTCACGAGAACGGAGTCGCCCGCGGCCGGCGGCAGGTCACGCAGCGGCAGGCTGCTCGCCAGCCGGGCCCGGCCCTGCCCAGCCGCCACCAGGCCGCGCTCGCCGGTCTCCGGCACGGCGCTGACGTGGATGGCCTGCGCGCCCGGCCACCGCCGGCCAGTCACGTCCGCCTCGGTGACCAGCGGATGGGCGATGAGGCACTCGGAGACGCCGATCACCGCGCGCGATCGGTGGCGGCGCAGCCCGGCGGTACCGGCCGGGTCCACGGCGAACGACACCGTCGTCCGCCAGCCGAGGCCGCTGTCAGCGCCGGCCACGGCCTCGACCACTACCTCCCGGTCCAGCCCGGCCAGCCGGCTGAGCTGCTGGCGGACTACGGCTGCCTTGAGCTGCCGCTGCGCGGCCAGGCTGGCGTGCTGCCAGTCGCAGCCACCGCAGCGGCCAGGGCCGGCGTACTGGCAGGGCGCGGTCACCCGGTCCGGTGAGGCATCGAGTATCTCCACTGCATCCGCGCGGGCAAACCGGGAGGTGACCTGGGTGATTCGGGCCCGGACACGCTCGCCCGGCAGGGCATGGCGGACAAATATGACCCAAGCCGTATCATCTTGCCGGGACACGCACCAGCCGCCATGCACGACCTCGCCCGCGACCAGCTCCAGCACATCTCCGGTCATCGGCGCGGGGCCGGTCAGGGTGGTCACGCGGTCCATGCTGCCCTGCTGGTGCGCTGGTGCGCAGTCGGGGTACCAGTCTGGCAGCAGAGCGCCAGAGGGAATACGTTGACTGCACTGCTCTGGGTGGAGGGAAGCACGTGCACATCGTCATCATGGGGTGCGGGCGGGTCGGCTCGAGCGTTGCCCATAGCCTCGAGGATCAGGGCCATTCAGTGGCCGTGATCGATCAGGACCCAGAGGCATTCAGGAAGCTGCGGTCGGGCTTCAAGGGCACCAGGGTCACGGGCGTCGGCTTCGACCGGGACGTGCTCACCGAGGCTGGCATCCAGCAGGCCGCCGCGTTCGCAGCCGTCAGCAGCGGCGACAACTCCAATGTCATCGCGGCCCGGGTGGCCAGGGAGTCCTTCGGGGTACAGCGCGTTGTCGCCAGGATCTACGATCCGCGCCGGGCCGAGGTCTACCAGCGGCTGGGCATTCCCACGGTTGCGACCGTTGCCTGGACCGCGGACCAGATGCTCAGGCGGCTGCTGCCCGAGGGCGCCGAGTCGCTCTGGCGGGATCCCTCCGGCGGGGTGGTGCTGGCCGAGGTGGCCTACGCCGACGGCTGGATCGGCGAGAAGGTCTGCGACCTGGAAACCACCGCCGCGACGCGGATCGCGTTCATCACCAGGCTCGGCGAGGCGATCATCCCGAGTCCTGGCCTGGTGCTGCAGGAAGGCGACGTCGTGCACGTCGTGGCCGAGGACAGCAGCCTGGACCGGATCGCCGCTGTCTTCGCCAATCCGGCGCCCGGACGAGGAGGCCACTGATGCGGGTCGCTATTGCCGGCGCCGGCGCGGTCGGCCGGTCCATTGCCAAGGAACTGCTCGGCAACGGGCATCAGGTCCTCCTCATTGACAAGGACCCGAGCTCCATCAAGGTGCACAGCGTGCAGGGCGCCGAGTGGCTGCTCGCGGACGCCTGCGAGATCAGCGCGCTCGACGACGCCTCGCTCGAGCGATGCAACGTGGTGATCGCGGCCACCGGCGACGACAAGGCCAACCTGGTCGTCTCGCTGCTGGCCAAGACCGAGTACGGCGTGCCGAGAGTGGTCGCCAGGATCAACCACCCCAACAACGAGTGGCTCTTCAACGAATCCTGGGGCGTGGACGTGGCGGTCTCCACCCCGCGACTGCTGTCCGCCCTCGTGGAGGAAGCGGTCAGCGTCGGTGACCTGGTCCGGCTGATGACGTTCGGGCAGAGCGACGCCAGCCTGGTCGAGCTGACCATGCCCGCCGATGCCCCGCTGGCAGGCCAGCACGTCGGCAGCATCGAATGGCCTGCCGACACGGCGCTGGTAGCGATCCTGCGCGATGGCCGGGTGATCGTCCCGAGCAGCGAGGATCCGCTGGAGGCCGGAGATGAGCTGCTGTTCGTGACCAGCCAGGACGTCGAGGGCGAGCTCGCGAGCCTGCTGGCCGGGCGCTGACCGGAACTGGCCGTCCTCGCCGGGCGCTGATCTGGCCGGGAGCTGACCCTGCGGCCCGGCTGCGCCGCGATCGGCCCGGCCGCGCAGCCAGGACTACCGTGTCTCGGTGATCTCCGGGCCGCGCTCGAACGGGTTGGTCGGCATGCCGGTCGGCTCTTCTTCCAGCACCTGGCCTTCGAGCATCTCCCGCGCTTCGGCCGGCAGCTGGATCTCCAGCGGCTGCCTGGGCGGCACCGCATGCTCGCCCCTGACCACCACGACATCGCTGAAGATCTCCTCCAGCGGGGCGGCCAGCGCGGACTGGACCGCAGCGGGACCGCTGATCAGGCCGCGCAGGAACCAGCGCGGTCCGTCCACGCCGAGGAATCGCAGCGGCTGCGGCGGCATCGTCCCGGTGCCATCGGGCAGCGGCGGGCTGATCCAGGCCAGCAGCTCGGGCCCGAAGGGCCCGTCCTGACTCTCGCTCCGGCCACCCGCGTTCGCGACCTCCTCGGCGATCTCGGGCAGCACCTCGTGCCAGAGGCCGCTACTGCGCGGCGCGGCGAAGGGCAGCAACTGCAGCGCGCTCTCGCCCGATATCACGGCAATGGAGACGCCAGCCTCCTCGGAAAAGCCGATCTGGACGTCGCAGCCGTCGCGTACCGGCACGAGCAGGCAGCCAAGGTCGACGCGCTCGCCGTCGGGATACGGGCTGGCGCTATCCCACGGGCCCTCCGACCGCGTATGCACGGGCTCGGTTACCGAGCTATCGCGCAGCTTCGTCCAGGTCGTCGGGTCACTGAGGTCATGGCGGTCGCTGCGTCCGGCCCGGCGGCTCCGCGGCTGGCCGCCGTCGTCCTCTCCGTCCTCAGCAAAGCTGTCCCCGGTTTCCTCCGGGTAGTCCTCGTCCTCGTCATCCAGGAGGTCATCGTCGTCGTCCGGCAGCTCTTCGTCAGCCAGGTACTGGTCCTCGCTGCCGTCAGGTGCTGCCGGGTCCGCGCCATCGCGGCGCCGCCGTCCGAACACCTGCACGCTCCTCACTTCCGGGCCTGCGCTGCTGGCACCGAAACTCGTGGCCGCCGCTTTTCTAGCGGTCGGCTGGCACATACCCTCCGGTCGACCCGTGGCCGCCGATGCCGCGCTGCGAACCTGGCAGTGCGTCGACTTCCAGGAAGGCCGGCATTTCCACGCGCTGTATGACAAGCTGGGCGATCCTGTCGCCCCGGCGCACGTGTACCGCGTGCTCCAGATCGGTGTTGAGCACGATCACCTTGATCTCGCCACGGTACCCCGCATCCACCGTGCCCGGAGCATTGACGATGGTGACGCCGTGATCGGCGGCCAGGCCCGATCGCGGGTGCACGAATGCGGCATACCCAGCCGGCAGCGCGATAGCTATGCCGGTGCCGACGACCGTCCGCTGACCAGGCAGCAGATGGACGTCGGCAGCCGCGTACAGGTCGGCGCCGGCGTCGCCGGGATGAGCGCGGGCCGGCAGCGGCAGGCCGGGATCCAGCCGCCTGATCAGGACTTGCACGTCCGTCGTCACGCTTCGTCCCTCCGGGTGGATCGATGGCCCGGCGGGCCAGTCGCCGCGGGCAGGCTAGCCGGCCCTGGTGCCCGCCTTCAGCACGGGCCAGGCATAGGTGATCACCGCCGTGAATGGCACCGCGACGATCGCGCCGGGGATGCCCGCCACGATCGCGCCGACGGCGAGCACCAGGATGATCGACAGCGGGTGCAGCCGTACCAGCCTGCCCACCACGAGCGGCTGGAGCAGGTGGCCCTCGATCTGGTTCTCCACGATGAAGACTGCCAGCAAGATGACCGCCGCCACCCAGCCCTTCGTGGCCAGCGCGACCAGGATCGCCAGCGCGCCCACGACCAGGATGCCGATGATGGGCACGAATGACGCCAGGAACACCAGCACGATGAACGGCACCAGCAGCGGAACTCCGAGCAGCCACAGGGCCAGGCCGATGAATAGCGCGTGGATGGCCGCGACCAGGGTGGTGCCGCGGACGTAGGCGGTCAGCGTGCGCCAGGCCACCTCGCCCGCAAGCCCGACCCGCCGCCGAGGCTCGGGCCGCAATCCCCTGATGACCCAGGCCCAGATCCTCGGACCGTCCTTGAGCAGGAAGAACGCGATGAACAGCATCAGGACCAGGCCAGCGAGCAGCTCAATGGCGTACTTCCCGCCGGCGAGCACCGTGCCTGCGATCTCCCCCTTGTGCTGGGACAGGTAGTTGCCGAGCTCGTTGGTGTAGGTCTGCAGCCGCCTGGCGTTCAGGTGGAACGGAGCTCCCGCCAGCGAGCGCTGCACCTCCCGCGCCGTCTTGGTGACCTCGCCCGCGAGGGTCGTGTAGTCGGCGCTGACCCGGTCGGCGAACAGCGTGATGGCGCCGGCGATGACCACGATGGCCAGCAGGAACGTGCACCAGGTGGCGAGCAGCGGGGCCAGGCCGGCCCGCTTGAGCCGTGCGGTCAGCGGCTGCAGGAGCGCGGTGAGCAGGAGCGCTGCGATGAAGGGCAGCACCACCAGGCGCAGATCCACGGCCAGCCGGAAGGTGATGTAGATCAGCAGCGCGGTCAGCAGCAACCGCCAGGACCAGGCGGCCGCCTGCTGGAGCAGGCGCGGAATCTGCGCCTCCGGCGCGGGCACAGCGGCCGGCTCGGGCTCCGCGCCCTCAGCCTGTCCCTGACCGGCGGGCTGCCCTGGCCCCTCCGCTGCCCCGGCGGCTTCAGTGCGGGTCAGGAACCTCTGCGCGATGCCGCGCAGGCCGCGCAGGCCGCGCGGCGGCTGGAATTCGTCGCCAGCGCCAGCCGCGGCGCTCGGTCCACCCCCTCGACCGGTCATGGAATACATGTAACCAACTGCGGGCCTGGCAAGCCCGGTCCGACACGCTATCCCTGCTAGGGCGCTCATCTGCACTGATAACGACGTTCGGACACTCTGCCGGTTGCGCGCGTTCGTGGCCCATGTGCCCGCTTTGGCTATCGCTGTCAGCCAGCGCCAGGCCGCGGCGGCCGACCCCGAGGCGCCCTTATCCGGAGAGTCGCCCGCGAGGTAGCGTGGGTGGAGCGGCGTCACTGCACGTGACCACGCAACAGCACAGTGGCTGGCCTTCACGGCACGGCAGGGTCGTCGTACAGCGGAATCCATCGCAGGTCAGCACGGCTGACTGGCGGAGCCCGCGAGTGGCGTGGCTCCGTCCGAGGGGGGACGAGATGCCGTACATCAAGGTAGGCCAGGAAAACTCAGGCTCGATCGATCTCTACTACGAGGATCACGGCTCAGGTCAGCCGGTGGTGCTGATCCACGGCTACCCGCTCAGCGGCCGGGCCTGGGACAAGCAGGTTCCCGTGCTGCTGGACGACGGCCGCCGCGTCATCACCTATGACCGGCGCGGCTTCGG
>Ga0209169_10000661_pt1 | contig 21082 bp, 14 predicted proteins | sample HubBroMetageWRM4_FD_188346 | JGI IMG/M metagenome (GOLD analysis project Ga0209169, IMG submission 188346) | Warmed soil microbial communities from the Hubbard Brook experimental Forest, New Hampshire - Hubbard Brook CCASE Soil Metagenome WRM 4... | ecosystem: Environmental > Terrestrial > Soil...
CGGACGACTCATTGGCCGCGATACGTGCGCGCAACAGGTTCGGGATAGCAATCGCAGCGATGATCAAAATGATCGCCACTACGATCAGCAGTTCGATTAGTGAGAAGCCCTTTTGTTTCCGCATTTATATTGTCCTCGTCTCCGTTTGACTGTTTTGGTTGGATGACCAACTCGCATGTACTATCGCACTCTAAGGGCCAGAGGCCCAAGTGACGGAAGTCAGATGTCCTTCTGGACCAAACCTCAGTGTTTTCAGTCACGCCCCGCAGGATAGTCACCTCCTGCATCACCTTCAATTCTTCCAGTATGACACTTTCAGAGAGCCAGATTGACAAATTTTGCCAGTCACTCCTCATCTCCATTTTCCCGCCAAACCGCCCGTCAGAAGCCGTAACTCCCATTTGGGAACGCTCGCTTATGTGTTTCTTGCATCCGTCGATTCTTATTTTCCGGCAGCTTTGGGAACTGAGAAGAAGGGAGTTTGTGCATCTGAAAACCGAAGCAGGATTTACCCTCGAGGCAATATCACGGACTCTAAGTAGATTTAGTGTGCTGCCTCCGCTGTGGACTGATGACCCTGCACCATTCTCGGATGCGACCAACGTTACATTTCAATAGAACGTCTATCTGTAGTGATTTCCGTCTGCTCCGGGAAATCCAAGCAGACTTCAGTTCCCGGAGAGAAGCAACTGTGCCGCTTTCTGCGCCGCCGCAAGATCTAGCGAGAAATGCGCCACCTGTTCGTAGATCGCATCGGCGTCGTCTGAGCGACCTTCTCGCTGCAAGGCTTGTGCCAACAGCAAGTAGCCAATATCTGTGCGCTCGGTCGCGAGCGCGAGCGAGTATTGGCGAACGGCCTCGGGCAGGTCACCACTTTCCTGGGCGATCAAGCCGAGTCCTGTCATCGCCCTGGCCCGGTCGGGAGCCAACTGAAGCGCCGTCTCGAAACACTGCTTCGCCTTCATCGGCTCCCCCATTTTTCGATAGACAAATCCTAAACGGTTGTAGCCCGTAGCACGCGTATCCATATCGGCCGCGCGGCGAGCCACCAGCTCAAACTGCTCGATTGCCGCTGCCAGATTGCCGCTGTGCTCCTCATAGTCGCCGAGGCCAAGAGTGGCGGTCGGGCCGCCGGGAACAATGGCGAGCGCCGCCCTGTAGTGCGCGCCGGCCTCTTCGACCCGATCCTGACTGAGCAGAAAACTCGCCAAGTTATTTTGTGCGCCGTAGCTGTTCTCTTTGACCGCCAGCGTATGGAGCCACAGTGATTCAGTATCCTGCCAGTAGCCAACCTGCCGATAGGTGAGCGTACCTAGCGCTAGCAGACAAGCAACGGCAGAAACGGCGAGATATGGCGCAGGAATTCGAGAAGCTTCGGACCAATCCGCAGCCACCCAGATTGACATCAGAAACAAGCCAATGAACGGAAGGTAGGCATAGCGATCCGCCATTGCTTGAGAGCCCACTTGAACCAGCCCGATCATCGGCACCAAGCTGCCCAGAAACCAGAACCACCCGACGGCAAGATATCGTTGCTGGCGGGCGCGGAGCACCCAGGCCGTGACAAGCAGCAGGAGGACCGCAGCCGCACCTACTTGCCATGCAGGATAGGGTCCGACGTGCACATAAAGGACCGCCAGCTTAGATGGCCAGACGGCTTTCCCAAGGTAGCGCACATACGAGATCAACACATTCTCCAGCCGCAAGCGCAGAGCGTACTGAGAGAAAGGCTGGACGGCGCCCCCTCCCGCCTGAGCCTTGATCGTCACCATCGCGCTCGCCGCCGAGAGCAGCAGCAATGGCACCTTCTCCAAGACGAGCCGTCCAACCCCGAATCTCGGTGAGTGTCCGACTTGCTCCAACGCCCCATCTGGCACCGAAGCCCTAATCCGGCGCAGCGGCCAGTAATCCCATAGCAGGAGCAAAAATGGAAACGTGACCGCCTGAGGTTTACTGAGCAGCGAAAGCGTAAACAAAAAGACCACTGCGGCGTATCGACGAAGCCCCGGTTTGCGCCCGTACCAAGCATAGGCATACAGTGCGAGCAGAAAGAACAGCATGCTCAATACATTCTTCCGCTCGGCCGCCCATGCCACCGACTCGACGTTCATCGGATGCAACGCGAACAAAGCGGCGACCATCAGGCTGCGCCAGCGGAATCCCGTAGCGCTCTGCAGCAGCAAAAACAGAAGTACGGCGTTGGCCGCGTGCAGCAGGACGTTCACATAGTGATGTCCAATGGGATTCACACCGAAAAGTTGGCAGTCGAGCGCGTGGGACAGCCAGGTCAGGGGGTGCCAGTTCGCTTGCTCATATGCGGTGAAAGCCCATTTCACAGTCGCCCAAGTCAGGCCAGCCCGCACGTGCGCATTGGCTACGATGTATCCACTGTCGTCATACTCAACGAATCCGTTGTGAACCACAGGATGGTAGAACACCAGCACAACGACGGTCAGCAGCAGACACAACAGCAGAGTTCGCTCCCGTGGCGACTGAAACAGCCGTAAGGAAGTCGAGACTTCGGGTGCTTCCAGACGCTTCGGCGCCGCCGCAGAGGAACTCATAGATTCGATATTATTGGATGCACTTTATTTTGAACCAGTCATGAACCATCGCGAGGAAGAACTATGAGACGTGAGTGCCCTTAGTAACCGCTGGATAGTCCGCTCGATGTCCACTCCGAACCCTCCGTCTCTGCGCTAGAATGGGCCTCGCCGGAGTGCTCATGCCGAATCTTCAATCCCATGCCGATCGCGACATCGCTCGTGCTTCCACTCTGCCTGCAACTCTTTACTTCAACGCGGAGACTTTTGCCGCCGAAAAGACCAAGCTCTTCGCCTCTACCTGGCAGGTCGTCGGTCATGTTCACCAGGCCGCGAATCCCGGCGACTACTTTACCTTTGACCTTATTGGAGAGCCGCTTCTCATCGTCCGCGGCGAGGACGGCATTCTCCGTGGTTTTTATAATGTCTGCCGTCATCGCGCCGGCAATCCCGCTTCCGGCTGCGGAAACCGCAAACTCTTCCGCTGTGCCTACCACGGTTGGACCTACCGTCTCGACGGTGCTTTACTCGTCACCCCCGAATTCGATGGCGTCGAAGATTTCGATACTGCGGAATTCGGCCTTGTGCCAGTTCTCATCGAAGAATGGTTCAACCTCATCTTCGTCAATCTCGATCCCGAGGCCGGACCGCTCGCCGAGTCTCTGGGCGAAATGCCCTCCCGCGCTGAGAAATTTAATTTCAAGAACATGAAGTTTTCCGAACGCCGTACCTACGAAATGAACTGCAATTGGAAGACCTACATCGACAACTATCTTGAGGGATACCATCTGCCAAGCGTTCACCCGGCGCTCAACCGCGAAGTTAACTACAATGCCTATACCGTCGAGCCTTATCCGCAGTATGTTCGCCAGTGGACCCCAATCCGCGGCACCCAGCCCGGAGACGCCGCCCCGCGCCGCTACCCGGAATCAGGTAATCACAACGGCGACGAACTCACCGCCGACTATTACTGGGTCTTTCCTAACTGGATGCTCAACTGCTACCCCGACAACATTTCGCTCAACATCATCCTACCGCTCGCGCCCGAACGTACTCTGGCCATTTTCGAATGGTATCTACCCGAGAAGGATCTGGGCAGCGAAGCTGCCAGCAAGGCTTTGGCGTTCAGCGACGAGATTCAAGTTGAAGACATCAGCATCTGTGAGATCGTGCAGAAGAATCTCCACTCCCGCAGTTATCACAGCGGTCGCTACAGCGTGAAACAAGAAAAAGGCGTCCACGCCTTCCACCAGATGTATCGCGAATTGATGCCCGGATAAACCGGCGTTTGATTTTGCGTGGCGCAACGGTTTACGCTGCGATAACTGGCCCATTTTCAGTGACGACTTGAGTCGCTGAGGTCACACTCGGGCTGGGGATTAATTTTCCCCGCAAGCAGGTTAGTTACCCTCGATTGATCCCAGGCAACTCAGAATGGCCTCGAGAAACGTGCCGCGATATTCTTGGGAGAGCGAAGCTGCGGATAATCGTGCCGCGGTCGATCAATATGTCCTCAACTCTAGAGAAGCGCGTTGTCATTTTCTGCCTCTTGCTGGCAGCAGCGACGCTCGCTTTCTACAATCCCGTAGTCCATAACAACTTCGTCGATTTCGATGACCTGTCTTATATTCAGAAGAATAACCATGTCCTGGCCGGTGCGACGTGGGACACCGTGAAGTGGGCGTTCACGACCTTTCGTGACGGAAACTGGCATCCCTTGACCTGGCTGTCTCATGCCTTGGATTGTCAATTCTTTAGCCTCAACCCAATCGGCCACCATTACACAAGTTTGCTACTCCACACGGCCAGTGTAGTGTTGCTGTTCTTACTGCTCCAGCAAGCTACCGGATTCACTTGGTCTAGCCTGATAGTAGCGGCTTTATTCGCGCTCCATCCAATCAACGTCGAGTCGGTAGCCTGGGCAGCTGAGCGCAAGAATGTACTCAGCATGTTTTTCTTCCTGCTTGCCCTCTTTGTCTATGACCGCTATGGACGAACCGGGAAGCGCTATCTATATTGGCTCGTCACTTTATTATTCGCTTTAGGTCTGCTGGCGAAATCCCAGATCGTCACCTTTCCTTTTGTGCTATTGCTGTGGGACTACTGGCCGCTCCACCGCATCGGTCGGGCAAAAGGTTCTGAGCTTGGTGCAACTGAGCCTGGTTCAACTGCCACTCCCACACCACGCTCGTTGACGTATCTAATCCTGGAAAAATTGCCGCTCTTCGTTCTAGCCGCAGCGGATTCGATAGTCACTGTGTTGGCTCAACGTGCCGGTGCGTCCGTGCGCACCCTGGCCGAAGTCCCGTTATCGGTAAGGATGGAGAACGTCTTCGTCTCCTACGTGAGGTACCTCGGAAAGGCTTTCTGGCCCTCCCATCTCGTTCCGATGTATCCGCGCCCCGAGAATCTGCTCCCAACCTGGCAAGTCATGGGAGCCATCGCGCTCCTGCTCCTTATCTCAGCAATCGTGCTGCGATCGCGTCATAATCGCCCCTATTTGGCTGTAGGCTGGTTCTGGTTTCTGGGAACCTTGGTCCCCATGATCGGCATCATCACGGTTGGCGAACAGGCAATGGCCGACCGCTACGCCTACATCCCCTACATCGGTTTGTTTATTGCAGTTGTTTGGACGCTCGGAGCGGCAGTCTCCAAACTTCGCATCCCCAATGCATGGCCAGCCGCGACCGCCGTTGTGGTCGTCCTTGTTTTGGGATGCCTTACCTATCGCCAAATCGCCTATTGGCACGACAATGAAACCTTGTGGCGCTACACCTTGAGCGTCACCGACCGGAATTACGTGGCGCACAACAATCTCGCACTCGCCTTAGCCAAGCACGGCCAGCCCGACGAGGCTATCTATCATTTCCGTACAGCTAAGACACTTCACAGTTATTCGAACGACCAGATTGTGGCGCTCTGCTGGTACGAATTGCACGTCGAACATCCTCAGGAAGCTATCGAAGATTGCAATTCTGTTTTGCACAGTCCCTATATTTCGAACGACTTCAAAGCGCAGGCCGGCGCATGGAGCGGCCTAGGTCAAGCCGACTTACAATTGCACCGCTACGATGAAGCCGCTGAGAACTTCCGGAAGGCCCTACGCCTGAACCCGGAGGAGGGTAATGCTTTGGTCGGAACCGGCCTCCTTGCGCTGCACCAGGGGCATTTCGACATAGCCGTCACGCAGCTCTTCCACGCAGTGACAGTCGATTCCACGGATGCTAATGCCTTGCTCTTTGCGGACGCTCTACGCCGGGACGGTCGTCTAGCCGAAGCCGATTCCGCCTTAGCCCAAGTGCATAAAGTCGCCTCAGATCTAGCGCAAACTCAATCCAACGCAGAACAACTGCTCTCCTTTGCCGGACTAAAACCATTGCCCGAAGACATCGCACAAACGCGTTAGACCAACGTTTTCTACGTGGCGTTCCCAAATTGCGGAATGAGGAAAAGTGGTCGTCAAAGTGTTTATCTCGATTTTTCGTGGCGCTCTCAGCGCCTCGGCGGTGGAATTCAGCTTCGCTTCAGCAGCAGACAAGTAATGTCATCATGCTGTGGAGTGTTGCCAACATGGCCGTCCAATTCCGCAAACAAACCTCGCAACATCTCTGCCGGAGTCATTCCAGAGTTACGATCTACTAACCGAATTAATGTCGGTTCGTCGTATTCTTCGTCCTTTGCATTGACGGCCTCGATCACTCCATCCGTGAAAATCACCAGCCAGTCTCCGGCATCCAGACGGGTCGTTCCCACCTGGTAAGGCGCGTCCGCGAGAATCCCCACGGGAATACCTCCCGCCTCCAATCGCTCCACTAAGCCCGACGATTTCCGCAGAATCGGAACATTATGCCCGGCATTGACATAAGTCACATCGCCAATAGCTGGATCCAGCTCGGCAAAAAAAGCCGTCGTGAAGCGAACTCCGCCTTGGCTGTTCGAACAAGCATAGCGATTGATCCCGCTCACCAGGTCCGCCAGAGGCACCCCGCTCGTCGATAATGTCCGCAGACTGGCCTGGAAGGTCGCCATCAGCATCGCCGCCGGAATACTTTTTCCCGCAACATCGGCAACCACAAATAAAATGCGATCTTCGCTCAAGCTCTTGCCCGGCCGTAAAATCACATCATAGTAATCGCCCGCTACCGTATTTGCCGGACGCGTCGCGTAAGCAATCTGATATCCCGGAATCTGCAGCGGTGCTCCCGGCAACAACCACGCCTGAATATCTTTGGCGATCTCCAGGTCGCGCTTCATCACCACCCGGTCGGACAACTCCAATAGCAACACCAGCAACAGCAGCAATCCGCCCACCACGTGGAAGTCGACTTGAAAGAGTTCGACATGTCCGGCGCGGTCGTTATAGGACACGCTGGCGGACGAAAAAAACAGGAAAATCAATCCCACCAGCACCAGCACCCGCCGCGCCGGACTCAGCTTTTCCAGAATCGCCCAGAACATCGCCTTCGAAGTTCGCCAAAACCGCCGGTATCGCGACGGTTCCGTCTCTAGATTTTCCAGACCCGCGGAATAGAACCGGTAGCTCGAACGCGCGTCTTTGGCAAACTGCGACCAGAGCTGGTTCATAGCCAGCCCCTCGCTGACCCGATACCAGAACCGTCGGGCGCGGCCTTTCAGAGGAGGTTGCGGCGGAACGGTCTGTGTAGAGGCCATAGGCAGAGCAATCATTATAGGGTAGGCATCTGTCGTTGATGGAGAGCCGGGCGTCCTCGCCCGGCCAAAGAGAGTCGGAAGCAGGAGAATACGGAACGTCGAGAAACCTCAAAACAATTTCATCTGCTCGTCCTTCGCCTGCGCCCCACGACTGCCGTGCCCGCGCTCGCTCCCCATTCCGTATTTCCGCCGAAAGATCGCCATCAACTCCGACAATCGCTGCCCATATCCTTTCGGCAGAAACGCCCGGTCCGCATAGCGCTTCCGGTAGAACTCCACCAAGGGAGGAAACTGCTCTTCCAAAAACGGCAGGAATACCGCCGCCGAACAAGGTTTGAGAAAAAGAGGATTGGGAAAAATAAACTTTGCGCCCGCCACACTCGCCGCCTTCACCAGCACCTCGAGATCCCGCGGTTTGTCCGTAATTTCCGGCAGTACGGGAGCGCAATTTATCCCCGCGTTAACCCCAGCCAGATTCAACTGCCGAACCGCCTCCATTCGTAGATCGGGACGCGGTGCCCGCGGCTCCAGCTTTCGTGCCAATTCCGTGTCCATCGTAGTAATGGTCACACTCACAGAGATCCGGTTGTGCTCGCCCACGCGCCGCAGGATTTCCGTATCGCGCGTGATCATGTTCGACTTGGTAACAATTCCAATCGAAAGTCCAGAATGAAGCGCCAATTCCTCAAGAATTGCCCGAGTAACCTCAAACCGCCGCTCCGCTGGTTGATAAGGATCGGTAGCCGTGCCAATCGCAATTCCCTCGTCACGCTTTACTTTTTTCAATTCCGACCGAAGCAATCCCGCCGCTTGCTGCTTAACGAAAATCTTTCGCTCGAAATCCACCCCATCCCGCAGCTCCATGAACTCATGGGTGTAGCGCGCATAGCAGTATTTACAGGCAAATTCGCAACCGCGATAAGGATTGATCGCCCAGTTAAAGGGAAGATTGCGCGCGCTCACTACCCGGCTGAGCACGGACCGCGTCCCCAAGGTAAAGTATTCAACATTGTGGCCCTCACGCAGCGACTCGCCCTCGGCAGCCATTCGCGCAATGCCAACGAGCTTCGGGGAGGAACAGACTTCCTGAAATAAGGGCAGGGAAGACATAAAGCATATTCGCTATTTGTTCGCCTACGATAGCGCTGGAATGCGAGCGTGTCAAACGAAAAGTTTTGCAACAGACTTCGAACCGCTAAGAATGCAAGATGAGTGCCAAAATGAGTGCGAAGATAGTGCAAACGGTTGCGTCCCCTATCGGAACGACTGGCTCCGCGATTCCGAAATTGGTCAAAATTTAAGATACTCCGCCGCAAAACTGCGCTAGTATTGCCTTCCACTCTCCCCCCAAGGTGGAAGCCGCGAGCCCAACTCGCCGCCATCCCCCAAATTTCGGAGTTCATATGAAGCGCCGTCGTTCACTTCGGCATTTAGCCGTTGCAACTTCAATCCTAGTTTTTATCTCGTCTCTGGCCGCAGCTCAGTCCTACTCTGTGACCAATATTGGTAAAGCGTCCACGCGACCATCGCCGCGCGCCCTCGACAACAACGGAGACGTAGTGGGAGTGTTCGTTGTCCCCACGAAACCACTGCAATCACACGCGTTTTTCTATACCAAGACCGGCGGTGTGCAGGATCTCGGTACGCTAGGAGAAAGTGGAAATGACAGCGCCGCCTTCGGAATCAACACAGCAGGTCAGGTGGTCGGGCAGGCGAATTCGTCAGCAACCGGATCTGATCAGGCTTTCCTCTGGACCAATGCCGCTGGCATGATCGATCTTGGCAACCTCGGTGGGCCGGGCAGCGTCGCGAATGCCATCAACGCTTCCGGACAAGTTGCTGGGCAGTCCGATCTGGCCAATGGCTTCACGGCCGGTTTTCTCTGGACCCCCGGTGGCGAAATGCAGAATATAGGCACGCTTCCCGGCGGCCAGCAAAGCGGCGCTAACGCCATCAACACTTCGGGAGAAATCGCCGGCTGGGCCAACGTCGGCAGCAATGACGACGCTATCATCTGGACCGAGAGCGGCGGTTTGATCAATCTCGGAATCAACGCCAGCTGCGGAGCCACGGCTCTCGGTATCAATGATTCTGGCGAGGTCGTCGGCTGGTTTAATAATTCATCAGGCTGCACGTTCACGTCCCATGGATTTTCCTGGACTCACAGCGGCGGACTCAAAGATCTCGGCGTGTTGTCAGGGGGACAATACAGCTTCGCCTACGGCATCAACTCCACCGGGCAAATCGTCGGCACCGGAGCTTCCTCGACCTCGGCCATCGTCGCGCTGCTCTGGACAGCGGACGGCACAATTCACGACTTGAATACCCTGATTGCTCCTGGAATCGCTAGAACTCTGGTGTCCGCCAATGCCATTAACAATGCCGGGCAAATTGTGGTGGACGCAACTTCCAAAACCGGAAAGGGCAACTACGCTCTGCTCCTGACGCCCATCATGAGCACCACCGTATCATCATCGCTGAACCCATCGGTGCTCGGACAAGCCGTGACCATAACCGCGACCGTAACTTCGATCGCGGGGCCGCCACCGAACGGCGAGCAAGTCGTCTTCAAACAAGGAGCCACCGTTCTAGCGAACGTTCCCCTAAGCGAAGGAGTGGCCAGATTCACAACTTCAACCCTCACCGTAGGTCAGCACAAGATAGTAGCAACCTACTCCGGAGACGCAATCTACGCCTCCAGTAAGTCGCTAATCTTGACGCAGGTAGTGAGTAAGTAAGGAAGGGTCCGCTGCTTTTCTAACGGTAGAGACGGGCTCGCCCCGTCTCCCACCGCCTAAATCTACTGACGCTCACCCTGTTCCGGCATCAGCCCCGGAGGCGGCGCCGGAATCGTAATATCCAGTTTGTTAACTGTCCCAAGCGAAGGCAGCAGTTTGTCAAAGTCGCTGACGTGGCCCACAACCAGCACCGCCATGTGATCGCGATGTAAATACTTCGCCGCGACCCGAGCGACATCTTCCTTGGTCACTCGTTCAATTCCTTTCTGAAAGTTCTCCAGAAAATCCAGCGGATACCCATAAAACTCGTAAGCCATTTTTTCCTGCAAAACTTTGTCCGGAGAATCGAAACGAAAAACAAAAGAATTCAGAATAGAATCCTTGGCGCGCTTGATTTCCTCATCGTCAATTGGACGTTTAGGCAATTCAGCCAGTTCCTCATCAAGCGCCTGGATGGATTCAAATGTAGTGCTGCTCTTGGTACTAACCATCAGCCGCAGCATTCCTGGATGATCCCACCCCGCGCCCACTCCACCACCGACCGCATACGCCAGTCCCTTGGTTGTGCGGATGTCGCCAAACAAGCGTGAAGAAAAACCGCCGCCGAACGCCTCATTAAACACGGAGACCGCAAAGTAATCGGGATTCTTTCGCGTGATTCCAACCCCAACCATCTGAATGTTGCTCTGATTCACATCGGTCTTATCGACCTGGTAATAGCTTGGCTTAGCGGGATCGGGCTTAATCTCGGGATTGTTAGCCGCCGGTCCCTTAGCCCACGAAGCAAACGCTTCGCGCAGGCGCGCTTCCATCTTCGCCGAATCAAAGTCTCCGACCACACCCAGAATGATGTTATTGGGATGTACATACTTGCCGTGCCACTCAATTAGATCCTGACGCGTGATCGCCGCCACCGTTGCATACTCAGCAACCCGCGCATAAGGGTTATTCGCGCCATACACTAGCTTTTCCGCTTCCCGTCCGGCAATCTGGGAAGGATCGTCATTGCGCCGAGAGATGCCGTCATACATCCCCTTTTGCGCAATCTCAATTTTCTCCGCGCGGAACTCCGGATTCTTCAGCACATCCTCAAACACCCGAAACACATCGTCAAAGTCTTCCTTCAAACACGAAAAACTCACGCTCGTTGAATCTTCGCCTCCGCCGGTCTCGACCTTCGCGGCCCGCTGCTCCAGAAAGTCATCCAGTTGATCGCCAGTCTGTGTCTTGGTCCCGCCAGTGCGCCAAACTTCCCCATAAACATCAGTCAACCCCGTTTTGTTTGCGGGAACCGCGATCTCACCGCCGCGAATGCGAGCCGTCCCATCAATCGTCGGCAGCTCGTGGTCTTCCTGAAGAAAAATCACCATGCCATTCGGCAACTCAAACCGCTTAGGCTCTGCTGGATTAAAAGCCGGCAGCTTAGGAATCTGTATCTGCTGCCACGGCTGCTGCGAAGGAGTCTGCGCCTGCGCCCATGAGTCAGCGCCAACGCATACGAAACCAATAAACAGGGTGAGCGCAAACAAGAAGAATTGCTTCGTATCAGGGTATCGCTTCAGCGATACCGCAATATCTGAGAAATGATTTGCCCCTTTAAGGGCCGTGCGTGCGCGCTTCACTGTCCACCTCCCTGTGAATCCGCCGCTCCCGGAGGTACACCAGCAAACTCGATAATCCCCACCGTGCGATTTTCCGGAGTGAACGTCTGATTCGCCACTCGCCGTATATCCGCCTTAGTCACCTTCTCAATTCGATCCACCGACCGGAACAGCTCCCGCCAGTCGTCATAGCGCGCCTGATAAAGGCCCAGCTCGGATGCCAGACCTTCATTCGATCCCAACGAGCGGATCAAATTAGCCTTCGCCCGCGTCTTGATCATCTTCAACTCTTCATCCGAAATATCTTCCTTCTTCAACCGCTCAATCTCCTCATGGATGGCAACGGCCATCTCTTGCGGCTTGTGCCCCGGAATCGGGAACGCATAGAACGCAAACAGATGCGGATATTTACTTCCCGGCAGTCCCGTAAATCCCGCCGAGTCCGAAGCAATCTGCTTGTCCCGAACCAGCGCCCGATAAAGACGAGACGTCCGTCCGTTCGACATCAAATCAGCAATAGCGTCGTATACCTCGTCATCCGGACTGCGGTAATCGGGACGGTGATAGCCCTCAAGATAGAGCGGCTGTGACTGCTCGTGCAGCACCACCGTTCTCTCAGAATCCTGCGGTGGTTCAGTTGTAGTAGCCGTATCCGGCTTGGGACGCGCCGGAATGCGCGAAAAATATTTCTCCACAATCGGCATCGCCTCCGAAGCCTTCACATCTCCCACCACGGTGACCACCATGTTCGAAGGGACGTAATACTTATCAAAAAAATTCGCAGCATCCGTAGCCGAAAAAGAATTTAAATCCGAAATCCACCCAATCGTTGGCCGATGATAAGGATGCGCCGCAAACGCCTCTTCAGTAAATTGCTCCAGCAACCGTCCTACAGGATTGCTATCCGTCCGCATCCGCCGCTCTTCAATCACCACATTGCGCTCTTTATAAAATTGCCGCATCACCGGATGCAAAAACCGCTCCGACTCCAGATAGGCCCACAACTCCAGCCGATTCACCGGAAACGAATAGTGATACCCGGTCTCGTCGTAATCGGTGAACGCGTTCATGCCCTCGCCGCCTTCACTCTCCACAATCTTTCCAAACTCATTTGTATAAGGAGCAGAGAATTTATCCGCGGCGGCAATCGCATCCTTCCAGTCTTGCTCCAGCTGCTTGAGTTTTTTGTCGTCGCGATCAACCGGCTTATCGCGCTCCGCAATGTAAGCCGCATAAGCCACTTCAACTTTAGCCAGCGCAACTTTTTCGTCAGGATAATCGCGCGTCCCAATCGTGTCCGTCCCCTTGAACGCCATGTGCTCGAACATGTGCGCCAAACCGGTCTTACCCATCGGATCCTGCACCGAGCCCGCATCCACATGAGTAAAGAACGAAAACACTGGAGCCTCCGGTCGCTCGCAGATAATAACGGTCAGACCGTTGCTAAGCTTCTTAACGGTAGTCCGCTTCTCAAAAGAAGCCTGATCCTGGCCAAAAGCCAGCGAGCAGAGCAAGAAACAACCAACAATTGTTTGTATAGAAATTAAGCGGATTCTCATCCAGCCTCCAACTCAAACGAAAAAGAACCAGAAAATCGAACTTACGTGCCGCCGATGAACATTGTCAAACCAGCATAAGTGGAGCGACGGGCATCCTCGCCCGTCAAACCGAGCGCAGCTCGCTGAGTAAGAGTGTTAAGCGCCTACCAAACGCGGCAAGCATTCTCCGCCACCATCGGCTGTCCCGCCTTGCATCCAAACGCCTGTTGGAACGCCGCCGAGTTCTGCACCGCTCCATTCACCCGCCACCGTCCGGGAGAATGCGGATCAGTCAGCACCCGCTTCCGCGCCTCCTGATCAGTGACGTTCTGGCACCAGATCTGTCCATAAGCAAGAAAGAATCGTTGCGGAGCCGTATATCCATCAATCGGCTTCACCGGAGTGTCCCCGATCATCTTCGTCAGTGCCATATAAGCGATCTTCAACCCGCCGTTGTCAGCCGTGTTTTCGCCGAGCGTCAATCTGCCGTTGAGCTTGACCTCGCCTTTATCGTCCTTAACCGAAACAAAGCTCGAATACTCGTCAGCCGTGCAGCCGACGCGCTTCTCAAATTCCGCACCATCTTCCGCCGTCCACCAATCGCGGAAGTTACCCTCCGCATCGTACTTACGCCCTTGATCGTCGAAGCCGTGCGTCAGCTCATGTCCAATTACCACCCCAATGCCGCCATAATTCACTGCATCATCCATCAGCTTCCCGTAAAACGGAGGCTGCAAAATTCCCGCCGGAAAGTTGATATCGTTCATCGGAGGCCTGTAATAAGCATTCACCGTCGGCGGAGTCATGCCCCAATCCTTGCGGTCCGTAGGCTGATCGATCTTCTTATATTGCCGCGCCACTTCGAACGCCTCCGCACGCTCCACGTTACCTGCATAATCGTCAGATTTGATCACCACGCTGCTGTAATCGCGCCACTGATCGGGATAGCCAATATTGTTGACGATGGTATTGAGCTTCTCGTAAGCCTTCTTCTTCGTCGTGTCCGTCATCCACGGCAGCTGGCTGATGTCCTCACGCATCGCGCTCTCAATACCCTGCACCATCTTTAATGTCCGTTCTTTGCCTTCAGCGCCAAAAGTGCGGTCGACATAAAGCTTGCCCAGCGCCATCCCCAGGCTGAAGTCGGTCGATTTCACGCAGCGCTTCCAGCGCGGCTCCATCTCTTGTTGTCCCGACATGTATTTGCCGTTGAAATTAAAATCCTCTTCCACAAAAGCCTTGGTCAGCCCCGGAGCATAAGTATTGATCGTCTTCCATCGCAGATACACCTTCCAGTCGTCGAGCGGCACCGTATTCAACTGCTCGTTCACCTGCTTGAAGAATTCAGGATTGCCCACGTTAAGAGAAGTAAACTTCGGCGATCCGTTATCCGCGAAGTATTCCGTAAGGTCGAAATTCGGATCGGCCGCCGCAATCTCCGCGACCGTCATTTTGTGGTCGCGATTCTTGGGATCGCGTCGCGCCGTGCGATCCATCGACGCCTTCGCCAGCCCCGTCTCGATAGCAAGCACGGTCTTGGCCTCAGCCGCCGCCGCTTCCGGCTTATCGCCGGCCAGTTCGAACATCTTCGCCACGTGCTCCACATACTTCTGCCGCGTCTCCACCGACTTCGCATCATCCTTTATGTAGTAATCGCGATCCGGTAGTGTGATCCCGCCTTGGTCGATGAACGCAATCGTTGCAGTCGAATCATGCATGTCGGGCTGCGGATAGAAAGCAAACAAAGCCGGCGTAGCATTGCGATGCATCTTGGCAATCTCGCGAATTAGATCCGCCTTAGTCTTGATCGCGTCAATCCGTGCCAACGGCTGAGTCAGCGGAGCAATCCCTTTTTTCTCGATCGCTTTCTCATCCATGCATGACGCATAGTAACCGCCTACCAAAGCCTCCGGCCCTGTGTGTTTCCCCGAAGCCTGTGCCTCGGTCAATATGTCCCGCAAAATATACAGATTGTGCTCGGCAAGTTCGTCGAATCGTCCCCAGCGCGACTTGTCCGCAGGAACAGGATTGTTCTTCATCCATGTCCCACAAGAGTACTGATAAAAATCCACGCAAGGATCGACGGATTTATCAATAGCGGTCACGTCGAACACAGGAATTTCCTTGGGCGCGCCCGAAGAAGACGAGCCAGTCTGGCCCAAACAAAGTAAAGCGCCGAACAGCAAACACAAAACACAGAAAATGCAAGCTCGCATGTTTCCCTCGAATGTGGAAGTACTAAATCAAATATCGGTAGAGACGCGGCTCGCCGCGACTCTGTCTGCGCCCGCACAACACCAAACATTCTAAAGCCAGAATGCCACTCTTCCGCGTGCAAATGCTAGGAAGGCCTCGATAACAAAACAAACCCGTGACGTTGAGCTGGCATCAGACCACTCTGAATTGTGTCTGGAGTCGAATGCTGGAGGCGAATTCGACCGCCGGGAAACTATACTAGACCGTCGGCTCAAACCTGCCCACCATGTCCACTCCCACCATCGTCGAAGTCGAAGGCCGCAAACTAAAGCTCACGAATCTGGATAAGGTCCTCTATCCCGCCACCGGATTCACCAAAGGACAGGTGATCGATTTCGCCGTCCGCATCGCGCCCGCGCTCCTGCCGCATTTAGCCGAACGAGCGCTCACCATGAAGCGCTATCCCGAAGGCGTGGATCACGAATATTTCTTCGAAAAAAATGCACCAATGCATCGCCCCGACTGGGTAAAGACCACTCCCATTTGGAGCGAGGGCAACCATCGCACCGTCCATTACATTCTCGCGAACGACCTACCCACGCTGGTCTGGATCGCGAATCTCGCTTCCATCGAGCTCCACCCGTCGCTCTCATTAGCCACTGATATCGCGACGCCCACCATGATCGTTTTTGATCTCGACCCCGGACCGCCCGCCAACATCATCCAATGCGCGCAAGTCGGCCTCTGGGTCCGCGACATCTTCAATCATTTCGGCCTGCAGAGTTTTCCAAAAACTTCCGGCTCCAAGGGAATGCAGATCTACATCCCGCTGAATACGAAAATCAGTTACGAGCAAACCAAGTCTTTTGCCCACGCCATAGCGCGCCTGTTGGAGCATGAGCATCCCGACCTGGTTGTCTCCGATATGAAAAAAGCCGTGCGCACCAATAAAGTCTTCGTCGATTGGAGCCAGAACGATGCGCACAAGACAACCATCTCCGTCTACTCCCTGCGAGCCCGCGAGCATCCCACTGTGTCGACCCCAATCACTTGGGAAGAAGTAGAACAAGCGCTAAAGAAAAAAGATGCGAACCGTCTGGTCTTCGAAGCAAAAGACGTGCTCGCAAGAGTAAAAAAGATGGGCGACCTCTTCGGCCCCGTCCAGAAACTGAAACAGAAGCTGCCAGACCTGGCAGGACTAGGAGCCGCCCCAGAAAAAGAGCAAGAAGAACAGAAAAGAGAAGAAGAGAAAGGAGACAAAAAGCGCATCACCGCCGCAGCCCAAGTCGAAAATCGTCCCAGCTCAATAAAAAAGCGACGAGCAAGAAAGGGAAGTCCGCGCCGCCAAAGCGCCGCAAGCTATAATCCCCGCTGATATGGCGAATCTCTACATCGGCACCTCCGGATGGGCGTATCCAACCTGGAAGCCCGCTTTCTACCCAGAGAAACTCGCCCAGAAAAAGTTTCTCAACTGCTATGCCTCGAAACTAAACGCCGTAGAAGTCAACTACACCTTCCGCCAGTTAGTAAAAGAAACAACCGTCCAAAACTGGATAGCCGAAACGCCCGATCATTTCCGCTTCACCATCAAAGCTCACCAAGTCCTGACCCACATCAAGCGCCTGAAGGACACAGCAGAATTCCTGCAACGCTTCCTGACTCCGTTAGAAGCCCTAGAGCGAGCCGGACGCCTCGGCCCCATCCTTTTTCAACTCCCACCAAATTTCAAAGCCGATCAGTCCGTCCTCTCCGAATTTCTGAAAACTCTGCCCCGAACCGTCCGCGCCGCCGTCGAGTTCCGCCACGAATCCTGGTTCTCGAGTCCAATGCCCTCCGATCCCACGCCCATGGACGCGACCAGTAACACGCTGCGCGAACGCAACATCGCCCTCTGCGTGGCCGAAACCGAAGACCGCAACACCCCCGACATCCTCACCGCCGACTACGCCTACTATCGTTACCGCAAACCTACTTACACCGCCGAAGAGCGTCACGCAATGCTGGAGCGCATCCAAGAGCATCTAGCCGCTGGACGCGATGTCTACGCCTACTTCAAGCACGAAGAGACGCCCGAAGGCGCGCTATACGCAGTAGATCTGCAGCAAGCGGTACATAAAAAATAGTTAGCGACGGGCGCCCTCGCCCGTCCACCCGCAAAGCTCCCATCACCCGAGCCCCGCATCCGCTGCGTTACTTTGCGCTTTCCCTCGGACATCCCATACTAGATCGATGGCTTCCGAAGCCAACCAGCGCGCGCTCTCTGCCTTCCTCGACTACCTGCGCGTAGAGCGCGGATCGGCGAAGCTCACCATAGCCGCCTACTCCAGCGACCTGGTCCAGTTCGCCGAGTTCCTCGAAAAGCGCCGCACAGTTCTAAACGCGGCCAAGCGTGAAGACGTCCGCGAATACATTCAAGAATTATTTTCCAACGCCCTCGACGGACGCTCCGTAGGCCGCAAGCTCTCCGCCATCCGCCATCTTTACCGTCATCTATTGCTTGATGGAAAAATCGACAAAGATCCCACTCTCAACATCGATCTACCCAAGCAATGGAAAGTCCTGCCCAAAGCCCTGACCCGCGACGAAGTAGGATCCATGCTGGCCGGGAAGCATCCACAAAAAGAAACGGCTCGCACTCACGCGCTAGCCCTCCGCGATCGCGCCATGATCGAACTTCTCTACGCCGGAGGCGTGCGCGTCTCCGAGGTGGCCGACGCCAGATTAGAAGACTTAAAGCTAGATATGGGATACATCCTGGTCCGCGGCAAAGGCGACAAAGAGCGCATGGTCCCGCTCGGAGTGCCCGCCCAGCAAGCCTTGCAGCAATACCTTGAGAACGGCAGAGAAATTATCGCCAAGAAAAAATCCTCGCCGCTATTATTTCTAGCCGCCGGCGCGCATCGTCTAACCCGCCAGCGCGTCTGGCAATTAGTCGGCAAAGCAAGCCTCGCGTCCGGACGTCACGCCAGCCCCCACATGCTGCGTCACTCCTGCGCCACGCACATGGTAGAAAACGGAGCCGACCTCCGCACTGTGCAAACCATCCTCGGGCACTCCGACATTTCGACGACCCAGATCTATACCCACGTGGCGCTAGATCGCCTCAAGACCGTTTACGCAAAACACCATCCGAGGGCGAAGGAAAGGAATAATTTGTAATAGAAAAACTTTGTAATTTGCAATTGATAATTTGTAATTGAAAACCAATACCGCGACGCGCTGTCACCAACGTCGCGATCTACTTTTAAAATTACAAATTACAAATCACCAATTACAAATTCTTATGAAACACTCCCGCACCATAGTTGAGCAAGCCACCGACGACTTCCTGCGCCACTTGCGCGAGCGCAACGCCTCAGCCCACACCATCAAGGCCTATGCTGGAGATCTCGACATCTTCGCCGCCTATATCGGAAATCGCGACTGGAAAAAAATCGATCACATCGCCATCCGCGGCTTCCTCTCCCATCTCTACGACAAAGGATTAAGCAAGACCTCTGTAGCCCGCGCCCTGGCCGCCGTGCGCTCGCTCTATCGCTGGCTGGCGCAAGAAGGAGTAGTCGAGCAGAATCCCGCCAAGCTGGTCTCTACGCCGAAGCTGCCCAAGAAACTCCCTCGCGTTCCAACCATCGAAGAAATGAACGGAGTGCTGGACGGCAAAATGCCCGCGATCGCCGCCTTTCCCGAGCGCGACCGCCTCCTCTTCGAGCTCCTCTACGGATGCGGCATTCGCAACTCAGAACTAGTAGGTATCAATCTCGAAGACATCAGCCTGAGCAACGAAGCGATCCTCATCCGAGGCAAAGGCAAGAAAGAACGCTACGTCCCCTTCGGAGGCTCCGCCCTGGCCGCGCTCTCCACCTACCTGCCTTGGCGCCAGCAACTTCTAGCGACTCAAAAAAAGGACACGCAAAAGAAAGACACGCAAAAAAAATCAGTCTCCACCAAAGGCACGCCAGCTCTGCTAGTCAACCAGCGCGGCGGACGCCTGACCACCCGCAGCGTAGGCCGCATCATAAAACGCATAGCCGTAGCCAAAGGATTGTCCCCCGAAGTCCATCCCCACACCCTGCGCCACGCCTTCGGCACCCACATGCTAGAAGAAGGAGCCGACCTTCGAGCTATCCAGGAACTCCTAGGACACGAGCGCCTGGCCACCACCCAGCGCTACACCCAACTCTCAGTCAAGCACGTAATGAACGTCTACGACCAGACGCATCCTCGGGCAAAATGAAAATCGATTTCCGTTGTTAACTGCGAGGATATTAGTCCGTGTTTACCACTACCCCCCACCCCCCGAATGTCTGGAATGATGGGGTTAGAAAGAATCGAGTGGTCAAAATCTAGAGCTTAAAGGACTTATTTTCAAAATCCTGCGGAATAAGGACTTAGCTCGATTCGACGCCTGATCTCTCGAAAATCATAGTTTTTGCAGCTAGCTGACACTGCTCATTTCTTTAGCTTAAGTTACCAAAGAGTTAATGGCGATTTGGCGCCTGTCACGGCTTCGCGCCTCGAACGAGACTGGCACACCTCCGGCTGTCACAGATGGGGATATTGTTGCGCGCATGCCGGTGGGAGTCTGTGATGGGTGGGCCGGAAATTTGTGATGAAAAAGGTGGGCGTCAGATGGGCATCCCACTCATCGCAAAATGAAGCACCCTGCATTCAGCCCGTTTGATCGTGGCTTTACAAAGCGCCATTCAGATGACATTAACGGGATTGTTGAAGCGCTTGATAAACGCTTGGACCGTGTCGTCGCCAAGATATTTCGGTGGGGGCCACGAAAGGGAATTCCCTTTGTGCGGCCAAAACAGAACCGTAGCATGCTCCCAGTAAGCGTGAGGAGTGAGCGAAATTAAGCTCCTTCCCCTGTCATTTAAGTGCCCCCATCGTGGCGCAAGAAGCTGGAGGGCCAATTTCCCGACAACATAAGTGAAGCTGCCAAACTCGATCCCATAAAGGGGGCCTGGTTCGTTTGAGCTAACGATGCTGAAATTGCTGCGGGTGCTAATCCTAGCTTCTCCTTGAAAGCAGGCAAACCACCCTTTAAGCATGGGCGGAAGCGTACGAGAGATTCTGAACTTCTCCCTCGCGCCCCTCGTAAAAAAGGGTTCATATTCATGAACTGCGAGGTGATTTGTGACAGCGGCCTTCATGAAAGTAAAGGCAGCAAGGATTGCGGCATCCCTCGCCCCGAGCGAGAAAGGCTCGCCGTCTAGCATCGCTCGCCCAAAGCGCGCCTTTGCCTTAAGGCTGAGCACACTCATCCAACCGTGATTGCATTCGTTGCATACTACCGGGAGTTTTTCGTTCAGGCTGTTGGTATCGTACTCGATGAGCGGAGAGTTTGTAGTGTACTTCTTTCGCGCGCGATATCGAGTTTCAGGCAATTCTTTATTGAGCCAATTATCCCAAATGTGCTCGCCTCCTGTCTCAACTGCATCATTCGGGCAGAACGCGCACGGCTTTGTCATTGCAACAACTTAGCACATTTTTATTAGTCTAATTAGGTTAGTGCTTTTTACGTTTCTTTCGCGCGAAAATTTGGGAATGCCTCGCCGCCTTGAGACTGTTTCGAACTCCACAGGGAAACCTTACTTCAAGAGGTCAAAATTTCCCCAATCCCACTTTGAAAAACAATCTCATTACCCCGGTAACTTTCCTCGGACACTCCATTGCTTCAACATGGCACTAGGGCGTTTCTCGCCCGCGCAAGCGCTTGTAAGAGTTAAGCGTGGTAAATGAAGTGGCCAAATACAGTGGTTAAACGATGAGTAAAATCGCCAAGGAAA